>Ga0224495_10002574_pt1 | contig 11742 bp, 11 predicted proteins | sample SF_Jul11_sed_USG_FD_168128 | JGI IMG/M metagenome (GOLD analysis project Ga0224495, IMG submission 168128) | Sediment microbial communities from San Francisco Bay, California, United States - SF_Jul11_sed_USGS_4_1 | ecosystem: Environmental > Aquatic > Marine > Sediment | place: USA: California...
GCGCGCCAGCACCGGCACCTTATGCTCTCCGGAAAGCGGCAGCAGTGATCCGGAATGCAGGATGCGCACTTCCTTCTGGAATTCTCTTACGCGGACGATAGCATCGTAAGTTTCGCCCATCTCGTAACCGCCAAACGATCTGAGTCCCTTGGCGACGCGTACATAGACAAACCGTCCCGTATCCGCCTCGAATTTGTAACTGAGGTTGGTGGTGTGTTCCTGCTCGGCAGGGATGGGGTTGAGCGCCAGCTTGTCGGACTGCTTGAGCAACTGATCGCCAACCTGCTGCACATTGTTCCATCGGAAAGGATACTTGCGCTTTTCGACCGGTGTCTCCGGGTTATGGACCGGCAGCACCCAGGCCTCGATGCGGCTGTTGATGTCATCCTCGCGCACCGTGGCAGAGGTTTCCAGCGTCAGTACCTGTTCCGGTTCGTAACGCTCGTTGTTGACCAGGATCATGTCGGCGGAATCGATTCTGAGGCTGAACAGTCCCGGTATGGCGACCTGCTTCTCGAGTTCGTCGGACGCCCCGCGCCCGCCGCTCTGAGCAAGCACCCCGGAATCAATCCTTACGTTAAGGAAACTGTCTTTTTTTGGAATAGGAAGCGGTGTGGAATGGATGAAAGCAGATAGCTTTTTCTTGCCATAGCTCACGGTAAAGGGCGTGGTTTCCCCGCCTATGCCCATCACACCACTGCTTTGGCCTTTCATGCGCAGGGTGACGCGCTTCTCGAATTCTTCCGGTGCCACGGGATGGGAGAACCCGACCTCCACGATGGCTTTCTTCAGATTGGGATCTACGGGATCCTGGAAGAATTCCGCAGACCGGATGTCCATTTCGAACGGCGCGGTCCGGAAATCGAATGAATATTTATCCAGCCGTACCGATGCGGCCAGCAGTTTCTTGTCCAGGCTCACATTGAATGTCTGTCCAACCGGCCAGTCGGTTCCGGGCTCGAACGCAAGCGTACGATCGTTGCGCCAAATCCAACGGCCTGCCATGCCGGGGCTCATGCTCAGGCCATCCACCTCCTTGCCGGCTTTATCCAGCGGGGCGGCAGAGGCTGAGAAACGGAGGATCAGCGGCTGCGGTCTGGCATCGTCATCTTCCAGTTGGGTGCGCGGGGGATTGGTTACATCAAGGGCGACCAATTCCGGTTTCGGAATCAGGCTGTAGCCATACCATGCGCCTCCGCCTGCAATCAGAAGTACAAGTGTAACCAGGCCATATTTGGCTGCGCGCCGTGGGTTGCGTTTGATCCAGTCAAATGCCTTGGAAATTGCAGAGAAAACCAGCACAAGCCAGACAGGGCGCTGCCAGTGCAGTCTGCCAAAAACAAACGCGAACAGCATGCCGATCAGTTTGAACGGCCACCATGCCAGTTCGGCAACCTTGCGAATCGCTCCCCAACATGACCTGAAGACCCCAGACAGCTTGCTGCTTGCTCCGGCAACCATGGAATCCCTCCCCAGAGATTTTTTATTGATTGTGCAACTCGTACTCTGCTAAAAATCGTTTCGGCAACCGCTCCTTGGCAAACTCAATGCATTCTATACGATACTGATTGTCCGGCTTGCACTTTGATTATCCGGTTCGTCATTCTCGCTGCGGATTCCATTCCCACTCATCGATCAGCAATAGCAATTTCAGGTCTTCGTGAATCAGTTGCATGCGCGAAGGCATGCTGTCCGGACTGGTGTCGGCATAGCGCAGATAGCGCACTTCCCAGCCTGTTTGATGCAACACGCTGATCCGGCCGCTATCATCCCTGTCGATCTGTGCCGGGCTGTTCCTGTCGGGCAAGCCAAGCACCCACTGATGCAGGCCTCCCAGCGGCAGATGCCAGCCCAATACCTGCTCCATCAGCGTTTCGGCATCGTCGGCCTGGTAATGACCGTCGCCATCTTCCAGCGTCGCCATATGGTCATCGCGATAAACGCGCGCAACAGTTTGCCCGAGTGGCGCCAACAGCAGTATCTCGTCGGAAGGGGCTTGATGCATCCAGCGCAGGCCGGCTGAATGATGCTTGCCCTGGTGATCAATCGAAATGCGCCCGTTCAGTGCGAACGAAGCCGATTCTGGTTGCGCCGGCCGCACGGACGGCGCCGGCTTGTGCGGCAGCAGGGCACAACCGCTCAACAGCAGTGCAACATAAATCGGGATCAACCGTGCGGGATAAAGACTCAAGGCATGAATTTCTTTATCGCTGCCTGGAGCTTGGCGTTGTCAGGATTGTCTTTAAGGCTGTCCTGCCAGATTTTCCTGGCCTCTTCCTTGTCTCCGCGCATCCACAACACCTCTCCCAGATGTGCAGCGATCTCGGGATCCGGATTGTCGGCGAATGCGCGCCGCAACATTTTGATGCTTTCTTCCAGTTTGCCGCTGCGGTAGTAGCCCCAGCCCACGCTGTCCATGATGGCAGGGTCATCGGGTGCGAGCTGCAAGGCTTTTTCAACCAGTTGCATGGCTTCCGGTATTCTTTCATTGCGCTCCAGCAGGCCGTATCCGAGAGCATTATAGGCATGCGCATGATCAGGCTGAATCTTGATCAGTTTGCGCATCAGTTGTTCGAACACATCCGGCTTTCCAAGCAAATCTGCAAGCATCGCAGTTCCATACAGCAGATCCGGATCATTGGGCAGTTTCTCCAGGCCATGCTGCAGCACCAGATATGCTTCGGTCAGCCGTTTCGCCTCGCGCAAGAATTGCGCCTCGACCGTTATCAACTGCACGCGCTGCTGATTGTCGGAGGGCTGGATCTGGCGCAGTTGCTGTATTGCCTCGGCAAACCGGCCGTCTTTGTTCAACAGAATAGCGATACGGATTTGCGCTGCAAACTGGTATTCACCGCCACTTACCTGGCGATATTGCTCTATCGCCTCGTCGTTGTCTTGCTTCGCCTCACCCAATTGCCCAAGATAATAGCGCACCGTATTCTGATCTTTCCTGCCTTTGTCGAGCGCCTCTTTGAGATGATCTTCAGCTCCCTTGAAATCCTTGAGTTGCAAGGAGATAAGCGCGATCGCAAATGCCGTTTCCGGGTTATCGGGATTTTCATCGGCCAGGTACTGGAACTGGTTACGCGCCTCCTTGAACTGCTTTTGCTCCAGCAGTGCGCGGGCGTACTGCAAACGGATTTCCTGAGCATCAGGATGTTCAGCCAGGTAGCGGCGCAGTATTTCCAGACCCTGCTTCGGCTCGATTTTCTTCAGCAGGAATGCCTCGAGCGAAACGGCCGTATCCCACTCCGGGCGCAGCTTGCGCGCCTGCCTGGCTTCATCGAGTGCAAGCTTTTCATCACCGGATGCTTGCGCCAGTTGCGCCACCGCCCAATGCGCTTCAGCCACGCGCGGGTAGGGCTGCGCAAGGTCCTGCATAAACCCTAGCGCAACTTCCTTGTCAGGATGCGAAGCCAGAATTTGATAGATTTGATAGAAAATGTGGCCGGCATTGGGCTGGTCAGACTTCAATATGCCCGCCAACTCCTGGCGGGCCTCGTCCAGCCTGCCGACACGCAACAAAGCAGAAGCATACATGCGCATCGCCATTGGCGACGCCGGATCGACCTCGCGCCAGATCTTGAGCGCCTCTAGAGCTTTGTCCAACCGCCCTGTCTGGAGCGCCAGTTGTGCGGCACGCATGGCAAGGCGCGGGTCATGGGTTTTTTCGGCCAGGTCCGAACTGCCCTTGACAGCGACCTCGATATCGCCGCGCTGAACTGCGATCTCGGTCAAAAGAAACTCGTAGAGCAATTCGTCGGTCAACTCGATATTGGGCAAAGCCTGCGCATCTTCCGACCGGGAATCGGACTCATCCGCAGGGTGATGGGAAGTTGCCCTGACGGGTCCTTGCGCGCACGCTGTGAAAAACAAACTGGCAAAGATGATGTATTTGAACTGGTTCATAACGTTACTGCTTTTGATGTGGACGCGCATAATAGGTTATATTTAACTAAATTCACAACCACGACTGACTGCTTACTACTCACTTTGTCCAATAACATTTCCGACATTACGCTTTCTGCGCGCAACCTGAAACGACGCTTTGGCGATCATCTGGTCATCAACGACGTGTCTCTGGAATTGAGGCGCGGCGAAGTGCTGGGACTGCTGGGACATAACGGCGCGGGCAAAACAACCACCATGCAGATGCTGACAGGATGCCTGTCTCCAAACAGCGGCAACATAGAGATATGCGGCATCAGCCTGCTGCGCCAACCTGAACTGGCAAAAGCGAACCTGGGTTATTTGCCGGAAACACCGCCGCTTTACCGCGAACTCAGCGTAAACGAATTCCTGAATTTCACCGCCCGACTGCGCGGCATAAGACCGCCGGAAATTGCCGATGTTCTGGCGAAAGCCAAACGGAATTGCGGTCTGGAAGCAGTCGGTAAAAAAATCATCGGCACGCTGTCCAAGGGATATCAGCAGCGGGTAGGTATCGCACAAGCCATCATCCATGACCCTGCCGTGATCGTGCTGGACGAACCCACCGTCGGTCTCGACCCCGCACAAATCCGCGAAGTACGCACATTGATCCGCGAATTGGGCGACGTCCACAGTGTGATACTTTCCACCCATTTGCTCAGCGAAGTGGAAAGCGTGTGCGATCGTGTCGAGATCATGCAGCAGGGCAGGCTTATCTATAGCGATACCAGCGAACATATGCGGCAGCATGAAAATGTATCCGGCTTCATCGTCGTTCTGCGCAATCCGCCACCCCTGGACCTACTGGAAGGTATCGCCGGGATCAGTCACATAGAACCGCTTTCCGCCTCAAAGTTCCGCGTGCTGCACAAGCCGCAAGACAATCCAAAAAGCACCCTGCTCAGTCTGGCAGAGCAGCATGGATGGCAACTCGAGCAGCTCACTCCGCTGCAGGCCACGCTGGAAGATGTATATGTCAGGATCACTTCGCCGGAAACAACGACACCCCCGGAGGAATCAACCCAATGATCCGCCTTCTCGCCCAGCGCGAATTGCGCAGCCTGTTTGCCATGCCATCGACATGGTTCATTCTGGCCATACTGCAATTCATTTTCACCTGGTTCTTCCTTAATACTCTGCAGGCATTTCTTGAGGTCCAGCCTCAATTGGCACAACTCGCCAACGCGCCCGGCGTTACGACTGTCGTTGCGGTACCGCTGTTCAACATGGTGGCGCTGTTGCTGATGATGCTGGTGCCGATGTTCACGATGCGCCTGATCGCCGAAGAACGGCGCAATCATTCCTTCGCATTGCTGCTTTCCGCGCCCCTGTCGATCCGGCATATCGTATTAGGCAAATTTTTCGGCCTGCTGGCCTTTCTGGTCTTGCTGATAACCGGCGTGCCGCTGATGATCTACTCGCTTGCGCTCGGCACGCACCTCGATCACGGCCTGATATTGGGTAACCTGCTTGGTCTGCTGCTGCTGACTTGCAGTTATGTTTCGCTCGGTATGTATGTGTCTTCGCTCACCGCTCATCCCGTCATCGCTGCCATCGGGGCCTTGGCCGTTCTGGTCGGTTTGTGGCTCGCAGACGCCGCGGCTGTGGCGGATAACTCCACATGGCATACCATCTCACCGCTCAATCATTTTCAGAATTTCAACGCCGGCCTGTTCGATAGCGGCGATGTCATATTCTTCGTCCTGTTCAGCGCGGTGTTCCTGCTGTTGACGATGCGCCGTATCGGCAACAACCGGGTATACGGATGAGTCATGCGTAAATTTTTCGCCATTCCCGCACTTCGCAACCTTCTGTTCGTTGTCCTGGTGTTTGGCATCGCGGCGGGCCTGGGCTACCTCTCCGCGCGCTATCATGTGCAGCTCGACCTGACCCACAGCGCCAGCAACAGCCTCGAACCTGCCAGCGTGGAAATCCTCGGGCAAATGGACGGCCCGGTCAACATTACTGTGTATGCCACCGAACATGATGCTCGCCTTGGCGATATCCGCAAGATCATTCGCGATTTCCTGTCGCTCTACCAGCGCTATAAGTCCGACATCCATCTGGTGTTCATCGACCCGGAAAAAGAAGCCGAAAAGACCCGTGCAGCGGGTATCCAGCTCAACGGGGAGATGGTGGTCGAATATGCCGGGAGAACCGAACATCTCACCCAGATCAACGAGCAGATCGTCACCAGTACCCTGTTGAGGCTGGCGCACACGAGCGCTCAAATGGTGATGTATCTGGACGGGCACGGAGAGCGGAAACTCGACGGGATCGCCAACCATGACCTTGGTTCGCTGTTTGGCGCGAAGTTAAAACAGAATGGCTTTCACCTGAGCAACCTGAATCTGGCTCTGGCCCAGGAAGTGCCAAGCAATGCAAGCGTGTTGGTGATTGCCCAACCACAGGTCGATCTGATGCCAGGTGAAATTGACAAGTTGTTGCGTTTTGTAGACCGCGGCGGGGACCTTTTGTGGCTGCTGGATGCAGGACCGCTGCGCGGCCTGGAACCACTGGCAGAAAAACTCGACCTGCAGTTTCCGCCGGGAATCGTTATTGATCCCGCAGCCACCGGAATGAACGCTCCCTCCACCTGGTCGCTGGGCGCCACCTATCCGCCTCATGCGATCACGCGCAATTTCAACCTAATCACGGCATTCCCCATGGCGCGTCCGTTGATGTGGAATGAGACTCCGGATTGGCAGCATCACGCCTTGGTGGAAGTTGCCGCACGCGGCTGGGTAAGCCGCAGCTTTCCTGCTGACAAGCCACCCTCGAAGCCTCCCGAGTTCAATAAACTGCAGGATACGCCGGGCCCGGTCGTCATCGCAATGGCTCTGCAGCGACACATCAATGACCGAGATCAGCGCATTGTGGTGGTTGGCAACGGCGCGTTCCTGTCCAACAGTTACGCCGGCAACGGCGGCAATGTGGACCTTGGCATGAATATGGTGAACTGGCTGTCCGGGGAAGAACATCTGATTACCATGCAGCCGCGCGCGGCCAAGGACAGCAGTCTGGAACTCAACAAAACCGAACTCAATGTCATCAGCATAGGTTTTCTGCTGGTTTTGCCGCTGATGCTGGCGGGCATCGGCGGGTATGCGTGGTGGAAGCGCCGCCGCGCGTAACCCAGAATGCCGGAACTGCCTGAAGTAGAAACCGCGCGACGTGGATTGGCTCCCCACCTCACCGGCAAGACCATCGCTGATGTCGTGATCCGCAACGCCAGCCTGCGCTGGCCGATCCCGAAAAATTTACCTGGATTGTTGCGCGGTTTAACCATCCGTTCGCTCAAGCGCCGCGCCAAATATTTGCTTGTGGATTGCGGCGACGGCACGCTTATTTTGCATCTGGGCATGTCCGGCAGTTTGCGCATATTGCCCGCGAACACACCCGCCGATAAACATGATCACTTCGATCTGTCGCTGAGCGACGGAATACTGATGCGATTGCGCGACCCGCGCCGCTTTGGCGCGGTATTGTGGCATAGCGGCGATATCCATACCCACCCGCTGCTCGCAACGCTCGGCCCCGAACCTCTTGAGGAAGGCTTCGATGCGCGCTATCTCCACCGGGTTACTCGCGGCCGCATCATAAGCATCAAACAGTGCCTCATGGACAATCACGTGGTGGTTGGTGTCGGAAACATCTACGCCAACGAAGCGCTGTTCCGTGCCGGGATCAAACCGCGACTCGCTGCCGGAAAAGTCAGCCTGCCGCGTTGCTCCAGGCTGGTCGCCGAGATCCGTTCGACTCTGGCGGAAGCGATAGCCCAGGGCGGCAGCACGCTGCGAGATTTCGTTGACAGCGCCGGGCAACCCGGCTATTTCCAGCAAAATTATTGGGTATACGGGCGCGGAGGCGATCCGTGCAAACGGTGCGGCGCTCCCATCAAACAGGTCAGGCAGGGACAGCGCTCGAGCTTTTATTGCCAGAAATGCCAGAAGTAATCCTGGTGCACGTCGACTTTATGCTAGAGTACCCCGCTCGGTAATACGGCCCAGCCTGGCTATCGCCAGTATGTCGGCTCCTTATCTCGTTTCAGGGAGGAACAATGAAGTACATCTTGCTCATCGCCATCCTGTCGCTAAATGCCTGCGACAACTCCACCCCCGCACCGAAGATCGCCGCACCGCAACGTGAGGCGCTTGAGAAGGCCAAGGCTATAGACCAGGCAATGCAAAAAGATGCCGAGGAGATGAAAAAGAAAATCGAGGAAGCGGAGAAATAATAGTGACGCGCAAAGTCGACCTGCTACCGGCAAGGTACCAATCACCGTTTCCAGCATAATCCTGAGCATGCGCCACTTGCGCTTTTTTGTACTTTTGCTCGCTTCCCATGCATCTGCCGCGCAGGCTGGGTTGTTGCCGCGCCCCGACCATGTAGTGGTCGTGATCGAGGAAAATCGCAGCTATATGCAAGTAATGGATCCGCGCAATCAGGACTCTTACATTCACGCGCTGGCAAAGCGCGGAACATTATTCACCAGATCTTACGGCATCACCCACCCCAGCCAGCCTAACTACCTGGCCTTGTTCTCCGGAACCACCCATGGAATCACCAACAATGTTTGCCCGTTAAGTTTCGATTCCGACAACCTGGCCTCGACATTACTGGAAGCAGGATTGAGCTTTGCCAGTTTTTCAGAGTCCATGCCGGAAGTGGGCTATGCAGGCTGCAAATCCGGCGCGTATCAGCGCAAGCACAATCCTGTGGCGAACTGGCAAGGCTCCAGATTGCCAGCTTCGGTAAACCAGCGCTTTGATGATTTCCCGATGGATTATTCCAAATTGCCTACCGTGTCTTTTGTCGTCCCCAACCAGAACAACGACATGCACGATGGAAGCTTTACAGACGCGGACAACTGGCTAAAAACACACATTGCCCCTTATGTGGACTGGGCAATGAAACACAACAGCCTGCTGATACTTACCTGGGATGAGGATCATTACCAGTCCGACAATCGAATCGCAACGGTAATTGTAGGTCCGATGGTACAGTCCGGGACAAGCGATCAGCGCATCAACCACTACAACGTGTTGCGGACCCTGCTCGACTTCTACAATTTGCGTCCTATCGGCGAAAGTGCCAGTGCGAATGCCATCAAGGAAATCTGGCTGGAACATTGATTAATTGCCGCTCAAAAGAAAAAAGCCGCGCTTGAATAGCGCGGCTTTTTCATCTTCAAAACATTTCAGCCCTTTTTCGCAACCATCAGTTTTTCATACTTGGACTGCAACTGTTCCTTGCTCTCAACATGGTCCGGGTCCTTGGGTATGCAATCGACAGGACACACCTCCACACACTGCGGTGTGTCGTAGTGTCCCACACATTCGGTGCACTTGTTCGGGTCGATCACATAGATGGTGTCACCCTGAGAAATCGCATCATTCGGGCACTCCGGCTCGCACACGTCACAATTGATGCATTCATCTGTAATTATCAGAGCCATGCTGCTTCTCCAGTTTTCAATTTTATATTTTCAGGCTATTTGTTTTTTTACGCAACTTTTCCACCACGTATGGCGACACGAATTTGCTGACATCACCGCCAAAGCGCGCGACTTCGCGTACCATCGTGGCGGAGATGAAGGTATATTGTTCCGCGGGAGTCAGGAATAACGTCTCGACTTCGGGATAAAGGTTGCGATTCATGCCCGCCAACTGGAATTCATACTCGAAATCCGACACGGCGCGCAACCCGCGCAATACCACGCGCGCATCATGTTCCCGCACAAAGTTCATCAGCAAACCATTGAAACCTTCCACGCGCACGTTGTTGAAATCAGCGAAGATCTCGCGAGCCATCTCGACCCGCTCTCCCAGCGCGAACAGCGTCTGCTCGCGGCTTTCTGCTACTGCGACGATGACCTCGCCGAATAAGCCGGCGGCACGGCGCACCACATCTTCATGCCCGCGCGTGATGGGATCGAAGGTACCCGGATATATCACTCTGATCATGTTCATTCCATTCGGCTTCATCCCGCAATAGCGAATTATCCAATTGCCAGCAAATTAAAATACACCTGTCCTGCCTTGCCTGATTTTACGACCTTCCAGGGCTGCGTGGCTTCGGCCGGCGAGCCGGATTCAAGATAAAGCAGGCCTTTTTCACTCAGATGCTTCGGTAATATTTCGAGCAAACGCGGCAAATGATCGCCACTGAATGGCGGATCCAAAAAGATCACATCATATTGCAGGGCATCGCGCGATATGAATTCTAGCCCATCCTGACAGTGGACGAAAACATTAGCACATTTGAACGTTTCAAGATTTTCCTTTAAAGCGCGGCATACTGCAGGGTTACTTTCCACCATCACCACGCGCTCAGCGCCTCGCGAAGCAGCCTCGAAACCCAGCGCACCGCTACCTGCAAACAGATCCAGGCAGGTACGTCCATACAGCGTTTGCCCCAGCCAGTTGAACAAGGTTTCACGGACGCGGCCAGGCGTGGGACGCAAGCCTTCGGCATCAGGGAACTTGATCATGCGGCTGCGCAGATCTCCCCCAACGATCCTGACTTTGTTCAAGGTGCGCTTGAATTTGACGTTCGCACCAGTTATTTCGCGGCCTCTTCGGGTGAATTCGATTCGACATCCGGATTGCCGGATGAAGGCGCACCGACAATCACGGTCGCCATCGCCTGAGGATCGATATGGCGTGCGAATGCAGCACGCACCTGAGCGACGGTGACCCGATCGACCTTGTTGGTAAAATCGTCCAGATAAGTCAGGGGCAGGTCATAGAAACCGATGACACTCAGATAGCCGAGTATCTTGCTGTTACTGTCAATGCGCAGCGGGAAACCGCCTACTATGTTCTGCTTGGCGGCAAGCAATTCCTTTTCAGTGGGTCCTTTGGCGATGAATTCCTGCAGTGTGCTGCGTACCAGGTGCAACGCCTCGTCAGCCTGCTCTTTTTTGGTTTGCAGCCCGATCTGGAAAGCACCGGGCTGCTTAAGGGGAATGAAATAACTATAGACACTGTAGGCAAGGCCTTTCTTCTCGCGAATCTCGTTCATCAGGCGCGACACGAAGCCGCCACCGCCGAGAATGTAATTGCCAACATACAGGGGGAAATAATCGGGATCCGTGCGCGACATGCCCGGCGCGCCGACCAGGATGTGGCTCTGGCTTGCCGGATGGGTAATGCGCAGCTCGGAAGGCTGGATACGCATTTTCACATCGGGAAATTTTGTCGCTGCTGTTCCTGCGGAAGCGGGCAGTTTAGCAGTGAGTTTTTGCACAATAGCTTCTGCTTCCGCTCGTGTCACATCACCCATGATGGCCACCACCGCGCTGCCGGCGCTGTAGTGCGCATCATAGAAGCTGCGCAGGTCATGCATGCTGATCTTCTCTACGCTGGCGATTTCCCCGCCCACCGGCAACGCGTAGGGATGAGTTCCATAGACCGCCTTTTGAAAAGCCTTGTCTGCGATGTTCTCCGGCTTGGTCTCGGCTTCCTTCAGGGTGTCGATCAGCCGCGCTTTTTCACGATCCAGTATCCCGTCAGGGAATACCGGGCGTTGCAGCACCAGCGCCATGATATCCAGCGCCTTGTCTCGCACCTGCGGATTGCTCAAAGTGCGCAATGAAACACTGGACCTGTCCTGATCGAATCCGCCGCCGAATTGCGCTCCAATATCAGCCATGCCACGAGAGATTTCGTCCTCGCTCAATCCTTCAGAACCGGCATCCAGCATACGATGTGTCAATCCCGCAACGCCCGAACTGTCGGCCGTGTCAAAACTGCTGCCTGCCGGAAAACTTACCGCGATATCCAGCATCGGGATATCGTGATTTTCTAC
>Ga0224495_10002575_pt1 | contig 11740 bp, 10 predicted proteins | sample SF_Jul11_sed_USG_FD_168128 | JGI IMG/M metagenome (GOLD analysis project Ga0224495, IMG submission 168128) | Sediment microbial communities from San Francisco Bay, California, United States - SF_Jul11_sed_USGS_4_1 | ecosystem: Environmental > Aquatic > Marine > Sediment | place: USA: California...
CATCAGTGGGGAAGGGGAAGAGATGAGGCAATCCTTCCAAAATTTGATTTTCGCTCTTCTCCTTTCCGTCCTCCTGGTGTACATGCTCCTGGCTTCCCAGTTTGAATCTTTCCTCCATCCTTTTACGGTCATGTTTGCGGTTCCCCTGGCCATCATGGGGGTGATTGGCGCCCTCTTCCTTACGGGGAATTCCCTCAGCCTGGGGGTTTATATCGGCGGGATTATGTTGGGGGGGATTGTGGTCAATAATTCTATTATTCTGGTTGATTACACCAATACGCTAAGAAAGAAAGGCTTTTTACGACAAGAAGCCGTGATCGAGGGAGGGAGAACGAGGCTGCGACCGATTTTGATGACGGCCCTCACCACCATATTCGGGCTTGTCCCGTTGGCCATGGGCTTTGGAGAAGGATCTGAAATTAGGGCTCCCCTGGCGATTACAGTCATCGGTGGTTTAACATCTTCAACCATTATGACCTTGTTCATCATTCCCATTCTTTACAGCTCCTTTGAAGATTTGCGGGATATTTTGAAGATTCGTTTTTCAAAAGGACAAAAATGAGTTTATCTTCCCTGGCTACCAGGAGACCCGTTACCACCCTCATGGCCTCCTTTGGTTTTCTTCTTTTGGGTGTTATCTCCCTTGTGAACCTGTCTCTGGACTTGTTTCCGGATGTGACTTTTCCCATGGTCACGATTACCACCCCCATAGGCGGCTATTCTCCGCTTGAGGTAGAAAACCTTATCACCAAACCCATCGAAGAAGCTGTAAGCACTCTCAACAATGTGCATAGTGTGAAGTCTGTATCGAGCGAAGGAGAATCTCGAGTTCATATCGAGTTTAACCTGGGAAGTTCCATGGATTTTGCCGTGGCCGATATTCGGGAAAGGATCAATTTGATTCGGGATTCCTTTCCGCAAGACGTGAAAGCCACCCAAATCCAGAAATACAATCCCTCAGAAGCTCCCATTATGGTCGTCTCGGCCTTCGGGGAAATAAACCCTGTAAGGCTGAGAGAGATGGCCGAGGACGTGATTGAAAAAAGGCTGAAGAGGATCGAGGGGGTGGCCAATGTAGAAATCAAGGGAGGATTGGAGAGAGAAATTCTTGTAGAAGTAAACCATAGCCGCCTTAAGGCCTTGGGGCTTTCCATCAGCCAGGTGGCCGATGCTCTGAAATCCAGTAATCTTAACCTCCCGGGAGGAATCCTTGAGCAAAAAGATTCTCAATTTTTAGTTCGAACCGTCGGGGAATATCAGGATCTTGAGCAGATTGCAAACGTAGGTCTCTCCCGAACGAAAGCTGGTTCGGTGATTTATTTGAAAGACATCGCTAAAGTAAGTGACTCTCATAAAGCAGAGGATACCATTACCCGCTTCCATGGAGAATCCAGGGTCATGCTCTCGATTCAGAAAGAGAGCGGGGCGAATATTCTGAAGGTGGAAGAAGCAGTTCAAAAAGAACTGCAGCGGATGCAAGAGATTTTCTTAAAGGGAGTGAAAGTTGAAACGGTTTATAACCAGGCTGATTTTATCCGGGGGGCCATCCACCGGCTGCGCGACGAGGCTCTGATCGGAGGCCTTCTGGCTATGGTTATGGTCTGGCTGTTCTTAAGAAATGCTCAATACACGTTGATTGTGGCCGCGGCCATTCCTCTTTCCATTCTGATTACTTTCAGCTTCATGTATTTTGCTGGCCTTACCCTTAATATCATTTCCCTTTCCGGATTTACTCTGGGCATTGGCATGTTGGTGGATAATTCCATAGTCGTTGTGGATAGTATTTTGAAAAAAAGAAAGGCGAGGTTCGACCCCATCGAAACTTCCCTGATGGGGACAAAAGAGATAACCAAGGCGATCACCGCCTCCACGTTTGCCCATATCGCCGTTTTTTTACCGGTTATTTTCCTGCAAAAAAAGATCCGACTCATGTACAGTGGCCTATTTTTTACAGTCTCCTTCTCCCTCCTTGCTTCGCTGGCCGTGGCTTTAACCCTGGTTCCCCTTTTCTTCTCGCGGAAAAATCCACCTATTCCCGGGCGGCAGGGAAAAGAAAAATTCAGTTTTCCGAAGTATCGGCGGATCTTAATCTGGGGTCTCCGTAACCGGGGAAAAGTCATCAGCGGCGGGTTTGCTCTCTTTGCCGGCAGTCTTTTCCTCATTCCGGCCATTGGTTTTGAGCCCATGGCCCGGATTGATCGGGGAGAATTTAAGATCATCCTCCGAACCCCGCCGGGGACAAAAATTTCAATCACGGACCAGGCGGCCAAAGAGGTGGAGAACACCCTTTTCCGTATCCCGGGGGTGAAAGATGTATCTACGGAGGTAAAAGAAGAGCGGGCCGAGCTTCTGGTCCGTCTTGTTCCCATTTCCCAAAGAGAGCAGAGCACTTGGGAATTTGTCGAGGAGATCCGCCCCCAAATTACCTCTGTTCCTCGTACCCAAATTTATTTTGATATCGAGAGAAGAAGCACGACTGGTAATAAAATTGCCCTGGAAATCAACGGCCCCGACCAGCAGAAATTAATCGAGTTGGCTTTGAAGGTAAAAGAGAAGCTGGCCACAATGGGGGATTTGAGCGACATTGTGATTCATCAGGGAAACCCCAAGCCCGAGATGCAGATTTTCGTTCAACATGAAAAGGCAGGGGCTGCCGATTTGAATGCCACCCAGATCGCCCATGCGGTTCGTTCCCATTTAACCGGCCCCATTGTTACGGAATATCGGACCAAGGGCAAGGAGATCGACCTGAGGGTTAGGCTGGAGGCAGAGGACCAAAAGAATCTTTCAGTTCTGAATCAAATTTCGCTTCCTGCAGAAACTTCGTCTCAGAGGGTTCTTGTTCCTTTGGGTGAGTTGAGTACATTCCGTTCTACCCTGGGTTGGGCGGAGATTCATCGAAAAGACCAACACCGGATGATCGAGATGAGTGCGGAAATCGGCAAGTTAGACCTGGCGCGAACGGCTGCTAAAATCGAAAAAGAGTTGGCCGACTTTCCTTTCCCGAATGAATACAGCTATAACTTTGGAGAAAACTACCAAGAGATGAAAGAAAGTCAGAAGGAAATGATATTTGCCTTCACCTTAGCGGTTATTCTGGTCTATATGATCTTTGCCTCCCTTTTAGAATCTTTTGTTCACCCTTTAACCATCATGCTCTCTGTCCCTCTGGCGGTTATCGGTTCTATATTCCTTTTATTCCTGACCGGGAAGGCGATTAATATTCCCGTCTACGTGGGAGCTATCACCCTCGCCGGGATCGTGGTCAATAATTCCGTGGTGCTGATAGACTACATCAACCTTTTGCGGTCAAAAGGAGTGGGAAAGTGGAAAGCCATCATCAAAGGGGGAGAAGCGAGGCTGCGACCGATTTTGATGACCTCGGGCACAACCCTATTAGGATTATTTCCCATGGCTTTAGACCGGGGAGAGGGTTCCAACCTCTGGGCTCCTCTGGCTTTAACGGTCATGGGGGGGTTGATTACTTCCACCTTCTTGACCCTGCTGGTCTTACCCGCCTTTTATTCCCTGATTGAAGACTTGAGAAGCCGCAGAAAACCTCGCCTGTTGGGCGATGGGCGGCATTCTGCGAATGTCTTAGAACCCTGAAAGGCGTATACGGATTGGGCTGAAGCGGTAGGGGTAAATAGACAGAAATTCGGTCCGTAAAAATTTATTTTGCGTAGGTTAGTATTTTTTATCGGCGCTTGTAATGCCCTTCCGTAACCGGGGGGCATTACAAGCACGTACTAAGGCAGGGATCATGATGGTTGGGCTTCTTTGAGTTTGTCATATGCATTTAAAATGACCTTCTCAAAATATTCCCGGGTTTCCTTATTAATGGGGTAGCAGAGATCATACCAGCGTTTCGATTCTTTCGTTTTTTGGGAAGGGAAAGAAAGCAATTTCACGTTGCCGTTTTTGGATTTTAGAATTTTTATGTTGCGAATGGCCAAGCTGTTATCCAGGACGACTTCGGCAAATCCCAGAACGTTTCCCTCGTCATTTCTCTCGCGAATGGTGATATTTACATTAGTAATCTTTACCATATCTTTTCTCCTTTTGTAGTAATTTTTTTGTCATTTAATTTTTTGTAATGCTTGCTTAGCCTGCGTGAAGTCGGGATTGAGTTGTAAGGCCCTGGAGTATTCCTTTTTGGCGCGGTCTGTAGCTTTCATGCCTTCAAATATCCTCCCCAGTTCGAAATGATAGAAGGCATATTGGGGTTCAGCGCGGAAAATAATCCCAAATTCCGCCATCGCCCGGTTCATGTCTCCCTTTAGAGCATAGATCCTTCCCAGGTCGAAATGGGCCTCGGTATAATCAGGACTCATTTCCAGAGATTTCTGAAGCTCCACGATTGCCTCATCCAGCTTCGCTTTATCGAAGGATAAAATCTTACCGATCATGGCCCGGGCGTGATAATTTTTTGGTTCAATATCCAAAACTTTCTTAAATTTGGCGATGGCTTTTTCGGTTTCTTTCTTGTAAAAATAAGTCATCCCCATCCAGTAATGAGCAATAGGCGTATCCGGAGACAACTTGGCCGATTCCTCAAAAGCTTTTAGAGCTGCATCAAATTTTTTCTCACGAAGAAATTCATGACCTTTTTTGAACGGTTCCTCAGCCCCCTTGGCAAAAGGACTTTTTTTCACTTCCGTTTCAGAAACCCTACTGAGCGATTTTCCCTTGACTGTTTTTACTGTGACCCAGTAGGTGCCTCCTGCGGCTGCAACCACTGCGATGATAATCGCTGCGATCCATTTTTGGCTTGCTTTCATTCATTTTCTCCTTGGTCAAATTCTATTATAGCATACAAATATTTTTCTCCCCTGTCAATTATTTATACTTACTGTCAACTTATTATCGTAGTCAACATCACAACCATTCGCGGTTAACCCAAAACTGCCGGTTAATTCTATTTAAAAAATTCGGATTTTTATAATCCCTAAATGGAGCCTCTTCATTCATAAATTTTATGCAAAAAAAATGCCGGTTTAAATGAACTAGGATTTACCGCCCTTGACAACAAAATCCCTTCTCAAATTCTGTCATAAGAAGTAGGGGTAAAAATCCTTTTTAAAGCCAGTATGTTAGGGGGGTGTTGAGGAGTTCATTAAAAAAAAGATTGACATCTTCTTTAGTGAAGTCTTGCATTTTTTAGGCGCATAGTTGTTCCTGGTAACTATCGAGAATATTAGCTTAAAATGGACCTTCAGGGATTTAAGGTTCACGGTAATCCTTTCTACCAGAATCTGTTTCCTTACTTGGGCGGCGCGGCATAAGTTGGTGGTGGCGGCCCGGGTGGTCAAAATTAACGATCATGAGAAGAACTTTACGAAGGGGTTGGTGCGGGAGGCGCAGCAGCGGACGGGATAACTTTTTTCTTAAGTTCCAGGAGACCCGCCTCCTCTGTCCCCTCCCTTTTCCAGAATCCCCTGACTCAGCCGAGCTGATTTCTCTTTTCCATAATTCCAAAGCTATCCCCCTTTTAAATATCCTTCCCCTATCCCTTCCTGCCATCCTTATGGCGGAATTCCAAAAATCCCTTTAAAAATGTTGCATGCCAGACACAAAGGTGATATAAATTTAATCATTTTAAACTATCCTCCAAGAAGAAAGTAGGACGACATTCTGATAGGCGGAAACCTCTCTTTTGACTGGGGATATAATTGTCAGGAACTCTTAACCGGATATAAACATGAGAAAAATTGAAAAGGAATTTCGATTAAAACTCGACCTTCTCTGGCTTCTTACAAAGAAAGAAATAACTCTGAAGTATAAAAGGACCTTCCTGGGGATCTTTTGGTCTTTGTTAAACCCTATTCTTTTAAGCTTAGTCCTTTTCATTGCCTTTAAGATATTTTTGAAGATCCAGATGGAGAACTACGCCTTCTTTTTCCTTTCCGCTCTTTTCCCCTGGAACTGGTTTTCTGCTTCCACAACCATGGCCACCGCAACCCTGATTGGTAATGTAAACCTCATAAAAAAGATTCGTTTCCCGAGACATTTTCTTATTCTTGCAGTGGTCTTAGCTCAGCTCGTTAATCTTCTCTTTGCCCTTCCAATCATAATAACGCTTGCCTACTTTTCTGGAAAAGGGCTTGGAGTAATTTGGCTGCTGGGGATTCCCATTTTGATTACGATACAATTCATCGTAACAACCGGTATCTCTCTATTGACCGCCATGGTGAATGCCTATTTTCGGGACATGGAATACATCATAGGTGTCGCGATGAGTATGCTCTTTTGGATGACCCCAATTATTTATCCCTTAGAGATGGTCCCAAAAGCTTATAAAATATACCTAACCTTAAATCCCCTCACTTACCTGATAACGGCCTGGAGAGATATATTTATGTTCAACTCCATAAATTGGGCCAATATAGGTATCTCTTTTGGAAGCGCTTTGGTATTTTTCTTTTTAGGTGTTTTTGTCTTTCAACGACTTGGTAGGAGATTGGATGAGGTTATATGAGTTACATTGTTGAAATCGAAGATGTATGGAAGAGGTTTCCCATGATGCGGGATAAGCCCGGTTTTAAAGAATTTTTAGTGAACCTACCTAAATTTGCCAAAAGAAACTCAGATGCCTACTTCTGGGCCTTAAAAGGGATAAGTTTTAAAGTTAAAAAGGGTGAGTGCCTTGGTGTAATAGGGAAAAATGGCGCAGGGAAAAGTACCCTACTTTCTTTAATGCTGGGAACGATTTTCCCGACCAAAGGAGAGATAAAAGTATCTTTAAAGGTGGCGCCCCTTCTGGAACTTGGGGCAGGATTCCATCCTGACCTTACGGGCCCGGAGAATATCCTTATCAATGGTGTGCTTCTGGGTCTTACAAGGAATGAGGTTATGGAGAGGATGGAAAGGATTATTTCTTTCTCCGAGATAGGAGAATTCATCAATATGCCAGCACGTACATATTCGAGCGGCATGTATCTACGGCTTGCTTTTTCCGTAGCGATCCATACAGATCCCGAGTTACTCCTTATCGATGAGATTCTTGCTGTAGGCGATGAGGCGTTTCAGAAAAAGTCCAGAGAAGCCTTAATTGGATTGATAAAGAGAGGGGTTACAACCATTTTTGTTTCCCACAACTTAGCTGCTGTTCAAGAGATTTGTGATAGCGCCATTTGGCTGGATGGTGGAGAAATAATGGCAGGGGGAGATCCAGAAAAGGTAGTCGAGAATTATAGAAAATATTATTAATTCATTTCATAATTTAAAAGGTATGCATTAAAATTTTACTTCAATAAAAGATGCTTCATAATACGACAAATTGCAAACTCTCTCGGTGGTAAAATTAGCATACCGAGGCAGAGAAAGGTTTTTATGTTGAAGGTGAATGGCGAAAGATTTCTGCCATGGATGGAAGATCCAATAATTAATTACGAGCATTTACACCGGTATAGATTTGCAAGGGAGTTTGCAAAAGATAAAAAAGTTTTAGACCTCGCATGTGGCGAAGGTTATGGTAGTTTTATGCTTTCAGAAGTTTCAAAAGGAATTATTGGCATAGATATTGATAAAAACGTGATAGGGCATGCTACTTCAAAGTATAACAAAGAAAACCTACGATTTATTGTAGGGTCTATAAAAGAGATCCCGATTGAAGGAAAAGATATTTTCGATCTTATAATCTGTTTCGAAGCCCTTGAACATATAACAGAGCAAGATAAATTAATAACGGAGGTAAAAAGATTGCTCAGACCAGATGGCATTTTCTTGGTATCAAGCCCAAATAAGTATATCTATTCTGATCAATCTGGTTATCAAAATCCCTTTCACAAACGGGAGCTTTATTTTAACGAATTTACAAAACTCCTTGATAAGTATTTTAAACACACTTATATTTACGGTCAAACGGTCAACCCCTCTTCGAATATCTTTAATTTGTTAAGTGATTTGTCAACTACAAAAAATTATATTATTGAAAAATGCGATAAAGAATTTTTATTCGTGGGTAACGAAAAAAAAGAAGCTCGGTATTTTATTGCATTCGCATCAGATTCAACTATTAAAAATATGATCGGATATTCATACCTTTTAGATATATCTGATTCAGTCACTGTGCAAAAGGATGCTCAGATTGAGAACCTGGAGGCCACAATCAGGGAAAAGGATGCTCAGATTGGAATCCTGGAGGCCACAATCAGGGAAAAGGATGCTCAGATTGGAAGCCTGGAGGCCACAATCAGGGAAAAGGATGCTCAGATTGGAAGCCTGGAGGCTACAATCAGGGAAAAGAATGCCCAGATTAGAAGTTTAGAGGCTGCCATCAGGGAAATAAACCTTCACATAAAAAATCTCGAAGTTGAAATTTGTGGAAAGGAAAGCCATATAAAAAATATTGAAAATTTGCTGAATGAAAAAGAGAAAATCTTAGATACGATATATAAATCTCGAGGATGGAGAGCCCTGAATATATATTATCGCGTAAAAGCTAATATTTTCCAATAAATATACAATGAATTATCATAAATGCGGGGGGATGACTTATGTTTGAAAAGATAAAATCGTATATGCTCTTCAAGACCCTATCTCACTTAACGGACCAGCAGTGGCTGGAAATTCTTATTAAAAGCATCGAACGTCCTTACGTAGGGTTAATTAAATTGCCCGGATTTCCCCCTGAGCAGCTCCAACATAGGATTAATGGATCTTCCGGTGAAGATGCACTAAAAGCGGCTTTTAACATTTATTCTTGGATAAAGCTCTACACCAAAAGTTTAGGGATAAATCTGGGGCGTAATAGTTGCGTACTTGATTTTGGATGTGGCTGGGGTCGCATAATTCGGTTTTTCCTAAAAGACGTACTTGCTGATAACCTTTATGGTGTAGATGTCAATCCGGAAATGATTACCATTTGCCAGGAACGCGTGCGACATGGAAATTATAGCGTGGTCAGCCCACTACCACCCATTGATTTTTCCGCTGATAGTATAGACATTATTTACGCCTACTCGGTATTTTCACATTTGGCCGAACCAGTACACATAAAATGGATAGAAGAATTTTCCAGGGTATTAAAACCAAAAGGCATTTTTTTTGCGACCACGTGGTCCCGTGACTTTATTGAATTTTGCCGATCATTGCGGGGGAAAACGCACGAGTCCCCTTGGTACAATTCCTTAGCCAACTCTTTTTTAGAAAGTGAGGCAGCTCTAAAAGATTACGATAGCGGTAAATTTGTGTACAGTCCAACAGGCGGAGGTCCTGCACTTCCCAGTTCCTTCTACGGAGAGGCTGTTATCCCTCGTAAGTACATTGAACTGGAGTGGACAAAATATTTGGCGTTTGTAAATTTCGTCGATAATCGGAATATAGATCCACAAGTTATAGTCATAATGCAGAAGAAATAAAGTCATTTCTTCAAGTTTTTTATGGAACAATCTTTTTTTAATAAGCTTGTGTGGTTAAAGGATCGAATTTTATTTGAAGACCTAGTTTTTCGTCTTGAACATTTTAAGACCGATGACTGGGAACTTGGGGAGGAATGCTTCAATTTTTATAAAATAAAACCCCTGATAGACCAATATTCCAAATTTTGGTTTTTAAAGAAAAAATTCCATATTAAAAATATAATGGAACTAGGTTTGTGGGAAGGAGGAAGCACGGTTTTTTGGTTTGAGTGTTTTCGTCCCCAAAAGATTGTTGGTATTGATATAGCAGAAATAAAAAAAAGTGATTATTTCCAGAGTTATATAACTTCCAGAGGATTAGAAGAACGTATTAAACATTACTGGGGAACGGATCAAGCCAATTCCGAAAGGCTCAAAGAAATCTTCAAAAATGAATTTGATACTCCCCTGGACCTTGTCATCGATGATGCTTCCCATATGTATGAATTGACCAAAAGCAGTTTCGAAACTCTTTTCCCCATGCTTCGTCCAGGAGGTATTTATATTATTGAAGATTGGGCCTGGGCTCATTGGAAGGATATTCAAATGCCCGAAAATCCCTGGATGACAAATACCGGATTAACGAGATTGGTCTTTGAACTTGTCGAATTAACAGGTAGTACAAATAATGAAATAATATCTGCCCTAACTATTTTTCAAGGGTTTATAGCAATAGAACGTGCTGAAATGGGGACAAAAAATCTTGATAAAGATTTCAAGATTGAAGAGCATATTTATAGGCGAGCAGGAGATGTTCAAAAGGCAAAGGATGAACAAATTAAAAAGCTCGAAAAAACGCTAACAGACATAGATATCTGCTTACGCAATACTAAATCTCTGTTGGCGGAAAAAGAAGTCACCTTGAGCAACATATACAAATCCAGGGGATGGCGGGTTTTACGCATTTATTATAAATTAAAGGAAAAGATTCTCCGAAAGTGGCTGTCTGGGGTTAGTTAATATTATAATGCGTTTTTCTGTTTTTTATTTTTCTCCAGATGTAGAGCCCTGCGTATTAAATTTTTTTTCAAGGGGAAAGATGAATGAAAAACAATCTTTATGATGTTTGTATTGTGGGGGAGTTGGGACACGTGGGGCTACCCCTGGGTATTTCTTTAGCTGAAGCAGGCAAAAAGGTTATTCTTTTCGATATAGATAAAACTGCAATAGATACTGTTTCTCATGGAAAGATACCCTTTATGGAGAAAGATGCAGAAGAAATCCTTAAGCAAGTTTTGGGAAAGAATCTTTTTATCTCATCAGATAGGCACGTGATTTCTGAAAGTTACTTCGTTACAGTGGTCATAGGAACTCCCGTAGACGAACACCTTAATCCAAAGTTTACTAGGTTTAAAAATTTTTTTTCCGAAGTAATTGAATTTACAAAGGACGATCAGCATATTATTTTGAGGAGTACCGTTTTCCCTGGAAATACAGAGAAGGTTAAAGAATTTCTCAGATTGAAGGGCAGGAAAACGAAAGTCTCATTCTGCCCGGAAAGAATCGCGGAAGGAAGGGCGATGGAAGAACTTCGGAACTTACCTCAAATCGTTTCCTCTTTTGATGAATTATCCTTCCAGGAGGCAAAGAAATTATTCCTTTCCCTCACAAATCTATCAATGATTTCGGTATTAGTCCTTATAGTTTCTTGGATTAAAGAAAAGGGGTGGAATGGTAAAAGCTCCTCAATTAGACGGATAGGTACGATTGTTTTTGTATTTATATTATTTTTCTCTTTGTTTGTAATATCCTATCTCAAGGGAGTAAATGGAATGAATGCGCATAAAAAAATCTGGAAAATGCAGCACCTTGTCTTGAAAATGCAGAAATGGCGACAGACGAATGTTTAAAAGTCTTTTATCCAGAGGCTGAAACTGTCCGAAAAATGGCAACAACAATTCCGAAATTAGGACTTATAAAAGCAATTGATTGGCAGGAAATTAATCGAATTAGCGGTGGTTAATGTTTATAGATACTGTTAATGGAAATTTATAGGGGCAATCCCCCAAAAATGTAACTGTTGATTTAAATAAAGAAAATAAAATAATTATGAAGGGATGGGCAGTTGATAATATTAAAAAAATTCTGGAAAGAGAATTTATATTATTTTTAGAAATAGTAAAAAGGAAATTATTATCCCTGCACAACGGTCCGATAGGCCAGATGTTGCCAATTATTTTACAGTAGCGGCCTATAAGAATTCGGGATGGATGATATCTATAAATTCAAATCATTTAAGAGAAGAGATATATTCAATATATGTGAGAATCGTTAATTCAGAGGGAACTGAATATTTTGAACTACAAGGTGCTAAAACCCTGTCTCTTATTAGGGGGGGC
>Ga0224495_10002576_pt1 | contig 11740 bp, 12 predicted proteins | sample SF_Jul11_sed_USG_FD_168128 | JGI IMG/M metagenome (GOLD analysis project Ga0224495, IMG submission 168128) | Sediment microbial communities from San Francisco Bay, California, United States - SF_Jul11_sed_USGS_4_1 | ecosystem: Environmental > Aquatic > Marine > Sediment | place: USA: California...
CACGCGTGCATCTAAGCGATTGATTTCACCGCGCTTAATCAATTCTGCAAGGTTTTGATCCAAGGTTTGCATACCCAACTGTTGGCCGGTCTGTATCGCCGAATACATCTGCGGCACCTTATTTTCGCGGATCAGATTGCGGATCGCGGGGGTCGCAAGCATGATTTCATGCGCCGCGATACGCCCACCCTTTTGACGTTTTAACAACACCTGCGAGATCACCGCGCGCAAGGATTCCGACAACATCGAACGCACCATTTCCTTTTCCCCTGCTGGAAACACGTCAATGATGCGGTCGATGGTCTTCGCGGCGGAGCTGGTGTGCAGCGTCCCAAACACCAAGTGCCCCGTCTCGGCCGCCGTCAGCGCCAACGCGATGGTCTCGGGATCACGCATTTCTCCTACGAGTAACACATCCGGGTCTTCGCGCAACGCCGAACGTAAGGCCTGCGCGAAACCTTTGGTGTCGCGGTGCACCTCACGTTGGTTAATTAAACTTTTTTTGCTTGTGTGCACGAACTCGATCGGGTCTTCTACAGTCAAGATATGGCTCGCGGTCGTCTCGTTGACAAAATTAATCATTGCCGCCAAGGTCGTGGATTTACCAGAACCGGTCGGCCCCGTCACCAAGATCAAACCGCGTGGCGAAGATGCGATATCCTGAAACACCTTCGGGGCGCCGATCTCTTCCAACGTCACTATACGGTTTGGAATCACGCGAAACACCGCGCCTGCGCCACGATTATGATTAAACGCATTCACGCGAAAGCGCGCTAGATTGGCGATTTCAAACGAAAAATCGGTTTCGTAAAATTCTTCGTAGTCCTTGCGCTGACGATCATTCATAATGTCGTAGACCAAGGTATGCACGGCCTTGTGATCCAGCGGTGGCACATTTATCCGTTTGATCTCGCCATCGACGCGTATTATGGGCGGTTCACCCGCCGACAAATGCAGATCGGAGGCACGATTTTTAACACTGAATTGCAGCAATTCGGCGATGTCCATGGCGCGTCATTTCAACCCTATGAGATACGAAGCTTTTTATACCACGTCGGTGACCCTTTTTAATAGCGGCAAAGAGGATGGATACCTAAGATGATGGATCAGCACTTGATAGAACAACGTTTAGCGGATGTGCTGCAGCGCATCGCACAGGCAGAACAACGCTTTGGACGTGTAAAGGGTAGCGTACAGTTGGTGGCGGTCAGTAAAACCCGTGCGGCGGAAGACATCGCCGCCGCGTACGCGGCCGGGCAAACCCGTTTCGGCGAAAATTACCTGCAGGAAGCCCTCGTAAAGCAACACACGCTACGCGATTTGCCACTGGAATGGCATTTTATCGGTCCGCTGCAAAGCAATAAAACACGCGATGTGGCTGCACATTTTGCTTGGGTACACAGCCTAGACACACTCAAACACGCACAACGGCTGGATGCGCAACGCCCCGCTCACCTGCCACCTTTACAGGTTTGCATACAGGTGAATATCAGCAATGAAGACAGTAAATCCGGAGTTTCGGTGACGGAATTACCCGCCCTCGCACAGGCCGTAGCGGGCCTGCCTAGGCTGACGTTGCGCGGTTTGATGGCGATACCCGCCGCGTCCTATGAATTTGACATGCAACGCGCCGCCTTTGGCCAGTTGCGTGCGTTATGGTCACAATTGCGTGCGCAAGGCCTGGCCTTGGACACCCTTTCGATGGGCATGTCCGGAGACCTTGAGGCCGCGATCGCCGAGGGCGCGACGCTGGTACGGGTGGGCACAGACATCTTCGGCGCGCGCGGATAAGCGGGTTTGGTAGCGTCTTTTGCATCACAAATCGGTTACACTGATACCATCCCCTTCAACTGTAGGACACGCATATGCAAGACCTCACCATCGGCTTTATTGGCGGCGGCAATATGGCCCGCGCCCTGGTGGGTGGCCTGATCGCCGCTGGCGTACCCGCGCGCAACGTGTGGGTCAGCGACCCTGTCGAGGAACAACGCGCGACCTTGGCCGCCCAATACAACATTCACACGACGACTGACAATACTGCAGTCGCCGATCAATCCGACGTGCTGGTACTGGCCGTGAAGCCCCAGCAAATGCGCGCGGCGGCCACCGCGATCGCATTGGCCGTCGCCCGACGTCGCCCGTTGGTGGTGAGCATTGCGGCGGGCATACGCATGGATGACTTGGCGCGATGGCTAGATACACCGCAGCTCGCGATCGTGCGCGCGATGCCCAACACCCCCGCGCTGGTACAAAGCGGCGCCAGTGGCCTGTGCGCCAACGCCTGGACCGACGATGAGGGTCGCACCATCGCCGAACACATCCTGCGCGCAGTCGGGTTGGTGCAATGGGTGCCGGAAGAATCCATGATGGACGCGGTGACCGCGCTCTCGGGCAGTGGCCCGGCATATTTTCTGCTGGTCATGGAGGCGCTGCACCAAGCAGGTGTCGCGATGGGACTGCCCAGCGAACAGGCCCGCCTGTTGACATTACAGACCGCATTCGGCACCGCGCGCCTGGCGCTCGAAAGCGAGGCCGACGCCGCTGAATTGCGCCGCCGCGTGACCTCGCCGGGCGGCACCACCGAACAGGCGATCAAGGTGCTGCAAGAGGGCCAATTAGAGGCGTTATTCGAACGCGCGCTGCTCGCCGCGCAAAAACGTGGTGCGTCTCTGGCCGCGCAGTATGGAGAAGGCTAGATGGGCAATAGTTACGTTTCCAATGCACTGGTATTTCTAGTCCAAACTTTTTTTGGGTTTTTGTTATTGGCCGTCATGCTGCGTCTGATGATGCAATGGGCGCGCGCCAGTTTTTCTAATCCGGTCGCACAATTCGTCGTTAAGGCGACCAATTTTATGGTGGTGCCCCTGCGCCGCGTGATGCCGGGTTTTTTCGGCATAGACATCGCGTCTTGGTTGCTCCTCATCGCATTGCAGGCGGCGGAACTGAGCGTGATCGCGTTGATCTTCGGCGCGCACTTGTCGCTGCCCGCATTGTTGATGATGGTGGCGGTGCATCTGCTGGATTTGATACTCACCCTTTATAAATGGGCGATTTTCATTTACGTCATCATGAGCTGGGTGGTGCGCGATCACTACAATCCCGTGCAAACCTTGTTGCATCAACTGACCGACCCGTTGTTGCGCCGTGCGCGTGGTATTTTGCCGCCGTTCTCGGGACTGGATCTGTCGCCTATCATCGTGGTGGTGGTATTGCAATTGCTATCGATGTTATTGATCGCGCCGTTGTCGGATTTCGCGCGCACGCTAGGTTAGCGCATGACGTGGTACCGCTGGCAGGGCGATACGTTGGTGTTGGAGATACACCTGCAACCGCGCGCCACTAAGAATGAAGTGGTTGGCCCCCACGGTCAACGCCTGAAAATCCGCCTCAAAAGCCCGCCGGTGGACGGCAAGGCGAATGCGGCATTGCTGCGTTTTATCGCGGATTTATGCGACGTAACATTGCAGCAGGTCAGCTTGGTACGCGGCGATACGCAGCGAGAAAAAACCATCGCGGTGACCACGCCGCGACGCTTGCCGACGGGCGTGCCAACGCGCGCGGTATAGTTTTTAACCAGCACACGGGGCATGCCCGGCTTTTGGTGAAAAATAAATCAACACTTGGACGGACACAGCGTGCATATCATGACGCATTTGAAACCCTCGCCAACATCTGGTCTATAAACCCCGACCACACGGCGTTCGGTTCCCAAATCAACTGCATGATATCAAACGCCTGGTCAGGAGGCATGCCCTGTTCGAGCACACGATACAAACCTAAAAATGCGCTGGCGCGCATATTCGCCGCGCAGTGTAAAAATATTTTTTTGCCCGCACTGCGTTTCATTGCCGCAAAAAATTGTTGCAAATCGCTTCCCAACGGGTGTTCCCACGCCACCGGGATGTGGATATATTCCATGCCCAACCCGTTTACCGACCCGGCCTCGTCACGCAATGAATAGCGCTGGTCATTGTGCAACGCGAGATTAATAACGACTTGAAATCCGGCGTTCGCAATGATCTTGAGTTGCGCCTCCGTGGGCTGACCGGAGGTGGCCAGCATGTCATTCACCGGCTGATAATTGTAGATATCATCGAGCAAATCATTGTTCATACGTCACCACGACTTTACATCATTTTTCGCTTTTTTAAGGCACCCACACCTTGCCCGGATTGAGGATGCCCGCCGGATCGAACACCGATTTGATCTGTCGCATTAGGTCCAACGCCTCTGCATCGAGTTCGCGCGCGACATAGTCGCGTTTTTCCAGGCCCACGCCGTGTTCGCCGGACAAGGTGCCGTTCAACGACAACACCAAATCAAAGACCTCATCGAGACAATGATAGGCGCGCGAGGATTCATCCGCGTCATCGGGATTAATCAGCAAATTGACATGGATATTGCCATTGCCCGCATGACCGAAGTTGACGTTTGTAATGCGATACCGCGCGGTGATCTGTTCTAAGCGCGCCAAAAACTCCGGCATCGCAGACACCGGGACGGCGACGTCTTCGTTGATCTTTTTCGGCGCGATGGTGCGCAGCGCCGGGGACAACGCCTTACGCGTTGCCCATAGCGCAGCGCGTTGTTCTGGGGTTGCGGCGGGCTCGATGCGTAAGACGCCCTCCACCTGCGCCGCGCGCGCGACACACGCGACGGCGTCTTCTATCGCCGCACGCGAACCATCGACTTCGATAATTAATAAGGCCCCGGCGTCTTGCGGTAAATTCGCATTTGAATAATTGCGAATCATCGCAATCGCCTTGGCGTCCATAAATTCCAGCGCGCAAGGTGTGACCGGTTGCGCCATGATACGGGAGACGGCGCGCGCGGCGCTGTGCATGTCGCGATAAATCGCCAACATACTGTGTTGCGTCTCCGGTAACGGCGTCAGTTTCAGCGTGGCTTCGGTGGTGATCGCAAGCGTACCTTCGGAGCCGATAAGCAAGCGCGTCAGGTCATAACCGACCACGCCCTTGGTGGTGTAAGTGCCCACACGCATGGGGATGCCGCGCCCTGTGACGACGCGCAACCCCAAGGTGTTGTCACGCGGTGTGCCGTATTTGACGGCGCGCGGTCCTGCGGAATTGAAGGCTAGATTGCCGCCGATCGTCGCATACGCGGCGCTGGTCGGGTCGGGCGGCCAAAAAAAGCCGTGTGGTGCAAGGGCATCTTGCAAGGTCTGATTAGTGACGCCGGGTTCGACGACCGCCATGCGGTTATCGGGATCGATGCGCACAATACGGTTCATGCGTTCCAGCGACAACACCACACCGCCCGCGATCGGCACCGCAGAGCCTGTGGTACCGGTACCGCGTCCACGCGCGACCACCGGTACGCGGTATTCAAAACAGGTCGCGATGACGCCTTGTACATCGTCTGCGTGCTGCGCTAATACCACCGCCTGCGGGAGGCTGTGACGGCGACTGTTGTCATAGGCATACGCTTGGCAGGTGGCGACATCGGTATGGACAAATTCCGTGTTGACCGCAGCGCGCAATGCCGCTAAAAACGCGGCCGGGAGCGTCGCGACGGTGGTCACGGCGTGCCGCTAGGCGTAGCGGGCAACGGTATCGTGACGGCACCGTCGGACGGCGTGCTGGATGGCGCCGGGGCGTTGCTGGCGCTCGCGCTGGCGGCAGCGTTGGCGCTACCACCATGCTCCACCACGATCGCCTTGCCGCGTGTCGCGTTCAGGATGCGGCTATCGCCTTCCAAATATTCAAACACCGTCACGACACTCTTCACGTCACGCGTATCGGCGACGATCTTTGCGAGACGTTTGGCTTCGTCTTGGGTAACTAATCCCATTAAATATACATTGCCGCCGGAGGTCACCACTTTGGTGCGTGTGGGGACGCCGACATTAACCAGCAAACGACTTTTAGCCTCACTGGTGACCCAGGTGTCACGCGTACGCGCTGGAATATCTGCCGTGGGTTCGATACGAATTTCATTATGTATCACACGTACCGAAGAATTGCTCATTTCGCGCACGATTTCCACCACGCGGCTGCGCGCCTCAAGCGTAGGCGCCTCGCCCGTTAGCAACACAATATTATTAAAACTGGTCACCGCGACATGCACCGACTTTCCGACGCCGACATCGCCGTAAATCGCATCCGTCGCTTTCATCTCCATCGCTTGATCTTCCAACATCGAGCCGGTGGTGCGCCTATCCAGCGCGATTAATGCACCCGTGCCGCCGGCGACGACGGCGGTGGCGGTTATCGCTGTGCAACCTTGCGTGGCCGCTGCCAGCGTCATCACCATCGATACCAAAGAAATCTTCCGAGTATTCATCATAGTTGCACCCTAGTTGGATGTTGAAAAAGCGTTGCGTATCCATTCGATATGGGGCGGTTGTTCCGCCTTAGTGGTAACACTCATGATATCAAAGCGCTGAACGGTATGCGCATACTGTTTATGCGTCAACAAAAAATGCTGCGCGGTGACCAATAATTTCTTTTGCTTGCGATGATTTACGCTCTCTGCAGGGCTACCAAAGCGATGATGACTGCGGCTACGCACTTCTACAAACACCAAGGTCATACCGTCGAGCATTATCAAATCGATCTCGCCCATTCGACAACGATAGTTGCGCATCACCGCACGCAACCCCTGTGCGTGCAAATATTCGAGCGCCGCCGTCTCCGCGAGCGCACCGCGTTGGCCCCGTTGGACGGCGATTTCGACCATTAGTTCGCCGCACTCGCAGGCAAACTGTCACCGGGTGTTATCGCGGATGACGAACTAGGGTTCGCGGCGGGTGCGTTTCCGGTCAGCACCACCGGTGTACCGTTGGTAAATTGCGCCCAGGTCAGTTGCCGCCGGATCTGACGTTGCTCGTCTAGATACAATGTTCCGGTGGCCAATTTGATGCGCGCATTCCCATTATTGCGCAGCCATTCAAGATAATAGACGAGGCTGTACGCATCCACACCCATCGCATATAAACGTGACTGTTGGTTCGCCTCCGGCCACGCCGCATAGACGCGTTGCGCCAACGGCGACGTCCGTTCACCGCTCAACACCCACGGCATGTCCCCAAACACCACGCCGTTTAAATCGCGATCCGCCGCACTATCGCGCTTCCCGACGTAGATATGAGACGTCGAGTAGATAGGTAAATCGGCGGCATGATGAAAATTCAACTGTGGCGGAATCAAGCGCGCTTGGCGTGGCTGCGCCACCATGAAGATAAAGTTGATATCTTGGCGGCGACGTGGCTCGAATTTTATATCGGCCCGCAACAAACTGACTAGGTTTTTATGCCTCTTCTCGCTTTGCTGTAACGCCAACACATTGCGCACCGCCGCGGAATAATCGCTCTTGTCGCCGGGATAGGCCTCGGCGGCGAGCACCTTGCCGCCGAGTTGCTCGAAGCGCTCTTTAAATGCGCCAAACAGACGGCTACCGAACGTGCCTTCAGAATACAACACTGCGGCACGCGTATGGCCATCGTTACGCGCGCGTTCGGCGACCTGCCGCGCCTCGTCCTCTGGAAACAAACTAAATTGAAATAATTTTTCGTTCGCCGCACCGTTTTCGACCATATTCAGCGCCAATGTCGGCACCGGTAGTGGATACTTGTCTATCAATGCGGAAATCGATTCCTTCTGCAATGGCCCGATCACCATGTCGGCGCCCTCATTCACCGCCTGTTCATACACTGCGCGTATCTGCGAGGGATTGTCACCGCTATTGTAAATATGCAACGCGGGCCGCTTCGTCCCCACGCGTACCGCATAATAAGCCGCTAAAAACCCGTTGCGCACGGCCTCGGCCGCCGCCGCGTAAGCACCGTCAAAAGGCAGTACCAGCGCGATATTCTCCACGCCGCGCGCCTCCGTGGTCTGCGGCACCAGGGCCGCCACCAATACTTTGGCTGCAGGGTGTTTTCCATATTGACGCGTCCAACGCTCTAAACCGCGCGCCAACTGGCCTGGTTCTTGGGATTTTTGCACCACCTGCGCAAGCTCCACCCACCCTGACGTCAATTCGTTTTTCGCTGCCAGTATTTTTTGTAACTCCTGCTCACTGGTCAATACCAACACGTCAACAATTGCGCGTTGATTCGCCAGTTTTTCATTGCCGTCCGGCAATAATTCATCAATGATAATGCGCGCCTTGGCCTGCGACACCGGGAGCGCCGCCATTTCATAGGCACTTAAGCGCAGCCGCGCAACCCCTAAACGCAGGTTAGGCGCCACGACACTCAAATCGAGCTGGTCGGCGGCCTGGGCCGCTTCTTTACCTTTGCGCAAATTTACCAGCGCCTGGGTGAGCAACTCATAGTAATGCTGCATAAACCCCAAATTACCCAACATCGGCGCCAAATTTATCTCTTTCAATACGGTTTCGGCCTGATTTACCATATTGCCTTTATATAGATTATCTGCCGCGCGCAACTGCAAAACCTGCCGTTGCGGTGGCGCGGCAAGGCCCGCCAGCCGATTAAAGGCCAGAGCAGCCTCTACATAATCACGCCGCGCCTCCAAGGCCTGTGCGTGATCCAACGTCTCAACAGGCGCCGGGAGATTGGCCGCCGGAGGTGGCGCTACAGGCGTGCTCGTTGTCGCACAACCCAAGAACAACCAGGACATGACCAGCGCGTTGCAACAAAAATGTAGACGGAGTGCTTTAGGTTTCATCATTCCAAGGCCCAACATAGCGTATAGTGTTCACAGTATCGTAGCGGTGGTGCAAGGTGTCAAACAAGAATGGTGTGTTATATGTCGTGGCGACGCCCATCGGTAATTTGGGTGACTTGAGCGCGCGCGCGCAACAAATTTTGTCGCAATCCGACGTCATCGTCGCCGAAGATACACGGCATAGTCGCCGACTGCTGCATCATTTTGGCATAAACACCCCGCTGCTGGCCATGCATGAACACAATGAGCGTGAAACTTGCGGGCGTTTGATCGCACAATTGCAAGAAGGCGCCCGCATCGCCCTCATCAGTGACGCCGGCACACCGTTGGTCAGCGACCCGGGCTTTCATCTGGTGCGCGAGGCGCACGGCGCGGGTATCCCGGTGTCGCCTATCCCAGGCCCCAGCGCGGCCCTTGCAGCATTATCCGCCGCAGGCCTCGCGTCGGACCGCTTTGTATTTGAAGGTTTCTTGCCTGCAAAACGCATAGCCCGCCGCCAACGCCTGCAAGCCCTGGCCCAAGAAACCCGTACCCTGATCTTTTATGAAGCCCCCCACCGCATCGTCGAATGCCTAGAGGATATCGCCGCCTGCATGGGTGAGCAGCGTGAGGCCACGCTGGCACGCGAACTCACAAAGCTACACGAAACCATACGCAAAAACAGCGTCGGTGAACTGTGCACCTGGGTAAGCGCCGACCCAGAACAGCAACTCGGTGAGATCGTTCTCGTCGTCGCCGGCGCGCCCGCCGCGCTGAGTGTCGAAGAAGTCGAATTATTAAACGTGTTGCAACCGCTGCTGGCGCAACTGCCACTAAAACAGGCCGTGGCGTTAACAACCGAGATTACCGGCGGGAATAGAAACGCGATATACGAACGCGCATTGCAGCTTAAATCGGAAGAAAAAAATGCGGATTAAACCAACCCGGCGCGTTCTTTAATTTTGTTTAAGTGTTCGGTGGTCAAACCCAACAACTTTTGCCACGCTTCGACCGGCAACAATGCAATCTCGCGCGTAAAATTCGGCACACAATTCGGTTGCGCGCCGCGCAGACCATGCGCCAGATGCAACACCACAACATGCCGCGCGACCACGTCATTCGCATCTGTGTAAACGGTGCGCGCGAAAAACGCGTTTACAGCCTGCACAACAACTTCCGGCAAACGAAACGCAACCGCCAGTTGTTGCATAATCTCCGCGCGTTGCGTGCCCAATAACCGCTGCTCAACGTCCAACGCTGACAGCGCCTCATCCGCCAACAATTGATCCGCAACCTGGCGGTAAATCTTCGGTGTATTCGCCGCCAACACTAAGGCGCCCATATCATGCACCAAGGCCGTCAACTCAATATCATCGGCTAAAAAAGGCGCATTGTACAATGCGATCACGCGCGCGGTAGCCGCGATCTGTGTACAGTGTTCGAGTATCGCCTGCATCTCCGACGTCATCTCCGCGTGCAACGCGCGCATCGAGGCCACCACCACGGCCAGGCGTACGTTTTTGATTCCGAGCAGGCTCACCGCATTGCGTACATTCGTCGTTTCTATCATGCGCCGATACAACGGCGCATTCGCGTAACGCAACACCGTGGCCGTAAGGTTCGGATCTTTGGCGATTAAATTCGATAGCGTAAGCAGTGACACCTCGTCCTCCGCCGCCAGCATATCCAGCACCTGCAGGCTTTCTTGTGTGATCGCAGGCATCTTTAATTGCGTATCTTGATGTAATGTCATTGAAAACCGCACTTTGCCCATGTGGGAGGCCTAGTGATATAGCGGCAACTGCCCCCCGGTGACTGAACTAAATTGGCTTCTGGGCGCGAAAAACTTTATAATGTTTGAGGGAGTAGGTTGGGCAGTCGCCGCCGTTTTCGGACGGGGGAGGAAAGTCCGGGCTCCACAGGGCATGGCGCCAGGTAACGCCTGGGAGGCGCGAGCCTACGGAAAGTGCCACAGAAAATATACCGCCTAAGCGCGCAAGCGCCGGTAAGGGTGAAATGGTGCGGTAAGAGCGCACCGCGTCGGTGGCAACATCGGCGGCAGGGAAAACCCCGCCAGGAGCAAGACCAAATAGGGGGACACGCGGTTCACCCCGCACGTGTGGCCCACACGGTTCCCGGGTAGGTTGCTGGAGGTGTACGGTGACGTGCATCCTAGAGGAATGACTGTCCTCGACAGAACCCGGCTTATAGACTTACTCCCTCTACTTTTTTCCTTTTGCACCCCTGGGCGAGTGGCCTGGGGATTTGTAACGATACCATGCCCGCATACCCCCGTCGCCACAGGGTGTTGCAAACGCTCATTGCCTCGTGCCCGCATCTATTTTGTCCAACATCACCATTTGTATATCCATGACATTGGTGCCGGTGGGTCCGGTCTTCAGATGGCCCTGCGTGCCGGTACACGCGTCTAACTGCTGAAAAAACGTATAGGCGTCATTTTGTTGCAATGCGAGTTGCGCGTCCAAACCACACTGCATCGCCTGCGCGACGGTATCGCCATCGACGATTGCACCGGCCGCATCGGTCGGGCCGTCATTACCGTCGGTGCCTGCGCTGAGCAACGCAATACCGCGCTCGCCTGCAATCTCTAATGCAAACGCCAATGCGAACTCCTGATTGCGCCCGCCCCTGCCATTGCCACACACCGTCACGGTGGTTTCACCGCCGCACAATAAATACCGCCGTTCATGCGGACGCATTCCCGCCAATTCCGCGCGTGCTCGCTGCGCCAGCGCACGTGCGCTGTCACGCGCCTCCCCCGCCCACTCGGTGCTGACGATGCTGGCCTGCTCCCCGAAGTGGAAAATTTTTTCATACGCGGCGTTCAGCGCCATACGATTATTGGCGACGATGACGTGACGGCAATTTTCCAAATATTCATCCCCTTGTTTGAGCGTCTCCGGCGCCTGCCCGCACAAGCCCTTGTTTAAATAGGCCGTCACGGACAACGGCAATTTATCGCGCAACTGATATTTGCCGACCACTGCATTCGCCTCTGCGAACGTGGACGCGTCGGCGACCGTGGGGCCGGACGCGATCACATCGAGCGGATCACCAATCACATCGGACAATATCAACGTCACGAC
>Ga0224495_10002577_pt1 | contig 11739 bp, 11 predicted proteins | sample SF_Jul11_sed_USG_FD_168128 | JGI IMG/M metagenome (GOLD analysis project Ga0224495, IMG submission 168128) | Sediment microbial communities from San Francisco Bay, California, United States - SF_Jul11_sed_USGS_4_1 | ecosystem: Environmental > Aquatic > Marine > Sediment | place: USA: California...
AAGGTCCACCCGTTTAACCAAAAAATTGAATTTCTGATACCGGGTGGCGCTTTCCAGAACTTCCTGAGCATCATGCCGGTAGTAAATGGCGTCGTCAAAATCGAAAACAAGCCTGCGGGAGAACCTTCTCAGAAGGATAACATCAACTGGTGAAGGCATTTTTTTCTGGAGGAAGGTAATATCAAACTGCCTGCACTTGCCGATAAGGCCGAGCTTTTCCACAATTTTCCGGGGATACGTCATGACATGGGCGTGAATTCCCTCTTTTTCGAGTTCAGGCAGAAGGTTAAGCACCCGTACCCTGCTGCTCGGCATCTCTTCGTCCTGGATTAAAAAAAGTATTTTTATCATAAATGCAAGAGCTTCTGTTAATTCTGCTTAAAGGCCATCAATACGCATTCCTCACCCGCCAGCAGCCTGAGCCTGTGTAAAAACTACGCCCTGCGTCGAAAAAGCATGACTGAACCTCTCTACCTAAATTAATTGAACTCCTTTCCAGTGTCTGGTTCTGAAAATAAGGCTGATTACTACTCATAAAAGTATCTGCCGTTTCGGTAGCTTTCCGGATTTTCAGCCTCGAAAAGCCGGCTTCCTCGGCAGATTCCTGCAAATATGCAGGAGAAAAGAGATATAATGGCTCTGCGCTTCCGAGTCCTTCAGATGAGAGTATCATGCAAGCATACATCAAAAAAGTTTTCTCCGTTTTGGCTAAAACAGATATCAAGAAAATTAACTGATGAATTATTCATTTTTCTGTGATTCTAATCAGATCTTTCATATTCAAAGCACCTCTTTTATAACAATAATTTATTGTAAACTTAAAAATTTCTGTCTTGATCGCCCTGTTCTCGTAATACTTCGCAAGTTTATAATAGAGCCTAAATTTAGGATATTTGAGTATCAATTTTATCTTCTTGAAATATTTCCTCAGAGTGCTGCCAGCGTTAACCTTTTTTTCGCCCTGCTGGATCTTCCTCGCAAGGATATGACTTGTTTGGCCCACTTTGAACATCCTCCTGCAGTAATTACTTAAAGCTACAGTCCGAAAATGATATGCTTTCGCCTCTTTATTGAATTTCAGCACTACGCCCCTCTTTTTTAATCTGTTCCCCAGTTCTATGTCTTCCCAGCCCGCAATCAAAAATTCTTCATCAAAAAACTCGCCATTTTCGGTTAGTAGTTTTTTCTTTAACGAAATGTTGCAGGAATAAAAATACCTCGCAGGATCAACGTCAGTTTCATTAAATATTTTGTTATAGCTGAACTGGGGTCCTCCGTTATCGAGCCATCGCATAAAAGGCGTAACATTTATATCATGGGACCATTCAACATAGCCAAGAACAGCGGTTTTGTCATCCGAATATTTTTGGTGCCAGTTGAAATGGCTCTCAAGCAGTGAAGAGGCGGCAATAATATCATCATCGATTAACAATACAATCTCTCCCTGCGCCATCTTGATTCCAACGTTTCTTGCCGCTGCAGGGCCGCTATTGACCTGCCTGAAATATTTCATGATGCAGGGAGCGTCAGAAAGTAATGTATTCATGATCTCCCCTGTCCCATCTGTTGAACCATCATCAATAACAATTAATTCATAATTCTTTTTAGGATAAGTCTGGTCAAACAGCGCGTGTAAGCATTTTGTGAGTGTGTTTTTCCGATTGAAAGTCGGAATAATGACACTTATATTTATATTTGGTTTGAGCAATGCTGAATATCACCTCTTTTCCTTTCAAGATCCGTTGCTTGAATCAGTCCGCAGAATAAATTATAACAGGGCAAATCAACAAAGGGAGTATGACTTTGTTTAATCCGTATAAACGCATTCTTAAGCACATTACCCTCCTCCATGATGTTAAAAAAACAATAAGTTTATAGTATACTAAAAAATGCGTGATATTTTTAAAGAAGAATACGCCAGGGATTGGAAAAACGACGTCAACACTGTCTGGATACTGACAAAACAGCATCTCCCCCGGCTCCTTGCCGCTATCGTTTGCAGTATCCTTTTGTCCTCGATCAACGGCTCGATTGCCTGGTTCGTTAAGCCCTCTGTCGACAACCTCGTTTTATTAAAGAACAAGAGTTTTCTCGTCTTTCTTCCCGTGGGGATTCTCCTTCTGTTCAGCCTCAAAGGGTTTTTTTCTTTTGCCAATAATTTTCTGATGTCATCCATAGGCGCGAAAATTGTCAAATCGCTCAGAAAACAGTTTTTTGAAAAAATGCTATTTCTTCCCTTTTCTTTTTATGCGCGTGAATCCAGCGGATCAGTCATATCACGGGTAATGAATGATGTCGGTATTCTCGAAAGCCTCATAGCCAATACGACAAAGAACTTTTTTGTCTACTCCACGACTGTTTTTGCTCTTGGCTTCGTTGCATTATACAGAAATCTGAATCTCGCGCTGCTGTCGTTTGCAATAATTCCCTTAATCGCCCTTGTCTCAGGCAGATTGGGGAGGAGGATGAAGCGAACCAGTTCAAGGACGAGAATGCTCATTTCGAACGTCACCCATATCATCCACGAAGCCATTGCGGGCATAAGGGTTATAAAATCGTTCACTCTGGAAAAAGAAATGTCCAGGCGAAATGATCACTCAATATCGGAACACTACCGGAATGTCATGCGCGAAGTCCGGATCAATGAATTCACCGGTATGTTTATTGATATCATTGCCGGGACAGGAATTGCTGTTCTCACCTGGTACGGGTTTTACCTCATTGTGCATGACCGGCTTTCGCTCGGTGAATTCCTTTCTTTTGTTGTCGCGGTTATGATGATGTACGACCCCCTCAAGAAGTTAAGCAGGGTAAACAATGATTTTCAGATGATACGGGCGTCGCTGCACAGAATAAAGGAAATATTTCTCGCTCCGGAAGAAAAAGAGGGGGAAGTCGAAAAGAAGGAACTTGCCGGGGATATCGTGTTTCAGAATGTATCCTTTCAGTACCCCGATCATAAGGACAGCGCCTTAGAGGGAATAGACCTGAAGATCCGGCCCGGGGAAACGATAGCCATTGTCGGATACAGCGGGGCGGGGAAGAGCACCCTCACCGACCTTATTCTCGGGTTCTGGAATGATTACACCGGCACCATTACCATCGACGGCACGGATTTGAAGGATTATTCCCTGAGAAATCTCAGGTCGCATATCGGGGTCGTGTCCCAGGACATTATTCTTTTCGACGATACCGTAAGAAACAATATCCTGTTCGGGAAACCCTCTTCAACGAATGAGGAAACAATCGAAGCGGCGAAAGCTGCCTATGCCCATGAATTTATCATGAATATGCCGAACGGTTACGATACCCCCATAGGGGAAAGAGGCGTCAAATTATCAGGGGGACAAAAGCAGAGAATATCGCTCGCCCGTGCCATCATAAAAAACCCCAAAATACTTATCCTGGACGAAGCCACCTCGTCGCTCGACACGGATTCCGAGAACAAAATCCAAAAAGCGCTTGAAGGGATTATGCCGGGAAGGACTACGATCATCATCGCCCACAGGCTCTCAACCATCCAGAAGGCAGACCGGATAGTGGTCATGGACAGAGGGGAAATTATTCAGCAGGGAAGTCATGAAGAACTTTTCGAAAAAGGCGGCGTTTACCGTGAACTGTACGCGATGCAGTTCGGCCTCACCAGCAGTCAGCAGCCTCAATAAAAATTGCTCAGGACACATGGTTTCCTGACTTTCCTCTGCGCCTCTCTGAGAAACGCCAAGTCATACATTCTCATCTATGACGCGACTTGTGGAGGCGTACCTGCTGTCGGCTGCTTTTGGTCGCGGTGAAATACTTTTTTCCCTGGTTAATATAAGCCGTCTACAAGAGTCGCGGTAATGGAACCAACCGCTACCTTCGTCTGCATCTTCACAGGGATGCGGTTCAGGTCGTCTGTAAGCCAGATATACATATCGCCTTTCCTGTTAAAAATACCCTCGGATTTCATCAGTGGTCTTATCACCACGGTATTGAATTCCCCCAGTTCTGTTTTTATCTTTTCTTTTCTGAGCACCTGCACTTCCACGTTCCATAATTTCTTGCTGTCGAACATATTCACATAAAGCGATTTTCCCACTTCAAACTGCAGCGTCCTTATGTGATAAAAACTGGAAAGGGGATCAAGGCAATTTTCATTTATATTATAGGTCTTTTTCCCATTCTCAAGATGGTTTATATAGGTAGCCTGGCGATTTGCATGATCAAAGATAACCTCCTTGTCACGTCTGTGCCTGCCTTCCCTTAATTTGACCCGGTAGTTCTCCGGCAACCCGACCAGCATCTGTGTCTGCGCATTTTTCAAGACCGATACAATTCTGTCATCAACGGTATAAAAAACAGAAACCCAGTCAGCGGAACGCGCGGTCGAAATGATTTTGGTATTTCCGTTGTTGTTTACTACTTCAAGGGTTGCGGTGCCGGCTTTTATCCCGGTCCATGTCAGATCAAAGACAAGTTTTTCAGGCACAGTAAAGGCAGAAATGTTTCCCGGCCACATAACAGAGAAAACAAAAATCAGCAGCAGTACCTGTGCAATTAACCTTTTTTTGCCTATTGCCGTACTCTGAAGAAATCCTTCTCTGCGGGGTATCGAATAGAACATCTTTTTTTGTATCAATCCGGCCTTTTCTTCCTGCAAAATGCAACCCTCTTCTGTTATATTAATACTATGTTTATTATTCCCGCAATAGATTTAAAAAATGGGCAGTGTGTCAGACTTCAGCAGGGCAGGAAAGACGCGGTAACCGTGTACTCGGGAGATCCTTCAGCCACCGCAAAAAAATGGGAATCCTGCGGCGCGAAGGTTCTCCATGTTGTCGACCTCGACGGCGCCTTTACCGGAAGTCAGCAGAATTTTTCCCGTATCCTCGAGATAAGAAAAGCGGTAAAAATGATTATCGAGGTTGGCGGAGGCATAAGGGACATCACTACGGTCGACAAACTCATCTCCGCCGGCATTAACCGGGTGATCATCGGTACCTCCGCGATAGAAGATGCCCAGTTTGTCATCGATGCGTGCAACAAATTTCCCGGGAAAATATTCATCGGCATCGACGCCAAAGACGGCAAGGTTGCAGTCAAGGGGTGGGAAGAGGTCAGTTCCATAGATGCCCTGGAACTGGCAAAAAGGGTCGAGATGATCGGGGTTGCAGGCATCATCTATACGGACATCTCCCGGGACGGAATGCTTTCAGGCCCTAATCTGCCTGCACTGGAAGAAATGGTCAAGGCAGTGAATATCCCTGTCATCGCCTCAGGCGGCATCGCGAATATTGATGACATCGGAAATCTTCTGAAGATAGAAAACCTCTGGGGAGCGATAACCGGCAAGGCGATCTATGCCGGCTCTCTTGACCTGAAAGAAGCGATACAAATAGCCTCTCAGGAAAAAATATAATAACGGCTTAAAGGACTGAATATGCTCGCCAAGCGTATAATTCCATGTCTCGACGTTAAAGACGGACGTGTCGTAAAAGGTGTAAGTTTTGTAAACCTGCGCGACGCAGGCGATCCTGTTGAAAATGCCCTCTTCTATGATAAACAGGGCGCCGACGAACTCATCTTCCTGGACATCACCGCGTCTCACGAAAAAAGAAAAATCATTCTTGATGTCGTCGAAAAAACAGCCGAGGACGTGTTCATGCCCCTGACCGTTGGAGGCGGCATAAAAACGCTCGATGATATACGAGACCTGCTCAAGGCAGGGTGCGATAAAGTTTCGATCAATACAACGGCGGTTAAAGACCCTCATTTTATCAGCCGTGCCGCTGAAAAATTCGGGAGTCAGTGTATCGTAGTCGCGATAGACGCAAAAAGGGTGGCGGACAACATGTCCGACGCAACAGGCGAGGCATGGTTCGACGACCCGTCACTGAAAGACGTTATTTTAGAACTCCCTGCCAGGGGATTAACCTGGGCGATTTCAACACACGGCGGCAGAAAAATGAAGCTTATCAATGCCGTGGCATGGGCGAAAAAAATGGAAGAGCTCGGGGCCGGCGAGTTCATGCTCACCAGCATGGACAAAGACGGGACCAAAGACGGATACGATATCGAACTGACTCGCACCATATCTGAGACTGTCTCAATCCCTGTCATCGCTTCAGGAGGAGCCGGGAATCTGGAACACCTCTACAGCGGACTTGTTGACGGAAAGGCAGACGCGGTGCTGGCAGCTTCCATATTCCATTTCAGGGAATATACGGTGAGAGAGGCAAAAGTGTTTCTCCGGGCGAAAGGCGTTCCGGTCAGGCTCTGATCAATGCTTTTTTCTTGTCTTTCTTTTCTATCTTATACTTCTCAATGAGGTCTTCGCCCGCCGGGGCAACCGTCAGCGTGTAAACCCTGCCGCTGTCATTCACCTTCACATCAGCTGCCTTCAAATGCCTTGCGTCAGAATATCTCGCGCAGAGTGACGCGGCAACGCTGAGGCTGTCTTCTGTTACATTCCCCCGAACCAGCACAATGGGACTCGCATAGCCTTCGACTCTCAAGCTGACGCTCCTTTCAGCATCCAGCAAAAGCAGCGACTCATTTTCATTTCTGTTCCTTCCGACGATTATCTTAGAGCTGTCTGACATCCTGAAATGCCTACCAAGTCTCAGGAGGGAAAGATCTTCAAGGGAAGGGTCAGGTTCGTGATCAAGGAGTTCCCTCAATCGGTACGAGTAATTCGGCTCCGTCAGCAGGCAGCCTCCGGCAGGCGCGGGATAATCCGTAAGCCCGAATTCCTCAGCCAGCGCCATCTGGGGTTTTCTGGACCTGCCTCCAAAATCATAAAGCAGATCCCTGTTCACAATACCCTTTTCTTCCATAATAGTCGGCTTGAGAAGTTTTGCGCTCAGGGGTCTTAATATAAGGCCTTTTAAGCCTGCTTCCCTGTCTATAATATCAAGCGCGTCTCTCCTCTGGCTCATCGGCCTCTGTCCGAGCACTTCACCGGTAATGAGAAATTCGGCGCCTGTCATATCCATAAACTCCCGGGCTTCCCTGAGCATAAGTATCCTGCAGTCCATACAGGGGTTCATGTTCTTCCCGTGTCCGAACTTCGGATTCTTTACAATCTGGATGAATTTATCAGAAAGGTGGCAGAGTTTGACCTCAAAACCAAACTTTTCAGCCGCAGAAAAAGGATCTTTGGAACACGAAGACTTGTCGGATATGTCACATCCAAAATGATTAAGGAAGGTGACCGCCTTAACATCAATGCCCTGTTTCAGCATTGTCAGTACCGCCAGCGTGCTGTCAAGTCCTCCTGAATATAACGCAATTGCCCTGTAGGTACTCATTTGAACGATTCCAGGATCTGATCTGCTGTAGTTACCGCGGTACCAACCTCGCCCACAACGATACCGGCAGCATGGTTCGCGATCACTGCGGACTCCTCCATGTTTGCTCCCGCTGCGTGGGCGAGAGTAAACGCAGATATCACTGTATCGCCGGCTCCGGTCACGTCATAGACCTTTCTGGCAACTGTCGGGATGTGAGAAACCTTTTCTTTCTGGAAGAGACTCATTCCCTGTTCGCCCCTTGTAATCAGCACCGCCTTGCAGGAGACCTTTTTCATTAAATTCTTCCCGGCCTTGAGCAGAGTTTTGTCGTCTTTAATCTCCACGTTCGAACCGTTCGAAGCCTCCATGACATTAGGGGTAATCAGCGATACGCCCTTATAAAAATCAAAATGCCCGACCTTTGGATCAACGGCGATAAACATCCCCTTTGGCTTCGTCTTCTGTACAATGTCCTTGACAAGCTCAGCCGATACCATTCCTTTTTTGTAATCCGAAACGATTACCGCATCGTACTTGAGGATCACCGAGTTTATATATTTCAGTATGCCCTTCAGAATCTTTCCATCAACATACTTCTTGTCTTCCCTGTCGAACCTTACCACCTGCTGGTTATGGGCAATCACCCGGGTCTTTACCGTTGTTGGCCTGTTCTCAGTAAATATTCCGTCGCAGTTCACGCCTCGCTGAATGAGGATATTCATCAGCGCCTCGCCCGCAATGTCCTGGCCGTTGATGCCGATGACCGATGCCTTCCCGCCGAGAGATACAATGTTATAGGCGACATTCGCGGCTCCGCCAAGGAGAAAGCTCTCCCTGGTGACTTCCACCACGGGAACAGGGGCCTCCGGAGAAATCCTGTTCACCTTTCCCCAAATGTAATGGTCAAGGATAATGTCCCCTATCACAAGGATATTCTTGTCTTTAAACCTGCTTATTATCTTTTTGTAATCCATGATGTTTTAATATAACTTACAGAACGCAAAAATGAAAACTTTTAGACATTATTAATAACTTTTTTCTGGCGGTATTCAAATAACGAGGCAAGAGAAGGCATTGAGAGCGGTTTCTCCTCTGAAGGCGGATAATTTTTTCCGCTAGTCCGACAGACTGGGCATGTGAATATCAGAAGGAAAATGCCTCGGAGCAAAGTGAGCGTCAACGCCTTTTCCCGACTTTTAAATACAACATTTTATGACATCTCTGTCCAAAATAGAAATATCTGAAAGGCGGAATGTCTCATAAACACAATAAACCGGCACGATCAACCATCTGGCATACCTCGATATTGATGGAGACAGGTTGCCGAGACAATTCTGTTTTGGTGTTATCAAGTATTGAAAAAGCTTTTTTTTCAAGGTGCCGTTATTGTGTTTCTTCTTCATACGGCCTTCATTCGAAATTATTTCGGACAATTATGATTTTATGAATGATAATGTGAATTAAAGCTGCGTCATCGCACAAAAAGACAAGGGGAAAGGCTCATGCCTTTCCCCTTTATCCGCGCTTATTTCAGTAACGGCTTAAATATCGTAATAGAGGAAAAACTCGTAGGGATGCGGTCTGAGTCTCAGGGCATCGACTTCTTTGGATCTCTTGTAACTGATCCACGTATCGATAGCATCCTGGGTAAACACATCACCCTTCAGCAGGAACTCATGGTCTGCTTCGAGATGGTCGAGCGCCTCTTCAAGGCTCGCCGGCATCGTCGGTACAGACGCCAGTTCTTCCGGCCCGAGATCGTAGATGTCCTTGTCAAGCGCCTCACCCGGATCCAGCTTGTTCTCGATGCCATCAAGACCTGCCATCAGCATCGCGGAGAACGCAAGATAGGTGTTGCATGACGGGTCAGGGAATCTGACCTCAACCCTCTTTGCCTTCGGGCTTGCGGAATAGGTCGGAATTCTGATTGACGCGGAACGGTTTCTCGCAGAGTACGCGAGATTGACCGGAGCTTCAAAGCCGGGCGTCAGCCTCTTGTAAGAGTTTGTCGTCGGGTTCGTCAGGGCAGCGAGTGCCGGAGCGTGCTTCAGTATACCGCCGATATAATAAAGGGCCATCTCGCTCAGGCCGGCATAGCCGTTGCCCGCAAAGAGCGGCTTGCCCTTCTTCCAGATGCTCTGGTGCACATGCATTCCGGAACCATTGTCACCGAAAAGCGGTTTCGGCATAAAGGTTGCTGTCTTTCCGTGCCTTCTTGCCACATTCTTTATGATGTATTTGAAGAGCATGTTCTTGTCGGCCATCTTGACCAGGGAATCAAACCTCATGTCGATCTCCGCCTGACCGGCTGTTGCAACCTCATGGTGCTCCCTCTCGACATAGATGCCGCACTTGAGCATTTCCATCACCATCTCTGTCCTGAGATTCACCTGGCTGTCTGTCGGCGGCACAGGGAAATACCCTTCCTTGTGTCTCGGCTTGTATCCGAGGTTCGGGTTCTCCTCACGGCCGGAATTCCAGATACCCTCAGTGGATTCAATAAAATAGTAGCCGCTATGTGAGTTCTGATCGAAGCGTATGCCGTCGAAGATAAAGAACTCTGCCTCCGGGCCAAAATAGGCCACGTCACCGATGCCGGTTGATTTGAGATAGTTTTCCGCCTTCTGCGCGATATATCTCGGATCTCTCGAATAAAATTCCTTGGTAATAGGGTCAACAACATTGCAGATAAGACTAAGAGTCGGATACTCCATAAAGGGGTCCATAAAAGCGGTATCGGCGTCCGGCATGATCAGCATGTCAGATGTGTGAATAGCCTGCCAACCCCTGATCGAGGAGCCGTCGAAACCTAGGCCTTCCTCGAACACTGCTTCGCTCAACTCCGCTATCGGAACAGCGAAATGCTGCCAGATTCCCGGGAAATCGAGGAATTTGAAATTTGCCATTACAGCCTTGTTTTCCTGTGCTAACTTGATTACGTCTTTCGGTGTCATTGTTCCTCCTGTATTTCGTTATAAAGTTATGGGTAATGAGTAACGAGTTAAAAACTTATCACGCATTACGGATTGCGCATTACGGTCTATACTGCTGTTTCTCCATGCTCGCCTGTTCTGATCCTTATCGCTTCATCCACTGTGCACACAAATATTTTCCCGTCTCCGATTTTGCCTGTCTTGGCCACCTGTTCAATGGTGCTGACCACTTTTGAAGCCAAGCTGTCCGATGTTACAATCTCAAGCTTAATCTTCGGGATAAAATCCACAATATACTCTGCCCCGCGATACAACTCGGTATGGCCTTTCTGCCGTCCGAACCCTTTGACTTCAGTCACCGTCATGCCCTGGATCCCTATTTCATTCAGCGCGTCTTTCACTTCATCCAGCTTAAAGGGCTTGATGATCGCTTCAATCTTCTTCATTTCTCACCTCCGTTTACATAATTTTCAAGCATCTATCGTCCCATTCCCGAAAAAAACCCTGTAGAAATTCAACGCCCGCTGTTGATACTTCTCATAGAATAATTCCGTATCCCTTTCAAGAAGCTTCATGTCTATTTGTTCATTCTTCAGCCACTCGTATACCGTCTCTTTTTTCACTTCAATATGAAACTGAAGCGCATATGCATTATCACCGAACCGGAAGGCCTGATTCGGATAGAGTTCGGATTTCGCAAGGTGTACGCCGCCTTCGGGAATATCAAAGGTCTCCCCATGCCATTGGAACACCTTGAATCTCTTCAAAATCTCTCCAGTTGCCGGATGCCGCGCGAGCTTTCCCATTAAACGGTCTATGCCCCTCCGGTAATCGAGCTCTATATCGCACCAGCCGATCTCCTTCTCTTCACCCGGAAAGACTCTAGCTCCAAATGCCTTTGCCATTATCTGCGCTCCAAGGCAGATGCCCATTACTTTCTTGTTTTTCGCTGTGAAATCCCTCACCATCTCAATTTCCCTGTTTATATAGGGATACTGATCAGCATCGTTCACGCTCATGGGACCGCCGAGGATCAACAGGGTATCAAAATCATCGGCATGGGGAATATCTTCAGAAGAAAGGTCGACCGTTCTGTAGTCGATATTGTTTTCCGAAAGGTAATCCTCTATCGTACCTGGTCCCTCATTCGGGACATTTTTCAAGATCAGCACAGACATCATTGATTTAGTTTGCAAGAACCTTACCAACAGCTAACTGACTGATTATATTAGGTTATCTTTTTTTCGAAGACTTACCAAATGCCTGTTTATTAATCACAGGTGCCTATTTTTCAGGCAAATTTTCCCAGGTTTTAGAGTTACAAAAAAAGGCGATACCGGATAGCCGGTATCGCCTTTTTATAATCCGCGAAACAGAAGTTCAGTTCTTCTTTTCTTTCTTCCTGCCTGAAAGGTACGACTCGCTCGGCCTGAATGTGAAGGTCGCGCTGCTCTGCATGCTCTCCATCACTCCGCCGCCGATCTTCTGGCCCACCAGCTTCACCAGCATCGCTATCCCGATGAACGGCAGAA
>Ga0224495_10002578_pt1 | contig 11738 bp, 9 predicted proteins | sample SF_Jul11_sed_USG_FD_168128 | JGI IMG/M metagenome (GOLD analysis project Ga0224495, IMG submission 168128) | Sediment microbial communities from San Francisco Bay, California, United States - SF_Jul11_sed_USGS_4_1 | ecosystem: Environmental > Aquatic > Marine > Sediment | place: USA: California...
GACCAAACGAAGCGGCTGTTTTTTCCCTGTGCCGCCTCTGCCACCACAACCCTTGGCGGTGAGGCGAGGATCATCGGCAACAACAGTGTTCACTCCCACCATTATGGCGTCAACAGTGTGGCGCAGGCCATGCGCGTACTTTCTCGTCTCTTCCTTGGTTATCCACTTGGAATCACCGGTCTTGGTGGCAATTTTGCCGTCAAGGCTCATAGCGAATTTGGCCACGACAAATGGTAGGCCCGTGGTGATGTGCTTAGTATAAGCCTCGTTTATCTCAGAAGCTTGCTGTTCACACATACCTATATGGGTCTTGATGCCCTTTTCGTTGAGCCTCCTTAAGCCACATCCAGAAACAACGGGGTTAGGATCAAGTAAGGCCATATGGACCTCTGAAATACCGGCATCAATTATGGCTTGAGTGCAAGGTGGCGTCCGTCCATAATGAGGACAAGGCTCCAAGGTAACATACATAGTAGCACCTTGTGCCTTATGCCCAGCCTGACGGAGCGCCAAAACCTCAGCATGTTCACAGCCAACAGGTTGGGTATATCCCATGCCGACAATAAGTCCGTCCTTGACAACCACCGCCCCGACTGCCGGGTTGGGACTGGTATATCCCATAGCCAATCTGGCCAGAGACAGAGCACATTTCATGTAATCCTGAGACGGCATTACTATCTACCTCTCGGGGACCGATCCTAGGTCACGGCCTGTTAACTGGAGGCTTGCTTTGCCTCTAGCGCCTATTCTTAGTATCGCCAGAACCATATAACTTTCCACACCACGAAGTCAAGTTTGATACTGGCATTTGCCTATTGTCACGCTAATGATACAAGCTAATTCATGATTTGCCAAATCCCACAGTTTGTCGACAACATACCACCTTTACTATCCTGAGTCTTGATTGTAGCAGCAGTCTAAGCGAAGTGCAAAAAAGAGCAAGTACAAATGGAGATGTCATTGCCGTTTTTGTATAATGGACATTAGAGGAATGAAGAGGACCTTTGAAATAGTTGACCATACCGCCGACGTAGGCATCGTGGCATACGGGACGGATATCGAGGAGCTTTTCTGCAATGCTGCTCTAGCTTTGTTCAGTTTGATTACTGAGCCTGAAAGCATTCAGGAGAAATCACATCTCAATTTGAGAGTAAGCAGCGACGAGAGAGACAGCCTGCTAGTTGAATGGCTCAACGAACTCATCTATTTTTTTGACGCCAAACACATTCTATTCAACCGGTTCGATATTGAGAGGTTGACTGAGAATGAACTCAAAGCTACATGCCATGGAGAAGGCTTTGACCCAATGAAGCACAAGATAAAGAGGGGAGTAAAGGCAGCCACATATCATATGTTGAGCATAGATAAGAACAATGCTGGCTACAAGGCACACATAATCCTCGACATTTAGGAGCTAGGGATATGACACAATGGCACGGACAACTTGTCAAGATAGACGATTATCGATGGAAGATTCCCGAAGATTATAAGACTGGCATGAGGGTTCCCGGTCTAATATTCGCCAGCAAGGAGCTGCTGGAATCTATACGCGAGGAACAGACGCCAGAACAAGTCGCCAATGTCGCGTTTCTACCCGGTATACTAGGTTACTCCCTGGCTATGCCGGATATCCACTGGGGATATGGCTTCCCCATAGGTGGTGTAGCAGCGATGGATATCAAGAATGGTGTGGTTTCTCCTGGCGGAGTGGGCTACGACATCAATTGCGGTGTAAGGCTATTACGTACCAGTCTCAGTGAAGCTGAAGTGCGCCCCAAGATTAATCAGTTGATCGACGCACTATTCCATAATATACCATCAGGTCTCGGCTCTGAAGGAAAGATAAAGGCAAGTCAAAAGGAGATGAACCAGTTGATGGTTGAAGGAGCTCGTTGGGCAGTGAACCGTGGCCTGGGTTTGGAGGAAGACCTGGATGTTACTGAAGAAGGTGGATGCCTAACGGGCGCCGATCCCAGCAAGATAAGCGACAAAGCGATAAAGAGAGGTATGCCCCAAGCCGGCACACTAGGATCGGGAAATCATTTTCTTGAGATTCAAGTAGTGAAGGAGATATTCGATCCCCGTATAGCCAGCATTATGGGCATCACTGAGATAGGTCAGATATTGGTCCTAATCCACACGGGCTCTCGCGGCTTCGGTCATCAAATATGTACTGACCATCTGAGGGTCATGGAGCAGGCTGTATCAAAGTATGGGATCAAGTTGCCCGACCGGCAACTTGCCTGTGCTCCCATAGAGTCAAAGGAAGGCAAGGATTATCTAGCTGCTATGGCATGTGCCGCCAACTACGCTTGGGTTAACCGTCAATGTATTGCGCACTGGGTTAGAGAGAGTTTTTCTGGGATCTTTGGCAAAAGCCCTGAGAAACTGGGTATGAGGCAGATCTATGATGTTGCTCACAACATAGCCAAAATAGAGGAGCACGCGATAGATGGTCGTAATGTTAGGGTCTGTGTACACCGCAAAGGAGCTACCAGAGCCTTTCCAGCAGGCCACAAGGATACTCCCAAACGCTACAACGAAGTAGGGCAACCTGTGCTCGTGCCCGGAGACATGGGACGTTGTTCTTTTGTTGCTGTGGGCACTCAAAAGGCTATGTTTGAGAGCTTTGGCTCGACCTGCCACGGTGCGGGCAGGGTGCTAAGCCGCGGGGCGGCCATGCGAAGTTTGAGAGGGGCAGATATCATACGAGAATTACAGAGCAGAGGTATAATCGTCAAAGCGGAAAGCGTTTCTGCCCTAGCTGAGGAGGCCTCTCAAGCTTACAAAGACGTCACCGAAGTCATGGATGTGGTTCATAAAGCCGGCATTTGTAGAAAAGTAGCTATGGCAACACCTATGGGCGTTATCAAGGGCTAGATAGTGTTCGCAATTCCGTGAGTAGCTGAGATCTTTCATGAGCCAAACCGTAATTAAGCTTCCTCCCTCTCAATTGAAAGGCAAGGTTTCACTAGAGGAAGCGATAGTAAGACGTAGATCGGTTCGTAGATACCGTAGAGAGCCGCTTGACCTGTGCCAATTAAGTCAAATACTCTGGTCGGCACAGGGTATAACCGCAAGCAGAGGGCTGAGGGCAACGCCTAGCGCCGGAGCCACCTATCCCCTCGACATCTTTGTAGTGATTGGCAGGCAAGGTGTAGTTGTCAGCGGATCGAAGCAAACTGCCCAAGAATTACAGGCCGGTATCTACCACTATGAGGTAGATTCTCACTCCTTGATCTTGCACAAGGCAGCTGATTTGAGACCGGATCTAGCCAGGGCAAGTCTGGACCAAGAATTCATTATCGACGCCCCGGTGGCCGTTGTCATCTGCGCTATTTATCACAGGACTTCCCAGAGATATGGTAGACGGGGAGAGAGGTATGTTCACATGGAGGTAGGACACGCAGGTGAAAACATCCACCTTCAAGCCGTAGCTTTGGGACTAGCCACAGTGGAAATCGGAGCCTTCCATGATGAAGAGGTGATGAAGGTCCTCGGCTTGGAGGAACAGATTAAACCCCTATATATAATGCCTGTGGGCAAATCAGCCTAGAAACGAACCAAAATCGCCGAACAGATTTGTCGTGCCTGTGCACACGCTTTTTGGGCTCACACTGAATTGAGCTCTGGCCCCCTCTTGCCACATCAGTAGGACTGTTTGACCGCTAATCTGGAAAGCTATAAAATAACCTGACCCCGTAATAGATGACTCCTGAAATCATGAAGCTGGTGGAACAGATGCTTAAGGGAGAGAACGTCTCCCTGTCACGGGTCATCAGCCTAGTAGAAAACGAAAGCAGCCAAGTGCCCCAGATAATGAAGCGCATCTCTCCGCACTTGGGGAGGGCACACTGCATAGGGATAACAGGCCCGCCGGGAGTAGGAAAGAGCACCTTGGTGGACAAGCTAACAGGGTTGATGCGGAAACAAGGCCTAGAAGTGGGCATAATTGCCGTGGATCCCTCAAGCCCATTCACGGGAGGGGCAGTATTAGGTGACCGGATAAGAATGCAACAGCATTATCTTGACAAGGGGGTTTTCATTCGCAGTATGGCGACTCGTGGGAGTATGGGCGGGCTGCCACAGACTGCGGGCTCTGTAGTCAAGTTGCTTGACGCCGCAGGTAAAGACATTATCTTGGTGGAGACCGTGGGAGTAGGGCAAAGCGAAATAGATATTATGGAGACGACCGACACTGTGCTTGTCATATTATGCCCCGAATCCGGTGATGCCATCCAGACGATGAAAGCCGGATTATTTGAGATCGCCGACATATTCGTAGTTAACAAGGCTGACAATCCCGGTGCCGACAACTTCGTCCGTGATATACAAGCTATGCTGCAGCTTCGTGAGCCAAACTGGTGGGATATACCTGTTATGGCCACACAAGCAATCAACGACGTCGGCACACAGGAACTTCACAAACAAATTCAATTGCACTACCAAGCCCTCTGTAAAGAGGGCAGACTTTTACAGCGCCGCCAACTCCAACGAAAACAGGACTTCATAAAGACTCTGGAACGAAAACTCACTAGTAGATTGCTCAAGCTAATTGAGCAAGATGGGCAACTGAGCAGATACATAGAGAAGGTGGAAAAGGGAGAGCTCGACCCGTATTCGGCAGTTGATGAAGTCCTCAAATCCGCAAATATTTTGACCGATTGGTTCGGTCAATAGCCTTCAGAATGAATCACGATGGCCAGAATTTATGACGTTGCCATAGTCGGTGCTGGCCCCGCAGGCATATTCGCTAGCCTGGAACTATGTAACGCTGGCGTCAAAGTTTTGCTTCTGGACAAGGGCAGAGAAATTGATGACCGTGTTTGTCCCGTCCATAATAGTAGCAGGTGTTGTGCCCTCTGCTCCCCGTGCCATTTAGTCAGCGGCTTTGGAGGTGCTGGAGCTTTCAGCGATGGCAAACTGACTCTGTCCACCCAGGTAGGCGGCCGGCTCAAGGAATTGGTCGGTCCCGAACAAGCGCGAACGTTGATAGATTATGTCGACTCTATCTATCTCAAATTCGGAGCCCCTCCTAAGGTATACGGAATCGGGAGAAACACAGCTAAGCTGGAGCAAGAAGCTGCCTCAGCCGGGCTCACATTAACCCCCGTCAAATTGCGTCACTTGGGAACAGAGCTTTGCCACGAAACACTAAAGGCCATGCAGAATCATCTGTCACAGAAACTGGACATACGACTTGGGACAACCATCAGCAATATTGTGGTTGAGGATGGCGTGGTCAAAGGTATCGAAACTGGCCGTGGCGAAAACATAGACTGCCGCTACTTAATCCTAGCCCCGGGTAGAGAGGGCGCGGAGTGGTTATGCAACGAAGCAGAGAGGCTTAGACTGAGCCTTGATTCCAACCCAGTAGATGTAGGCAGTCGGATAGAAGTGCCAATGACAACCATGGAGAGGTTGACTTCGACGTTGTATGAGTCAAAACTTGAATTCTATTCCCCAAGTTTCAATGACCGGGTCAGAACATTCTGCATGTGTCCCGGAGGTGAGGTAATTATGGAGTCCACAGGCGGCTCCGACCCTGTGATTACAGTCAATGGCATTGGCTATGCCCAACCCAAGACCAGTAATACTAACTTCGCCATCTTGGTCAGCACTACTTTCACCCAGCCTTTCCACGAACCTATCGCCTACGGCAAGTATCTGGCAAGGCTAGCCAACATCCTTAGCGGTGGCGTGCTGGTCCAGAGATTGGGGGACTTGATGGATGGTCGCCGCTCTACACAAGCTCGCTTACGGAATAGTAGTATCGAACCAAGCCTAAAAGCGGCAACCCCCGGGGATTTAAGCTTCGCCCTCCCCTATCGCTACCTCAAGAGCATAGTGGAGATGCTCCAGGCTATCGACAAATTAGTTCCTGGCGTCGCCTCTCCCCAGACTTTGCTTTACGGAATAGAGGTCAAGTTTTACTCCAGCCGGTTAAAGTTGACGCCTTGCTTGGAGACCCAGATCAGCAACATATTTGCTGCCGGCGATGGCGCCGGTGTCAGCCGAGGCTTGGTCCAAGCTTCAGCCTCAGGTATAGTGGCAGCTAGAGAGATACTAAAACGATTAGGGAAGAAGTCTCATCCAACAACGTGAAGTATCCAACGTTTTTCGGCATCGACCTGACCTCCACGGAAGCCAAACCCAGCGCTTGCTTAGGATTGGATAACAGGTCACAACTTGTTTACCTTGGCTTCCTGACGAAGAACAGAGACATGGTCGCTCTGTTGGGCTTCTATTCACCCCAAGTAATCGCCATCGATGCTCCGTTGAGCTTACCAACTGGGCTATGCTGTCTGGAGGAAAGCTGTTCCTGCAAGCCAGAATTCCCAAGGAAGTATAGGCAATGTGACCAAGAATTGAGGCAACAGAAAATTCCTTGTTATCCCACAAGCAAGAAGACCTTCATCAAGGACTTGATCTACCGTGGTATCGAGCTCAAGACCAGCATTGGCCGTGAACTGAAACAAGCTAGTCAAGTCATTGAGGTCTACCCCTTTGCCTAGCAAAGTCCGCCTGTTTGGTGCAGCTATGCCCCGGAAAACTACCAAACAAGGGACAAGGTTTCTCAGAGATAGACTAGGAAACATGCTACCTGGACTTAGGCCATATCTAGATGTGTTCGACCACGACCTATACGACGCCGCGGTGGCGGCTTACACCGGTTTACTCTACCGCCAAAATAGGGCGGAGCCCTTGGGTAATAGTAAAGAAGGACTAATCTTTATCCCAGATTGACGTTCACCCCTTTCCATTGTTAAACTACCAGCGAGGGGGGTGAAATGGAATTAACTTTAAGCGTCATCAAAGCAGACATCGGTGGCTATGTCGGGCATTCTTCCAGCCACCCCGATGTAATACAAAAAGCCAGGGAGAAACTGGAACATGCCCAGGGTAAGGGGCTGCTCATAGATCATCACGTTACGGTTTGTGGCGATGACCTCCAGTTGATAATGACCCACCAACATGGTGAAGACAGTGAGAAAATCCACAAGCTGGCCTGGGACACATTTGTGGAATGCACCAAGGTAGCTAAGAGTTTGAAGCTGCACGGCGCCGGCCAGGACCTTCTGTCTGATGCTTTCGCCGGCAATGTCAAGGGGATGGGACCTGGTACGGCTGAGATGCACTTTTCTGAGCGCGAGGCCGAAACCATAGTCATATTCATGGCAGATAAGACGGCATCCGGCGCCTGGAACCTACCGCTGTACAAGATATTTGCCGACCCGTTCAACACGATCGGGCTGGTTATTGCCTCCAATATGCACTCCGGCTTCACATTTGAAGTCCACGATGTCAAAAAGCACAAAAAAATCAGTTTCAACGCTCCCGAGGAAATCTACGACATGTTGGTTTATCTCGGTGCACCAAGCCGCTATGCCATAAAAGCGGTATACCATAAGGAGAGCGGTGAAATAGCTGCTGTCTCCTCTACACAGAGATTATCTTTAATGGCAGGCCGATATGTAGGCAAGGATGATCCCGTCTGCATCGTTCGTTCCCAAGGCAAATTCCCCGCTGTCGGTGAAATACTGGAACCATTCGCATCCCCTCACATAGTAGAAGGCTGGATGCGAGGCTCTCACCACGGCCCCTTAATGCCAGTAGCTGTCAGAGAAAGCAACCCTTGCCGTTTCGACGGTCCCCCACGAGTGGTAGCTGCTGGTTTCCAACTTGCCAACGGCAAGCTTGTCGGGCCTCGTGACCTCTTCGATGACCCTGCTTTCGATGAGGCTCGCCATCAGACAAACATTATGGCGGATTTCCTGCGCCGAATGGGGCCGTTTGAACCACATCGCTTGCCGCTCGAGGAAATGGAATACACCACTATGCCCGAAGTGGCAAAGAAGTTGGCACCAAGATTTCAAGACATCTAACGAGGAATGCCGAAGCTTCTCCTAGCCACCTCCAACCCAGGCAAAACCAGGGAATATCGCCTCCTCCTGAACGGCCTTGGTTATGAAATAACCACGCTGGCCGACGAAGGAATAACAAAAGTCGTCACCGAATCACGGAATAGCTACGAACAAAATGCCCGGCTGAAAGCCATCACTTACGCCAAATTGAGCCAGCTCCTTACTCTCGCCGATGACTCAGGATTGGAGGTGGACGCACTCAAGGGCCGGCCAGGCATCAAGTCTGCTCGCTTTGCTGGCAAAGCTGCTACCGATGCCGACAGGGTGAGCCTTCTCTTGGCTAGACTTGACGCCGTCCCCTGGGAGAAACGAACGGCTCGCTTCAAATGTGTAATTGCTGTAGCTACTCCGGAGGGTCAATTTCAGACAAGCTGCGGCGAGTGTCATGGCCTTATTGCCCTTGAGGCTAAGGGAAGAAATGGTTTTGGTTATGACCCTGTCTTTTTTCTTCCCGAAAAAGGTAAGACCCTGGCTGAACTTCCGTTGAAGACGAAAAATCAAATCAGTCACCGCGCCCGGGCAAGTCACAAGGCACGTCAGATACTGCAGCAACTTCAGATTCAGTCTGCACGTCAGATCATCTAAGAAAATAATACCCACTTCCGTCGACAAACTTGTCATCTGACTGAACATCCCAATTGCGTCGGGACGAATTTCGATCACAGATTCTTCAGGCACCGATAATCTGGTGAACCTCTTCTACGAACTGCAATTGGGAATAATGTGCACAGGTGACGAGATTTTCTGCAGTATTTGGGCAAAATTCAAGGAAAACCTATTGACATTCCAGTAACGATGGCTTATCCTTTTACAAAAAGGGAGGTGAACAGATGCAAGCATACTGTATGAAGTGCCGAGCCAAGAGAGAGATGAAGAATCCCAGAGCCATAGTCATGAAGAACCGCCGGCCGGCCACTCAAGGTGTGTGTCCCGTATGTGGGACCAAGATGTTCAGAATCGGAAGATAGCAAACAGTCAAAGCTAATATTCAGGGTGGCAAAATAACGGAAAGGCTGGGTGTTCGTACCTAGGAATGCCCAGCCTTTTGTTATCGCCTGTAGCTGAGACCACTAGACCGGCCGCATCAAGGATGATTCCCGAATTGCCTAGCGGAATTTGGCCCAGCTGTCCCTGAAGGACTTCACGCTCACTAGGCGCTGGTGGCTCCCAAAGTTATCAAGAGAACTATGACGCCAGCCACAATTACACCCAGTCCGACGGGGAAAAAGGCTCTCCTCCAATTCACATCAAGAAGCCATGCCAAAATGGTCCCGGTATACGCCCCCGTGAGAGGCAGGGGAACAGCCACAAACAAAGCTAATCCCCAGAAGCCATATTTATCTACTATTGGTTTACCTCTTTTTCTCAAGCTCTCCAGGTACCTGCTGAACAACGGGATTCGAAACAGGAATTTGTCGTAGAATAATCGCAAAGCAAAGAACACGGGGAAGAATATCAGGGCGTTGGCTATGACCGCTATAGGGAAGACGAACCAAGGGGGTAGGCCCAAGTTTATGATGCCTAACGGTATTCCCCCCCTCAATTCACTTATAGGCGAAACGGTGGCAAGCAGAAACTTAGCTATGTCCCCTATGTCCCAAGTCATTATTTGTTTCCAGAAGCTGTTTACGGCTGGGAAGCACAGTTTAACATATGTTATTACACCCTGTGCTCATTGCCAACCACTTAATTCCGTGTTATCCTTATCCTCTATTTGACTCGGCTTAACGCAGGGAATGGATGCAAGGAGACTATTCGGCACCAGTGGCATCCGTGGTGTAGTTGACCAGGATTTGTCGCCTGATTTCTGCCGTAGGGTTGCCTTGGCCATAGGGACTACTCTCCCTCAATCCTCTTCAGTTTGCATCGCTACCGACACGAGAATAAGCAGAGATGTAATTAAAGAGGCGATTACTACAGGTTTACTATCCTGCGGTGTGAACGTAGTCGATTTAGGTATTTTACCTACCCCAGCGCTGGCATTGCTCACAAGGGAATCAGGCTTCGCCGCTGGAATTATGGTCACGGCATCCCACAATCCCCCTGAGTTCAATGGGATCAAGCTCTTCACCAAGAACTCGTTGGGATATAGCCAGGCTCAGGAAATAGAGATAGAGAGAGTCTATTTTGACCAGAAATTCCGCCAAGGCAAGAAAGGGACTTGGGAGCAAGCACAGGATATGAAGCAAAGGTACCTTTCCTCTGTCAAAGGGAAGCTTGCCCTGCCAGGATCTAATCGCCATCCAAAAGTGGTTATCGACCCTGGCAATGGCGCTGCCTCCGGGTTTGCCAGCGACATCTTTGTCCAGATGGGTTTCAATGTAGTACCTGTAAATGATGAGCCAGACGGCCTTTTCCCGGGAAGAAGTCCTGAGCCTAAGGAGGATACCCTCCAAGGCACACTTGATTTCTTGAGGCAACACAATGCCGATTTAGCCATTTGCTTTGATGGCGACGCCGACCGAGTCGTCTTCTGTGACAAAGAGGGTTTCCTCGGATTCAACGAGCCCATCGCCTTCATTTCGAGGCTGGCTGTCAAGAAGACGGGAAAGAAGAAGGTTGCCACCACAGTAGAAACTGGGACTCTTCTTGACCTAGCAGTGAAGGACCTGGGGGTGCAAGTATTCAGGGGCAGGGTCGGCGATGTCGCCGTGGCTCACCTAGCCCAGCAGCTCGATGCTGCTTTGGGAGTGGAGCAGGTGGGCGTATACATCATGCCGGAGGTAGGGTATTATCCCGACAGCATTTTCGCCTCACTCTTCTTGATTAGTCAGCTAAGCGATGTTGGGGAAATCAGGCAATTCTTCCAAGGTATCCCTAGACTATTCTTCGAAAAAGCCAAGGTCTCTTGTCCCAATGAATTCAAAGAATCAGTCATGGTTCGAGCGAAGGAGAAAGCCCATCTTTTTGCTTCTGAGGAGATAAATACTCTGGACGGTTTAAGGCTACAATTTGCTGACTCCTGGCTGCTTATCAGAGCTAGTGGCACCGAGCCTGTCATCCGAGTAATCTCTGAGTCAACGTCACAGAAACAGACCGATCAGCTCATAGGCAAAGGCAAGGAACTCGTTCAGAGTCTGGTGGAGGCTGACAAATGAAGGCCGTATTTCTCTGCGGTGGCCGCGGCAAGAGGATGTTCCCCATTGCCGAAGACAAGTTCTTCCTTGATTTCCTCGGAAAGCCATTGCTCGAACATCAAATAAAGGCAGCCTGCGGGGCGGGTCTGAGTCATTTTGTCATTATTGGCAACCCGGACAACATAGAAAGGATAGAGCAGATAACAAAAGGAATTCCCGGGATACAAGTGGACTTCGCCCTGCAAAAGAAGTCGTTGGGGATCGCCGATGCTCTCAAAAGCGCGGAGCCCTTCCTGGGCGGGCAGCTTCTGGTCATCAATCCCAACGATGTCTTCTCAAACTCAGCCTACGTGAAAATCATCGCTGAAGCTGAACGATCCCCTGCCTCTTCCTATATCCTGGGTTATCAAGTCCAGAAATACTTCCCGGGAGGCTACATCCAGATAAACACCCAAAACGAGTTACTACACATCGTGGAAAAGCCCAACCCCGGTGAGGAACCCAGCAACTTAGTGAACATCTTGATTCACTGCCATAGTAACTCGGAAGAGCTTCTGCGCTATATTGAATCCGTACGAACCACCAGGGACGACGTTTATGAATGCGCCCTGGACAACATGGTGAAGGCAGGACACAAGATCAAGGTGATTCCCTACAACGACTTCTGGGCACCGATAAAATATCCCTGGCACATCTTCAAGGTGATGGAGTATTTCTTGGATAATGCTCAACCTTG
>Ga0224495_10002579_pt1 | contig 11737 bp, 8 predicted proteins | sample SF_Jul11_sed_USG_FD_168128 | JGI IMG/M metagenome (GOLD analysis project Ga0224495, IMG submission 168128) | Sediment microbial communities from San Francisco Bay, California, United States - SF_Jul11_sed_USGS_4_1 | ecosystem: Environmental > Aquatic > Marine > Sediment | place: USA: California...
AGTTCTTGTTCACGTTGGATCGCGGCGAGGAGCTCATCGATGGTGATGTTCTTGCGTCGATTGGTCGCCTGCAACACGGCGATTTCCTGATCTAACCCGCTCACGTCCTCCTGCACTGTTTTTAACGCTTGGGTCTGTTCTTGGATTTCCGCTTTGAGCTGCTCATAAGCACGTCGACTGACGCAGCCGATGTCCATCAAGAGCGCTGCAGCGAGTAGACACAGAGCAACCTGTTTGACAACGGCTGACGCAGACCTTGTCGGATTTGTCATGGGTAGAGCCTCATGCGTTGACAGGCCTATGAGCTGTGTGTTCAGAGTGGTCGTCGATCCGGTGATCAGCCACACGTGACCTCTCACATATCACCGATCTTTAGAGTCAGTGCCTTTAGGATGTACACAGATCTGAAGATCCAGTCAACCCTCCGTCATAGATGCTTGGACAACTCCGTTCCGTTTGCGTAGGATGCGCGCATCATGTCGGGTGATTGCGATACGTCCATTCGGCTCCCGCCAGAATGCGAACGTGCCTTATTGGAACAATTTGTTAAGGCTGAAGCGATGGCGCTGCGGACGGTGCGGTCGGCCCAGCAGCAAGACGTTCCTGCCAACGTGTACGCCTTTCTTCGAAAACATGAGGAAGATGAGCAGCAACATCTCGCACAATTTAAAGCGATGGTCGACCGTCAATCGCCCGAGCGAGAACGTCTTTCATCCGTTCCACGTCAATGGCCGGTCCTGGCTGTTCAGATCTATGGCTACGAATCCTTAGGGCTAGAATTTGCGAGATTGCTCCGTACACTCAGACCTGATCTTGCCTCGATTTTCGACGATGAAATGGTGCATGTCGCATTCTTTGAGCGAGAGATTCGACGAATGCTCGATGGTGATTTGGCCGAACAGGCCAGACGGTCGGCTGTCGCGTGGCGGCGAAAATTACCGACAACGGTGAACCGATATCTGGCGGCAGCGGTATTTGATCCGTATCGTCCGGCACTAGTTGAAAACATTCTTGCGGTGATCGAACGGCGATTCACCGAGGTCGGGCTTCTTCGAATCCAAACGGAATGAGAGAGGTGCTGGGATCAGACTCGATTAAGGGAGCAGACCGTTCACGGCTCCCATCTTGCGGTATTTCTGGTCTCGTTGCGTGAGGAGTTGCTCAGCCGGTACATCGAGCAGCTCAAAGAGCTGGTTGGTGAGCGCTTTGCCGACTTGATCGTACATGGCTCTCGGATCGCGATGTGCGCCACCCAGCGGTTCAGGGACAATTTGATCAATGATGCCGAGCTTGGCTAAGTCGTCAGCCGTCATCTTGAGCGCAGAAGCTGCATCGGGTATCTTTTCTGGGCTGTCCCAAAGAATTGCGGCACATCCCTCCGGAGAAATGACGGAATAGACTGAATGTTCCAACATCAAGACACGGTCGGCCACGCCGAGCGCCAGAGCGCCGCCGCTTCCTCCTTCACCAATAACCACGGAGATAATAGGGACCGTCAATCGTGACATGACGAACAAGTTGCGGGCGATGGCTTCAGCTTGTCCTCGTTCTTCGGCACCGATCCCGGGATAGGCTCCCGGAGTGTCGATAAACGTCAGGATTGGGCGGTTAAACTTTTCCGCCATTTTCATGAGCCGGAGTGCTTTTCGATAGCCTTCAGGATTGGGCATGCCGAAGTTCCGCTGCATGCGTTCCTTCAGCGTCTTGCCTTTCTGATGGCCGATGATCATCACGGGACGATCGTTGAATCGAGCGAACCCTCCCACAATGGCTCGGTCGTCGCCGAACACACGGTCCCCATGGAACTCGAGAAAATCTCTGGTGAGTTCACTGATATAGTCCAAGGTACTGGGACGTTGAGAATGCCGCGCGAGCTGAGTGCGCTGCCAGGGCGTGAGGGTCTGATAGAGGTCATGCTCGACTTGAGCAAGCTTCGCACGAAGCTTCCGAATGTCGTTCTGAGAAGACGTCTTACCGCTTGTGGCTGCGGCGGAGAGTTTCTCGATTTTCTCTTCGATCTCTCGGATCGGCTTTTCAAACTCGAGGTAATCTCGCATGGACGTTCAATAATCCAACCCAGGCACACATAAGAGAGATGGAGTGTAGAGATCTCCCTGAAAGGACTCTTTAAGATAGCAAAGAAAGGGCCCCTTTGCCTAGCACTTCTTCAACATCCGATATGAAGTGGTCGCTTGGACAGATCGTGAGGTTCGGGAGGGGGGCGGTCTCCGCTTCCAAGGTGCCATCTGTTCGAAACGACATGGAAATGGTGGTGTTACCGGGGTGCCGCCTGAGTACCTCCAGCAAGCGAGGCAGCTGGGCCTGCACTTCGGGGCGATCAGTGAGGCGGATTCGAATGCGTTTGATCGCCTGAGCCTGCACCTCGGCCAACGGCTCGATCTTGCTGCCTCGGATTTTCGTGCCTTTATCGCCACGATCGATCGTCCCGCTGATCCTCACGATCCGTTCCGGTGTAATCAACTCTCCGGCTGTCTTAAACAGATCGGGAAAGACGATGACCTCGGCCGTGCCGTGCAAATCTTCCACGGTCAGGTAGGCCATACGATCGCCCTTTTTCGTGAGCATCGATTTGACGGTGGCTATAATGCCGCAGAGTTTCACCTCACCGTTGTCGGCGCAATCTTTCAAACCTATCGTCGAAGTCGTAGAGAGGGCACCGAGGGTGGCCTCGTACCGTGCGAGAGGGTGAGCGGAAATATAAAAGCCAGTTAATTCACGTTCATACTTAAGGCGCTGAGCCTGGTCCCATTCGGCGATCGAGGGTAGTGCGGGTGCGGGGAGAGCCACTGTAGCACGTTCTCCATGAAGGTCCTCACCAAAGATACTGGTCTGCCCGACCTCTCGTTCGCGCTGGGCTGCCGCGCCCTCTTCCACGGCCTGATCGAGTACGGCCATGAGTTGCGAACGTTTTGCTTTCGTTGAATCGAACGCGCCGGCCTTGATCAACCCTTCTAGCATTCGTTTGTTGACTTTATGTAAGTCCACCCGTCGGCAAAAGTCGAAGAACGACCCAAAGGGGCCGGTACGAGATCGCACGTCAAGCACCGATTCAACAGCTCCCTCACCGACGTTTTTGATGGCCGCCAAACCGAACCGGATGGCTCCGTCCGCCACGGCAAAGTGTGTTTGACTCGCGTTCACATCCGGACCCAGGACCTTGATACCGAGATCTCGGCACTCGGTGAAATACCCGACCAGCTTGTCCTGGTTGCCCATGTCGGTGGTCATGAGCGCCGCCATGAATTCCGTCGGATAGTGGGCCTTCAAGAAGCCTGTCTGGTAACAAATCACGGCATAAGCGGCTGCATGCGATTTGTTGAAGCCATATCCGGCGAATTTCTGGATGAGTTCGTAGAGCTTTTGCGCCTTGTTCTCGGGAATCCTGTTCTGTTTCGCCCCGTCGATAAACTTGACGCGCAACTTTTCCATTTCTTCCGGCTTCTTCTTCCCCATCGCGCGGCGAAGAATGTCCGCTTGTCCCAGGGAGAAGCCAGCGACCTTATTGGCGATCGCCATGACCTGTTCCTGGTACACGATCACGCCATACGTGTCCTTCAGGATAGGTTCCAGCTCCGGTGCCTCATACGTGATCGGCACCTTCCCCTGCTTGCGCTTGATGAAATCCGGAATCAGATCCATCGGACCCGGTCGATACAGTGCGATGATCGCGATGATATCTTCGAATCGATCGGGCTTTAGTCCTGTGAGGAGATCTCGCATACCCGAACTTTCCAATTGGAAGAGCCCGGTTGTTTTTCCAGAGCTCAACAGGGCGAACGTGGCTGGGTCGTCGAAGGGCACCTGGTCGATCACGAGAGGCGGGGCCTCGGAATGGGTCTCGTTGATCAGCGTCTCCGCTCGCCTGATCATCGTCAGCGTCTTGAGGCCGAGGAAATCGAATTTCACTAAACCGATTTTCTCAACGTCCCCCATGGAATACTGCGTCACAATTTCGTCATTGGCGCCTTTGTAGAGCGGGACATGGTCGGTGAGCGGACCTTCGGAGATCACGACGCCGGCAGCATGGGTGGAGGCGTGGCGCGCAAGCCCCTCGAGCGATCGGGCATTTGCCATCAGCTCTTTGACCTTCGGATCGGTCTCGACCAACTCGCGTAGCCGCGGCTCGGTCTCCAGGGCTTGCTGCAAGGTGATGTTCAATTGATTGGGGACGAGCTTGGCGACTTTGTCCGCGTCCGCGTACGATAGCTCTAAGACCCGTCCGACATCACGGATAGCGGCTTTTGCACCGAGCGTTCCGAAGGTAATGATCTGGGCCACATGATCGGTGCCGTATTTGTCCACGACATAGTTGATGACCTCACCTCGTCGATCCATGCAAAAATCCATGTCGATATCCGGGAGGGAGACGCGTTCAGGGTTCAAGAAACGCTCGAACAAGAGTGTGTATACCAATGGATCAAGGTCTGTAATGCGCAATGCATACGCGACCAGACTGCCTGCTGCAGAACCGCGACCTGGTCCAACAGGAATAGTGCGAGACCGAGCGAAACGGATGATGTCCCAGACGATGAGGAAGTATCCGGCAAATCCCATCGAGCAGATGACCATGAGCTCTTCTTTGAGTCGCTGCTCATACACAGGCGGGGCGATCCGACTGGGACGTTCCTTTAATCGTTCCTTGAGGCCGGCGATGGCGAGATGCTCCAGATAGGATTCACGATCTCTGAACCCTTCCGGCACGCGGTACTGTGGGAGATGCGTCTTGTTCAAGGGGAGATCGAGGTCGCAATGGTCGGCAATCCGGCAGGTGTTCATCACGGCATCGGGAAACTCGGCAAATGCCGGGGCGATCTCTTCCGTCGATTTGACATAGAGCTGGTCCGTGTCGAACTTCATTCGGTTGGGATCGCTCAACGTTTTCCCGGTCTGGAGGCACAGCATCAACTCATGTGGCCGCGCGTCTTCTTTGTTGAGGTAGTGGCAATCGTTGGTCCCGGCCATGGGAATTCCGAGCGTCTTATGGATCTCGATGAGTCCAGCGTTCGCGATGCGCTGATGATCGAGTCCATTCGCCTGAACCTCAAGATAGAAATGGTCCTTCCCAAAGATTTCCTGAAACTCACCCGCCACTGCCATAGCACCGGCCATATCCTTTTGACCAATGAGGTAGGGAATTTCGCCGCTCAGGCATCCAGAGAGGGCGATGATCCCGTCATGATGCAGCTTTAATAGTTCCTTATCAATCCGTGGCTTATAGTAGAATCCTTCAAGATATCCTTTACTAACTAACTTGATCAAATTTTGATAGCCGGTCAGGTTTCGTGCGAGAAGAATCAGGTGGTAGTAATCGTTGTGCGCGAGCCCACTGTCTTTCTTCGCGTGTCGACTTCCGAGCGCCATATAGGCTTCACACCCGATAATCGGTTTGACGCCCACATCCTTCGCTTTCCGATAGAATTCCACGGCACCGAACATGTTGCCATGGTCGGTCATGGCCACGGCTGGCTGGCTGAAGGACTTGATCTGGCGAACGAGCGGCTCGATCTGGTTCGCGCCGTCGAGGAGACTAAACTGGGTGTGGAGATGGAGGTGAACAAAGGACGATGACATGGTGCGATTCTATGGAGAGAAGGAGGGGAAGTCAAACAGGAGGCGGGGTGGATGAACGAGCGAAGTTCGATCTCATGTAGGCCTTCGTAAGCCCGTTGCCCGCCGAATATTCCGACAGCACAGCGATCCAATTGACATCCTCATGCTGACTCGCTAATTTCGGCGCCTCGTAACTTGAGAGTGTGTTCATGAGGAGATTGTCGTCAATGATCAGAGCAGACAGCCAAGCTGCTAAATTCCTAATACGGCGTACACCTGGGAATCAGCGATGAAAGAGAGTCGGTTTTTGTCATGAATCTTTGCCAGTTTATGCTCTTGGTGAGCCTGTGTTTCAGTCTTGCTGGGTGCCATGAACGACTTGTGGAGCCAGCCGACGTATTCGGTGACATTAAACAAGGGGAAACCTATAGTTCTGCCTCAACTATGGTTGATGACTGGTATGCGGTGGAAGCGATTGATCCTCAGACCTTTGCCATCAATGAACCAAGATCGCGCCCAGATCACCCGCATCCGTTGATCAATGCATTCCTTCTTGCAGCTGAGCGCTAACAGAGAGTTGGGTTGAACGGCTGGTCGGTGAAATGTATTACGGTAGGCCGAGCAGAGAAGGCGCCTCTTCAAAATCCCATCTGGAACGGCCTTCTATCGAATGACTAGAGTTTCTCTCCATATTTTCTGAAGTGTTGCTTCTTAGCGTCCGCGATCCAATTCTCCCGTTTGATCCGTTCAGGGTCGGTGTCGAGCTTCTTGGAGATCTTTTTGATATCTTCTGGTTTCCACCGAGCGATCTGAATAAATGTGTAGGTGCCCAGCTTGTTGAGGGTCTGTGCGAAAACCGGTCCGATCCCGTTGATCTTTTGGAGATCATCCTTCTGTACATCTTTCCCGTTACCGGATTTAGGTTGAACGACAGGAGAACTTTTCCCTGCGCCATTCGGCACGGCCTGACTGGAAACAGCCGCTGCAGGAGTTGCCTTAGCACTCGCGGCTGGTTTGGTGGGAGCAGCCGCTTTGGCGTCAGGGGATTGTTTTGCGTTGGGAATAGCTTTGTTGATGGGCTCAGCTTTTGTGCTGGGATTGTCACCGGACTTGGGCTGTTCGGCGTGGGAATCCTGCCCAGTGCCGTTCGGTCGTCCCTGCCGGGAGATGATGGCTGCTGGAGCGATGGTAGTAGTACCAGACGCGGTTTTGTTGGGAGCTGCCTTGGTATCAGGGGTTGGTTTAGGGCCAGTAGCAGTCTTGGTGACCGGCTCAGCTTTGACTTTGGATGCAACACCAGACTTGTCCAGTTTGGCGTGGGAATCCTGTCTTGTGCTGTTCTGTGAGCCCTGGGTTGGTACAGCGCTAGTCGGCGTAGTGGCGGTACTCGAAGTTGGTTGAGCGCTGGGAGCGACTTTGGCGAGCGGAGCTGCTTTGAGATCGCTCGATCCCTTCGCGGAAGCGGAGGCCTCTGCGCGAAGCTCGGCTTGCATTTCTCTGAGCCGCTTTCGAAGACGATTAATCTGCTCATCTTTCTCCGGAATCCGCTGTACATCCGCGGTCAGGTTTTGGCGTGCGGTCTCAAGGTCTTGCAGCTGCCGCTGGAGACGCGCGATCTGTTCATCTCGCTCATGAAGTTGGTGTTTGGCGAGCCTCTGTTCCTCGCGGAGTTGGTGTTCAGTGAGCTGATGTTGCTCGCGAAGTTGATCCTGGGCGACACATTGCTCTTGGAGCTTGGTGAGTTGCCCCTCATGTTCGCGAACGGTACGAGTGAGTTTTTTCTCCCATTCCTTGATTTCGGACTCCTTTTCGCGAAGGAGATGATTGACTGGCACAAGCTTCTCAATTCTCTTGTCGCGGTCGGCAAGGGCTCGTTCGAGTTGCTGAATCGTGCCGCGATGAGCGGCTTCGCGCTCGCTGAGCTCGACCTCGAGTTGATGCACGCGATCTTGTGTGGAATCGAGCTTTGCGACCTGGGCACGGAGGCGGTCGCGGTCGGCGAGGCCTTCGTTGAGTTGCGTGATGTGCTCGCGGAGGACCCGGATCTCTTCCTTCAGCACCTCTTGGGCCTGTTCGGCGGCATGACAGGTTTGCTGGGCTTCCCGGAGTTCGTCTACCTGGACCGCAGTATTGGCATCAAACTGCTGGATACGTTGATCGCGTTCGGCGATGGACTTTTCGAGCTGTTGGATGGTCGCCCGATGGGCGGCTTCACGGTCGCTGAACTCAATTTCCAGTCGATGCACGCGGTCTTGCGCAGCCCCCATCTTTTCAAGTTGGGTGCGGAGATAGTTTCGATCGGTGAGGCCTTCGTTGAGTTGGGTGATGTGGTCGCGGAGGACCCGGATCTCTTCTTTCAGGACTTCTTGAGCCTGTTCGGCGGCATGACGAGCCTGCTGGGCTCCACGAAGTTCCTCCGCCTGGTCGGAAATAATCAAATTGAGATCAGTCATGCGTTGGCGCACGACATCTCCTTCAGCTTCCAGGGCGGTCACCCGATTCGACCGTGCGGCCAATTCCGTTTCAAGTGCCTTTATCTGTTCGGTACGGGCGTTGAGTTCCCGTTGAACGGAGGTGACCGTGCTCTCCGACGACATGACCTTCTGTTCAAGAATTTGCATCGCCGCCGTTTTCACCTTCAGATCGTGCGAGGTCGTCTCCAACACCCGTTCTTTTGTACGCAAGAGATTCGCGAGCTCCTGGTACTGCTGTTCAATGGAGTCTTTGGGGGGCGGCTGCAACCATTTGCTCAGTGTGCTCATAGTTCATTCATTCCTTCGGTCGGTCATTCAATGGTTGATGAAGATCAAAAGCCTGGTTTGCATCTCCCATCGGGAGAGAGACGCGATTGAACGAAGGCTGGTCGTGATCGACGGATTGAGACGTCATCGATAGTGGAAACGGATGCTGTGGGATGCACACCTCGGCAACGAGTATCAATGCACCAAGACCGCCGGTCAAGATTTCCGTACGCCTCATGAGGTCAGCCTGCTACGGATGATGTGATGACTGAAGTGCGACGTATCACGGTATCACATTTGATGGCTGATGTACTAGGGTGAAATCTGCGTCGTCAGCCAGATTGAGCTCGGAATGTGTATAATCTCAAGCTGGTGCACTTCAAAGGAATCAACACCGAACATGTTGAAATAACTGAACATGCTGAGAGATGGTTGATCGAGCGACGTAACCTAGGGTTAGACCAGCAGCGCCATCCGATGGGCACCCTTTGCGGAAACTGAATTGTGTGTGATGGGGAGGTTTACGGGCGACGACGATCGTAGAATTCGCTTCTATGCTTTTGCAAGAAGCTGTGCATTGAGTTGAGGAGGCTTTGGTATCAAGCCAAGCCGATGCTGGAGATGAGGAACGTACGACTTCACGGAAAAATCGCAATCGTTACGGGGAGTAGTAGCGGAATTGGGAAGGCCATTGCTCTCCGGTTTGGTCAGGAGGGAGCCACCGTCGTGGTCGCCGCAAGGCGGAATACCCTTTGTGAGCAGACTGTGCATCAGATACAGCAGAACGGGGGAGAAGCGATAGCAATACAAACCGATGTGGCAGACGAGCAGCAGGTTGAGCGATTAATGGGTGATACAGTCAGTCGCTTTGGCCGGATTGATATCCTGGTGAACAATGCGGGGATTGGCGGCGGTGGCCCTCTAGCTGAGGCGAGCACCCAGACCTTCGATCAGGTGATGGGAGTGAATCTGCGCGGGACGTTTTTCTGCTGTCGTGAAGCATTCCGTCACATGAAACAGCAAGGTGGCGGCGTGATCATCAATATGTCGAGTGTGGCGGGGCTCCAAGCCTGGGCGGGGACTGGCACCTACAGCGCGTCAAAACATGGCATTCTTGCGATCACAAAATCTTTGGCGGATGAAGGCCGACCGTACCACATTAAGGTCAGTGCCATCTGCCCGGGAAGCGTGGCCGATGAGTTGGTCGATGCCTCTCCGGTAGAGATCGAACGCAGCGAAAAAATTGATCCCTTTGATGTGGCGGAAGCGGCCGTATATCTCTCAACACTCGGGAAGTATACCGTGGTCCACCAACTTGTTATCGATCGGTTAGGTGCGGATTGGTAGGGCCTATGGAACATGTACGGCATTCCTGGCTGGTCAAGCCAGATCTTTCTCAAACAGGGGAAACTAATGAGCGGTGGCGTTGGGCCCACGCGAAGGCAGTGAGCCCGACGGTTTCTCGGGAGAGGGATGGCTTCCTCTCAGGCAGAAGCTAGAGATAGACCTTCTGATGGTCTTCCCTGCGTCGCTTGAGGTTGGATCCGATGCGAGCGCGCTCGCGCTCATAGCCCACGGCAGTGTAGTAGAGGGCACGATCGAAGAACTGGTTCAGGAGATGCATCAGTTCCAGCTCTCCGTGTAGCTCCATGGCGCTATCTGACAAACCCTCTCGCTGGACGAAGGCGCACATGTGCTCCTTCGTGGCGGTGATGGCCCAAAGGAAGTGGCTATAGGCCACACCTTGTTCGGCGCGCCGGGCCCCGATCTCTGTATACCGCTGTTCGACTTCGGCTTCGGTCTTGTCCATCAGCCAGTTGCTCAGGTTATCGTAAATCTCGCGGGTACGGGCTCGAAGTTCATCCGGGGGGACTTTGCGGAGGTCACTGCAGCGGGGAGAGCTCCACACTTTCTCGCTGAGCTCTCGGGCGAGCTGCTCGGAGTTCTTTTCGATCAATTTCACCAATCGGCCAGCCAGCATGGCACACCTCCTTGGTTAAGTTGAGTGGTTATGGTAGGGGAATGTACGACCTCCTTACTCCGGCCCTGACGTTACCCGATTGATGGTCTCGCCGTCAATGATCCGTCCGTCAGGTACGGGCCATCTGTCGCCTTGCACTTGCCGGACCCATTTGCTATTCTTCGCGCGCCTATCATACAGCAACGTAACCATCCGACATTGCACACCATTCGAAGGAGTCAAACATGGCCGGCATTAAGCGGGCATTGATTAGTGTTTCGGATAAGACCGGGGTCGTCGAGTTGGCGAAGGGGCTGGAGTCGCTTGGCGCTGAAATTCTGTCCACCGGTGGCACGGCAAAGGCACTTCGCGATGCCGGAGTACAGGTGACGGACGTGGCCGCCTATACCGGCTCTCCCGAAATTCTTGACGGTCGGGTAAAAACACTCCATCCCAAGATCCATGGGGGCTTGCTAGGCAGGCGTTCGCTCAAGGCCCATGTCGAACAGATGAGCCAGCACGGGATTGGCCCTATCGATGTGGTGGTCGTGAATCTCTACCCGTTCGAGTCGACGATCGCGAAGCCGGATTGCCAGTTTGAGGATGCCATCGAGAACATCGATATCGGCGGACCGTCGATGTTGCGATCAGCCGCCAAGAATCATGAAGATGTACTGGTGCTGGTGGATCCAGCAGACTACGCGCGGGTTCTTGATGCAGTTAAGGGCAATACTGCGACGGCAGCCCTACGCCGTGAATTGGCCATGAAGGTGTTTCAGCATACGGCGCGCTATGATGGATTGATTGCCGCCTACTTGGAAAAGCAGGCCCGCGGTGGGGAGGTGAAGTTCCCGACGGTGCTGTCGCTGCAGTTTGAATTGGCTGAAACGCTTCGGTATGGAGAGAATCCTCACCAGCAAGGGGCCTTCTACCGTGAACGACACAGCAACGAGCCTTCTGTTTCACGAGGGAAAATTCTTCACGGCAAGGCCATGTCCTACAATAATTTTTTGGACGCAAATTCAGCACTCGAATTGGTCAAGGAGTATGACGAGACGGCGGTCGCGATCATTAAGCACAACAATCCCTGCGGGGTGGCACTGGGCGCGACGCCGGTTGAGTCCTACGTCAAGGCGCGTGAGACCGATCCGGTCTCGGCCTTTGGCGGGGTGATCGCCTTTAACCGAATCGTGGATATGGCCGCGGCGAAGGAAATCACCTCGACGTTCGTTGAGGTCGTCATTGCCCCGGGGTTTGCTGAGGATGCGTTGGCCGAACTGAAACGCAAGAAGGATCTTCGTTTATTGGATGTGGGACCACTGACGAAGGGGAAACAGGACGGATTTGATCTCAAGAAGCTGGTCGGTGGATTGATCGTACAAGATCGCGATCTCGGTGTGTTGGCCGATCTTCGTGCACTGACGGTGCCGACGGTCCGCAAGCCGACGGACGAAGAGTATGCCTC
>Ga0224495_10002580_pt1 | contig 11733 bp, 3 predicted proteins | sample SF_Jul11_sed_USG_FD_168128 | JGI IMG/M metagenome (GOLD analysis project Ga0224495, IMG submission 168128) | Sediment microbial communities from San Francisco Bay, California, United States - SF_Jul11_sed_USGS_4_1 | ecosystem: Environmental > Aquatic > Marine > Sediment | place: USA: California...
GTACCGCCTCACGCGGTACCGCCTCACGCAGCAGGTATCCTCACCTCGACCGAGTGTTCCTGACGGTCGTCAACAAGGGGAATCGCCTGGTCGGGTCGCTCGACGCCATCCACGGTCACGCTCCTCTCCCCATTTTCGGGGCGCGTTTGCAGAACGGCGATGTGGTAGACCGTTTCCCGATACCGGTAGTGGACCTTGAACGCCTTCCAATCCGCCGGGAGGCACGGGGCAAAACGCAGTTTGTCCACTTCCAGCCTTAGCCCCAGGAGGGATTCCACGATCAGTCGATACATCCAGCCGGCCGAGCCCGTGTACCACGTCCATCCACCGCGGCCGATGTGCGGCGGGAGCGCATACACGTCGGCCGCGACGACGTAGGGTTCTACTTTGTATGTGGCCATTCCCTCCGGAGACCTCGCATGGTTCACGGGGTTGATCATGGCCAACAGTTCCCACGCGCGCCGGCTGTCGCCCAGGGCAGCGAAGGCCATGGCCGCCCAGATTGCCCCGTGAGTGTACTGCCCCCCATTCTCCCTCACACCTGGGACGTATCCTTTTATATAGCCGGGATTCAAATTCGATTTGTCAAACGGCGGGTCCAACAGCTGGATCAGCCCGTGGTCCCGGCAAACGAGGCGCTGATCCACCGCTTCCATGGCCATGCGCGAACGCTCGGCATCGCCCGCTCCTGATAGAACCGACCAGCTTTGGGCAATCGAATCAATCTGGCATTCGGGATTACTCGCCGACCCCAGCGGCGTCCCGTCGTCGAAGTAGGCGCGGCGGTACCACTCGCCGTCCCAGCCATTCTGCTCGATATTCCGGCGCAATTGAGCCGCCTCCCTCTGGCAGCGCTCGGCGAAGGATAGGTCACCCCGCATGCGGGCAACCTCAGTAAACTGCATGAGCACTTCGTAAAGGAAAAAACCCAACCAGACGCTTTCCCCCCTGCCGTGTTCGCCGACAATATTCATGCCGTCGTTCCAGTCCCCGGAGCCGATGAGCGGCAGGCCGTGCTCCCCGAAGTGGAGCCCTCGCCGGATGGCTCGCCGACCGTGTTCGTATAGACTGGCTGCTTCTTCAGACCGGCTGGGTAAATCGTAATACGAGTCCTCCTCGGTGTTTACCGGGCGGCCTTCGATAAAGTGGATGGGCTCATCCAGCACTCCGGTGTCCCCGGTGCTGAGAACATAGCGGCATGTCGCCAACGGCAGCCAGAGGTAATCATCAGAACAGTGGGTCCGCACGCCCCGGCCCGAGGGGGGGTGCCACCAATGCTGGACATCTCCCTCCCGGAACTGACGGGTGGCGCAGCGGAGTAGGTGCTCGCGCAAAAGGTGTGGCTCGGCGTGGACGAGCGCCATCCCGTCCTGCAACTGGTCGCGGAAACCAAAGGCGCCCCCCGGCTGGTAGGTTCCGCTCCGCGCCCAAAGACGGCACGCCAGAGTCTGGTACAAGAGCCATCCGTTGGCCAGCACGTTGAGGGAGGGGTCCGGTGTTTCCACCTGCACGGCGCCGAGCGTGTGGTTCCAGAACTGCCACACCGCTTCGAGAGCGCCACGGGCCGCAGCCGATCCCCGGAAGCGAAGCGCCAGGTTGCTGGCGTCACCGGCGTCTCGCCCTACGCCGAGCGTGAAGATGAACTCACGCTCCTGCCCGTCGGCCAGTTCGAAGGGAACCTGGACCGCGGCGCAGGGATCCAAACCGGCCCCCACTTTGCCGGAAAGCCGCGAGCGAGTCATAGCCGCAGGACTCCGGAGCGTGCCGTTACGCCCCAGGAACTCAGTCCGGTCTCCGCTTAAGGTCCGAGTCGCATCGTCCACGTCGAAAAAAGCAACCCGGTCGGCGAATTCCGTGTTGTAAGGATTCCGCGCGAAGAGCGCGCCGCTGTTGGGGTCTATCTCGGTGATTACGTGCATTCTCGATTTCGGCTGCAGATCCCCCAGCACCCATTCCACATATCCCATGGCGGAGAGCCGGCGGAGTCGGCCGGACTCATTGCGCACTTTCAACACCGTGAACTTGATCGGCGCGTCCAGGGCCACGTAAACCCACAGCTCGGAGCGGATGCCCCGTTCCGCGTGCTCGAAGACGCTGTAGCCGAATCCGTGCCTGCTGACGTAAGGCGTCCCCCCACGGACGGGCAGCGGCGTGGGGGACCAGAAGTGGCCCCTCTCTTCGTCCCGGAGGTAAAAGGCTTCTCCGCTCGAATCGCTCACCGGGTCGTTGGCCCAGGGAGTGAGGCGGAACTCGTGGGCATTCTCATCCCAGGTGCAGGTCGGGCCGCTCTCCGAGATGATGGTTCCGAAGTGCGGGTTCGCCAGCACATTCACCCACGGCGCCGGCGTCATTTGCCCCTGCGCGGTCGTGATAACGTACTCGCGCCCATCCGGGGTGAATCCTCCCCGCCCGTTGAAGAAGAGCAGATCGGGGCGAGGCAACGCGGCCGTTGGCGAGGGTTCGGCGCGGCGGGGTCGGCTTGGCGTAAGGCGCGGCACTGTTATTTCCGCAAGGCCGCGACGGTGGATTTGGTCCCACAGCGTCCCCCGGCTGTCGGTGAGGATGGCCCGGGCGACCGATTGGAGAAGAATGCGGTCCTCGTTCGATATCTGGTCCCCCGGTCTTACGAAGATGCCGCCGGGTCGATCGGTCACGTTGGCTTCGAGCCCCGCGGCAATGAGCCCCATGATTTGTTCGTGGAGTAGCTGCCGGTAACCGGCGTGATCTTCGTTCCAGATCACCAGGTCCACCGCCAGTCCTTTCAGGCGCCAGTACGCGTGGGCCTGGACGAGTTGGCGCACGAGATCGATATTGGCCGGGTCGCCGATCTGCAGCAGAACGATGGGCAAGTCCCCGGAAATGGAGTAGCCCCATAGACCGGATTGCCCGCGGTGGTTCTTGTTGAGAATGCTCGGATCGGCGCGCAGAGAGGAATTGGCGTAGATTACGGAGCTGGCCAGGTGTCCGTAGAGTTGAGCGTCGGCCTCGGTGGCATTGATCTGCCGCAGGGCCACTTGGCTGTGTGACCACGCCAGATCGAAAACGCGGTCCGCCAGACGCCGATCCTGGTATTTCCCGACCAGGCCCAGGCACACGCTCCGGGTCTCGCCGATGCCGGAGACAATATTGATTGTCGCCGATTCTTCCGGGTCGAGGGTTATTCGATAACGGATGGAGACGATCGGATCCAGCACGGAGCCCTGGCTGCCCGAGAGCGCTGCGGACCCGCTCATCGCTTGCGGATCGGCGACCGTGTGTTCGCGGCCGATGAACTGCATGCGGTCGGTCTCATAGGAAATGTCTCCGATGTCGGCCCCGTGCACGGCCATCAGATGAAACATCCAGGGGGTGGGCTCGTCCAGGGAGCGGGGGCGGCGAGTGCAGAGAATCGCCCGCTGCGGGCGGAGGATCTCGGTTTGAACAAAGAGATTGCTGAACGCCGGATGCAGGGCGTCCGCGGCCGGCGAGGCGAGAACGACTTCTGCGTAACTCGTGACGTCGATCGCCCGACGTATGCGGGAGCGATTGGTGATGCTGATTCGGCGCAGCTCGATGTCATCCTCGGGCGAAACGGCAATCTCCGTATGAGTGTCGAATTCGTGGTCGCGGCAACGAAACTCCGCTCGCGCCTCCGAGAAAATCGCTTCGTATTTCTCCGGCCTTTTGAGCGTCGGCTGATAGGCGGTTGACCAGAACTCCCCGCTCGTTACGTCGCGGATGTAACAGAACGTGCCCCAGTTGTCACAGGTGCTGTCTTCGTGCCAACGTGTGACGGCGATGTCCTTCCAGCGGCTGTAACCGCCGCCGGCGTTGGTAATCATCACGTGGTATCTGCCGTTCGACAGAAGCTGCACTTCCGGTATCGACGTGTTCGGGCTGTTGAAAATGCGCACCGGCGTCTCCGCATCACTGGGAGTTGTACGTAAGTCGGAGGGCTCGGCGGCGTGCGAATAGAACGCCGTGGCCTTGGGAACCCGCTCCTGGAGCAGCAGCGTGGTCGCCCGGACCTGCGGATCCGACTCGAATCGCTTCTGCATCGGTCGGTCCAGGAGCAGGTAGGCCAGGGCGAGGAAGCTCATGCCCTCGTGATGGGCCATGTAGGACTGGACCAAAGCGCTCGATTGCCCGCGCGGTAGGCGCGACGGGGTGTAGTCGATGGCCTCATAGAGTCCGTATTTCCCTTCCAGCCCTTCGGCGGCGAGTCGCTGCAGATTCAGGCACGCCTCCTCGGGCGCCACCATTAGGGCGAGCGCCGAGGCATACGGTGCAATGACCAAATCCTCAGCGAGTCCGCGTTTGAGACCCAGGCCGGGCACGCCAAACGCTCGGTACTGGTAGTTGAGATGAATGTCGATCATGTTGTAGCCGGATTCCGAACTACCCCACGGGACCCTGCGGCTTCTCCCATACTCGACCTGCCTCTTCACCGCCGCTTTATAGGTCTGGTCGAGCAGGGTGTCTTCGTAGGTCGGCATCACCAGGAGCGGCATCAGATACTCAAACATCGAACCGCTCCACGAAAGGAGAATCGGCTCTCCACCCGCGTTAGTGAGCAGGCGTCCCAGGGCAAACCAGCTCTCCTGAGGCAGCTTTCCCTGCGCAATGGCTACGAAAGTGGACAATCTTGCTTCCGAAGCCAGCAGATCGTAGTAACTCGAGTCCCGACGTCGCTCCGCAACGTTGTAGCCGATCGCCAGCAGATGACGCGCCTTGTCGAACAGGAAGTCATACTCCATATCGGCCAGTTCGCCAGCTTGCCGCGCCAGGCGTTCGATGGCCGCGATCCTTGCTTGAGCGCGGTGGCTTGCTTGGGTGATGAGCCGGCGAAGCTCACCCAGCCGCTCGTTTTCCTCGGGGGTTGCGTCCGAGGCGAGGCGATCCGGAATGGCCGGCAGCAACTCCATCTCAAATCCGGCCAGTTCGCGCAGCGTGGGGATCTCATCGATGCCGCGAAAGTCGCTTAGCCTGTCCGGAGAGGTCGGCAGTAAGGTCCAAGGAGCGAGAAAGGTCAGCTCTTCGAGGGCGTCCTGGCATTGCCGGGCGAAGGCGCGGGCCCACCCGTTCGCCTGGCTTGCAGGGTCCGCATCGAGGCTGCCCACCACCTCCGCGGCGGATGTCGCCAGCCGGCCAAGACACAGCCGTGCCGCGGCGAGCGAAGTTGGTCCGGAAGCGGATGCCGATGCCAGATCCTTCTGGAGTTGAACGAGCTGGGCTGGAGCGGCTTCTCCCGATGCGTCCACGAGAATCCGTAAGGTATCGCTGAGTCCGTCAAACCATCGCGTTTCCAGGATCCGGCGATCGGGAAGGGCCAGCAGACCCGGCCGTAAGGTCAGCAGATGGCCCGCGAGGTTCCCGCTGTCCACCGTCGAAATATAGGTCGGTTGCAGCGGTTTCAGAGACTGGGTGTCATACCAGTTGTAGAAGTGGCCCTGGTGGCGTTCCAATTTTTGCATCGCGCGGAAGGCATTCACCGTGCGCTCGATGAGTTGTCCGGTCGAAATATAGCCGAAGTCGTACGCGGACAAATTCGCCAGGAGCGCCAGCCCCATGTTGGTGGGAGACGTTCTATGCCCGACCACGGGAGCAGGATGCTCTTGATAGTTATCCGGCGGCAGCCAATGATCTTCCGGGCCGACGAAAGCCTCGAAGAACGCCCAGGTCTTTCGGGCAAGCTTCTTAAGAAAGAGGGTCTGATCAGCCGTCAGCCTTGTTCCGCGGCGAGCGAGAGGCCGGCTGATCCACCAAGCGATGGCTGGAGAGGCAAACCAGAGGCCCAGGATGGGCCCGGCCACGCCGAGCGCGGCCGGCCTCGAAAACGTCAGATAAATCGCCGCGGCAATGGCCAGGACGGGGGCGATCCACATCGTCCGCCAGGAGACGGCGAGGTCCGTGCGGCTTTGGCGATCCGAGTTGCCCGACGGATTCCATTCCAGAAGTCGCCGGTGGGTCAGCAGCATCCTTCCGACCGTGCGTCCAATCGCATCCAGACTGAAGCAAGCCTCGTAGGGGAGGCACGCGAGCGTAAAGGCTGCCTGAGCGGAATGCCGGCCAGCGGAGCGCACCGCGGCAGAAAGATGCTGGCGCAGCAGTACATCGCCCGGCTTCTGAAAAAGATCCAGAAAAAAGGCCATCCAGGGAGGAATCAGGAGGGTTCCGATTACGGCCAGAGTCCATAACCAGGGCGGCGACAAGACGGTCCAGCCGAGGAGCAACAGCAGGGTCAACGCCGCCGATACGAGGCTCCGACGAAGATTGTCGAAGATCTTCCATCGGGACAGCCCGGAGAGGGGGTTCTTCCGGCGCTTTCCCTCGGGGCCGGGAACGCCCGGAAGCAGCCAGCGGGCAATTTGCCAGTCCCCCCGAATCCAGCGGTGCCGACGGCTCACGTCCGCGCCGTAGCGGGATGGATATTCCTCGTACAACAGCACATCGCTGAGCAGCCCCGCCCGCGCGTAGCACCCCTCCAGAAGATCGTGACTGAGGATCCGGTTCTCGGGAAAGCGCTCCTTGAGGGCCCGCTCGAACGCATCGACATCATAGATCCCCTTGCCAATGAATGAGCCTTCACCGAACACGTCCTGGTAGACATCGGAGACGACGCGGGTGTACGGGTCGATGCCTGGCTCACTCCCGCACAATCGGGCGTACCGCGACCGGTTCATTCCCGGCAGGCTCACGGCCACGCGCGGCTGAAGGATGCCGTACCCCTCAGCGATCCGCTGCTTGTCTTCGTCATACCGCGCCCGATTCAGCGGGTGGGCCATGGCTCCCACAAACTGCCATGCCGAATCGCGGGGGAGCTGCGTATCCGTGTCCAGGGTGATCACGTACTTCACGTTCGCTAAGACGGCAATATCCCCAACGGTGAGGGAGAAGCGGTCTCTTGCGCCGCCGCGCAGAAGCGAATTCAATTCCGCCAGCTTTCCTCGCTTACGCTCGTAGCCCATCCAAATCCGCTCCCGCGGATTCCAGCGGCGCGGGCGATGAAAGAGGAAGAAGGTGTCGGCTTTTGGGCTCCTGTATTTTTCGTTCAACTCTACGATGCTCTTCCGGGCCAGCCGCAATAACGGTTCGTCCTCCGGAATGGTTTCCTCCTGTGCGTCCCCGGAATCAGTCAGCAGACCGAAGTGCAGGTGCTCGTCCCGATTGGCCAGAAACCGAACTTCCAGCGCCTCGACCAGATCCTCGACGTTTTGCGCGCTCGTGAGCATCGTCGGGATCACCGCCAGGGTGCGCGATTCCGGCGGAATTCCCCCGGAAAAGTCCATTCGCGGCAGCAAGTGCGGCGTAGCCAGTAAGGTCTCCAGCCAGTTCGCCAACGCCACCGCCAGATGGCTTGCGCACAGGAGCAAGGGGATACCGATCAAGGCGAGCAGCCAATCCTGGACCCCGCCGGCATGCGCCTTGGCCAAGAAGCTCCCGCTGAAAATAGCCGTAATCACCGTGATCATGCCCAGATAGAAGAGCAAAGGAAACTGACGGCTCAATCGCCGAAGAGCCTCAAGGGGAGATCGACGCACCCCCGCCGTGCGTTCGAGCTGCGGCAATCCCCTGTCGATCAGGTAGAACCCGACATGGGCTGCTCGATCGTCGCTGTCATCCTTGGCTGCGGCCTCCCGGGCCAATCGGATCGCTTCGCGGGCCACCTCGCTTTCGGACCGCCGGCTGCTCTTGGCTACCTCCTCCACTACGTGACGGTAGCGATCCCGAGTGGGAAAATCCATCTTGCCATAGACTCCCCCCGGATCCTCGCCCAGTACCCGATCGACAACGCTCATCGTCTCGACGAACTCGCGCCAATCCATCGCCCCCAGAAATCGGAGGCTGCCGATACTGTTGCTTATGGAAACCTGATCGGCGGCCTGTTGTTGGTTCTCCGACTGCACCAACTGCTCAATCGTCAGGCCGGACTCGGAGAGCCGCTGCTCAATCCAGGTGAGCGGCAAGGCCAAAGCGGAGCTTTGTCCCTGCAACCGCCGCGCAAATTCCGCGACAAACGAACTCACCAGCGGCGGGCTCGACCGCGCCATATCCGCGATTACGAGAATCAGGTTCTTCGGGTCTTTCTCGGCGGTCTCCGTCATCTGGTCCGCCCAGTAGTCGGCGCGGTTTCGATCGGTCCGGTCGGCGGCAATCCGGGCTCCAACGCGGCGGAGATTCTCGATCAGGGCCAGGCGCAGCATGATCGGGATGGCCCACAATTCGCCCAGCTTCAGGACGGTCACCGTCTGGTAGGCGGCTACGAAACTGCTGAGACTTTCCAGATCGATCCGCCCATCGCCGTGCGAGATCGTCTCCAGCGCAATATCATACACGCGGGGAAGGCCGGCCGATGGGCCGTTCAGCAAGCGCGGCAGTTCGCGGCTGTAACCCTTGGGCAAGTGCCGCTTGGCCGTGCGAATCTGTTCTTCGATGAGATAGAAGTTGTCGAGCAGCCATTCCCCGGCAGGCGCAATCCGGCGGTTGGCCTTGACCGCCGTCGTCAGCAGATTGCAGGCTCCAATCAGGACGCCTTCATTCTCCGCCAGCCGCGTCAGAAGCCGGTCCGGGGCGCCTGCCAAACCCAATTTGTGCGAGTCCGCCAGGGCTTTGCCATGCTGTTTCATCTGGTCGGCGCTGAACAATTCCGATCGCAACGGTGGCTCGGCAGCGGCGAACTTTTGAGCCAAACCGTTTCCGCGGAGGCGCGCCCTCCATTGGAGAAGGGTCCCGCGAATGTTCCTGCTGCTCACCTGCAAGTTTCAGGTCTCCTTCTTATGTTAGGGGACATCCTTTGAAAGTTAACAACAAATGGCGGTGATCGAAAGAGGGCAATCCGAAATGGTGAATTTCGCAATTAATCTCAATCGAAGGGAGGCCAATAATGACATCCTAGTGTAGCATATACCGTCAGTGATTGCGATTCCTTTAACGCGTTAAAAATCGTGGCTGAACAACAATCGCCATTCATTCTGCTCTTTTACCAGCCACCTGCCCGGAATACGCCAGGCCTATTTGCTTTTTTCATAACCCCTGCTCAACGTATCTATGGCTTTTCGATCGAGCTGGGGGGCTTGACAACGGCATGGAGACGCCCTAATATCCTTTTGCACAGCCTCAAATATATTAGGATTTTACAAGAGAAGGTGGCGCTCCTTTCGATTCTGCCCGCTGACATCCCCAAGGCACCGGTCCATGAAAAGGGTAAAGAACCGTTCCCGACCTTGGTTTTTGTCGGAGAGTTTTTTCAGGGGAAAATGGTCAAAGCGAAGTTGATGGATCAGGAAAGACGGGAACCCATGGCGAAAGGGAAGGAGCTCAGATGATAAGCCAAATCATCCGCGGCCAGATCCCGGGTTTTGAACGTAAGCTGGTCCCGGCTGTGGACCCTTTCAAACCGCTGCCTATGCGGCACCGACGCCAACAACCGCAGGGATCGACGAAGCAAGATGATCATAATTTATTTGCATAGGAAATTCCTTTTTGACCTTATGATCAAAGATTCATTGGGACATCCTGCGGGCAATTGAAATCTTTATCTGCGAGTATCTGCGAAAATCTGCGTCCCAATTAATATAAGGGATGATTCCGTATGAACCAAAGCCCAACTCCATTTTGGAGTATACCCTCTTTCGAATTGCTTCGGGAACTTCAAACCACCCCTCAAGGCTTGAGGAGCGATGAGGTCCAAGAACGGCTATTACGCTATGGATCCAATCTTCTAAAGCCCAAAAAGAAATCAGACGCGCTGACCGTTCTGTTAGCCCAATTTAAGAGTCCGATTATTCTCATTCTTATTTTTGCAGCGGGATTATCCTTCTTCCTCCGTAATCCCACGGATGCCGTTATCATCCTCGCGATTGTTTGGGCCAGCGGTTTCCTTGGATTCTGGCAGGAACGGGGAGCGGCCAATGCCGTGGAGAAGTTGCTGGCCATCGTGCAGATCAAAGCGACCGTGGTTCGCAATGGAGACTCAAAAGAAGTTTCCGTCGAAGAGGTGGTCCCGGGCGATATCGTGTTCATTAAGGCCAGCGATGTCATCCCTGGAGACTGTCTTCTGCTGGAATCCAAAGATCTATTTGTCGATGAAGCAGCATTGACCGGTGAAACCTTTCCTGTTGAAAAATCGATTGGCCTTTTACCACCGGAAACACCGCTCAGCCGGCGGACAAACTCGCTCTTTATGGGAACCCATGTGGTCAGCGGAAGCGCCAGGGCGGTGGTCGTCCGAACAGGGAAGGGAACCGAATTCGGAAAGGTTTCCGAACGGCTGAAACTCAGACCCCCGGAGACAGAGTTTGAGCGTGGCGTCAGGCGATTCGGGTATCTCCTCATGGAGATTACCCTGGTGCTGGTGATCGCCATCTTGGCCATCAATGTTTATTTTGCGCGACCGGTAATAGATTCTTTTCTCTTTGCAATGGCGCTGGCAGTCGGACTGACTCCCCAGCTATTACCCGCGATCATAAGCATTAACCTGGCTCACGGTGCCAAGCGGATGGCCCTCAATAAGGTAATCGTAAAACGGTTGGCATCGATTGAAAACTTCGGCAGCATGAACGTGCTCTGTTCCGATAAGACCGGCACCCTGACGGAAGGAGTGGTGAAATTACACTCGGCCTTAAATGTGGACGGCCAGGAGAGTGAAAAAGTCCTTCTCTATGCCTTCCTCAATGCTTCTTATGAGACGGGTTTTATGAATCCGATCGACGAAGCGATCCGTAAATATCGCCCATTTGATCTTTCAGGCTTTAAGAAATTGGATGAGATCCCCTACGATTTTATTCGCAAGCGATTGAGCATTTTGATTTCAAAAGGGGACACGCATCTGGTGGTAACGAAAGGGGCCCTGTCCAATGTACTCGCTGTCTGCTCCTCCGCGGAAATCGCTGAAGGAAGGATTGCGGACATCGTAGCCGTAAAGGAACAGGTCCAGAAGCACTTTGAAGAGTTCAGCCGCCAAGGCTTTCGCACTCTGGGGGTTGCTTACAAGAATATCGTCTCCGAAACGGTCATCACCAGAGAGCAAGAGGCCGGCATGACATTTTTGGGCTTTTTGATCCTCTTCGATCCGCCCAAGCCCGGAATCATCGAGACCATCCGACAGCTGAAGCAACTCGGCGTTTCCTTGAAGATCATCACCGGAGATAACCGGCTGCTTGCCGCCAATGTCAGTCAACAAGTGGCGTTATTGAATCCACACATCCTCACCGGTGGAGATCTTCACCGCATGAGTGATGAGGCGCTTCTCCAACGGGTCAATGATGTGGAGGTCTTCGCTGAGGTAGAGCCCAGCCACAAAGAACGCATCATTCTCGCTTTGAAGAAAGCCGGACATGTTGTCGGATATATGGGGGATGGGATCAATGACGCCTCGGCCATTCATACTGCTGATGTCGGCATCTCCGTGGATAGCGCGGTCGATGTAGCCAAAGAGGCGGCTGATATTGTGCTGCTCGAAAAGGACCTGAATGTCCTCGTTCAAGGTGTGCGCGAGGGGAGGATGACTTTTGCCAACACGTTGAAGTATGTGTTCATGGCCTCGAGCGCCAATTTTGGGAATATGTTCAGCATGGCCGGCGCATCCCTCTTTTTACCTTTTCTTCCTCTTCTGCCCAAGCAGATTCTGCTCACCAATTTGCTGACCGACTTTCCGGAGATGACTATTGCCACGGACAGCGTCGATCAAGAGCTGGTTGAGAAACCCCGACGCTGGAATATCCGGTTCATACGAAACTTTATGATGACCTTCGA
>Ga0224495_10002581_pt1 | contig 11732 bp, 9 predicted proteins | sample SF_Jul11_sed_USG_FD_168128 | JGI IMG/M metagenome (GOLD analysis project Ga0224495, IMG submission 168128) | Sediment microbial communities from San Francisco Bay, California, United States - SF_Jul11_sed_USGS_4_1 | ecosystem: Environmental > Aquatic > Marine > Sediment | place: USA: California...
CCTGTATGAGTTACGTCAGGGATCGATTGGAGGACAACAATAAAATACCGAGATTAACAGAATTGATGCGACTTAAAGCAAAAACTATTTCTGCAAATACCCCCGCTTTTTGAGCAGTTACATTTTTTGTTAGAATTCTCGTATGAATATTTCTTGCCTGTTCAAATGGTTTTTTTCTTTTGTCTTGAAAGCATTTCATTGCCGTTTTTAATGTGGCGCAGACAGAAATCTGTCTGCGCTGCCGGCGGTGAAAATCCTCAAACCGACTACTCCATCCAGCAAACAATTTCTTCAAGGGAAACCCGTGCAGGCGAAAATGTTGCTTTTGGATCATTGAGATCAGGCAATCCAGCGGACATACCAAGAATCAGGCGATTATGATCGCCAATACCCAGAAATTGTTTCACCTGGGAAGAATAGTCTGTTAAAAATGCCTGCGGAACGCTTGCCATACCCCTTGCATGAAATCCAAGCATAATATTTTCGATAAACATTCCCATGTCAAGAATCGACCAGAGACCCAGCGAGGCGTCTTGAAAAAAAAACAATACAACCGGAGCGCCATAAAACTGAAAATTGGCCATCCGTGATTTACGCGGAGCATCAGGATCGCCGGGTTGAATACCATAGGCCTGGATTCTTTTTGCAATAGTATTTTTTATGCGAGTCGCATTTATTTCAGGCCATTGCAGCGCCTCTGGAATATCCGGTTGAATACTGACATTTTGATTTAGCAAGTCCAAAAGAAGTTTACTCAATTCATTTTTTTTATTTCCCGAGACAACGGCCACCTGCCAGGGCTGGCTGTTTTTATACGAAGGCGCGCTCATGGCATCGATGATAACCATTTCAATTTCCTTTCTGGGTATCTCTGTTGGCAGAAACTTGCGGCAACTTTTACGGGTTTTAATAGCCTCGGATGTATCCATAATTATTTTTTATTGACTCCCCTGGCTATTTGTCAATCCGTTTTTAAATTAATTTGCCAAAACTGAATTTTCTGACTATACTGATTTATCAATATTTGTTAAAGAGGATATATACAATACATGAGTACTGACGATAGTTGTTTTCGCGTGGAATCTATGGTTACTGTTGACGAACGGGGGCAAATGGTTCTTCCCAAAGATGTTCGCGAAAAAGCCGGTATTTTTCCAGGAGAAAAGCTGGTTTTAGTCACTTGGGAAAAAGAAGGATCTGTGTGCTGCATTTCTTTAATGAAGGCCGATGAACTCATGGGTATGGTAAAGAAAAATCTGGAACCCATGCTACAGCAACTGACTCCTGGAAATAAACCATGAAATTTACGCCGGTACAGAAATCCGCCAATCCTGAATTTCTTTTGATCAATCCAGTTAGAATTTCTCCTTCTACTTCTTCCACTTCAACAAGAAAAATCATGGAAACCAGTTCTGTCTGGAGTTGGAAAGATTACGTCGGACAAATTCTCGCCAGAACCACTTCTGCCCGCAATACCTATCTGGTACAACCCGGATTATACCGCCTTGGCAACCCGGACGAGAGTTCGCTTGTTCTTGCAAGCGCCAACTACAAACTGAGTTTTGACAAACTGAGAAAATCTCTTCCAGGTCAAAATCTCTGGATTTTGGTTCTGGACACAAAAGGCGTCAATGTCTGGTGCGCCGCCGGCAAGGGAACTTTTGGTACCGGAGAATTAATAAGGCAAATACAAAATGTTCGCCTTGATTTGATTGTTCGACATCGAAAAATAATTGTTCCCCAGTTGGGAGCCCCGGGAATCAAGGCCAGCGAAGTTAGAAAATTATCGGGATTTTCGGTAATATTTGGGCCGGTCTACGCCAGAGATATCATTGAGTTTATCCGCCTTGGACTCAAGGCTCCAGACTATATGCGAAAAATTCATTTTAATTTTGTCGACCGGATTATCTTGACTCCCATGGAATTTATTCCTGCCTTTCGGTATTTTCCCTGGTTTGCGCTTCCGGTAATATTTCTTTTCAGCCTCAAAAGCTCCGGCTTGATGTTCCATGACGCCATCTTGGGCAGTACGCCGTATCTCATCAGCGCTTTGGCCTCTATCTTTGCCGGCGCTTTTGCTACGCCCGTATTGCTCCCTTTTATTCCGACAAAATCATTTTCAATCAAGGGATGGATTGTGGGACTAATCATGGCGCTAACAGTATCTTCTTCCATGGGTTGGTTGACCGCTGATTCGAGATTCCTTTTACCGGTTTTTGTTTTTATTTTTATTCCCGCCATGAGTTCCTTTATCGCCCTTCAATTTACGGGATCCACCACTTTTACCAGCATGTCGGGAGTAAAAAAAGAATTGCGTTATGCATTGCCGGTTTACAAGATTCTGGCGGCGATCTGCATACTATTGGTCATTGCCGACAAAATTCATATGGAAGGTTACCTGTGAAATATTTATTGGATGTTACCACCCTTGCCTACAAAGAAGAACTTTGTACCGGCTGCAAAAAATGCACCGAAGTATGTCCGCATGGGGTTTTTGCCATGGAAAACAAAAAAGCCCGCTTTATCGATCGGGATCGGTGTATGGAATGCGGAGCCTGCGCCCTCAACTGCGATTCGATGGCATTAACCGTGGAAACCGGCGTTGGTTGTTCTGCTGCAATATTGAAAAGTATGATCACCGGGTCGCCCGCAACCTGTGGATGCGATTCCCCGAATTCTGGCGGTTGCTGTTGATAACAGGGGGAGCCTGTTGAAAAGCCTGAATTGAGACGAGATAACTCCTTGTTACAGGATTTCAGCTTTTTTTTTCGTTTGTATTACCATCATCAAATTTATTTAAATTGGCGTGTTTTTGGGCCGCGGAGCGACCCAAAAACACGCATTTTAATACATTTTGATCGGATTATTGAGGTTCATGCCCATGCTTATCCCCTTATTTCAGGTTCGGGTTTACTCATATAAACCGGTTTGACAGGTTGTATTTCATCGACAATCTGCCTTATGAGGACGGCAGAAAAACTACTAAATGACTTAAAAAATCTGCAAAAAGAAGTAGAAGACAAACTCGGCATTACTGAAGATCAAAAAGATCTTGAAAATATTCATATCGAATTTTTGGGAAAAAAGGGGAAATTGACGAGTATATTAAAAGCTCTTGGTTCGGTTTCGGGCGAAGAGCGCGGTAAGATTGGAAAAATCGCCAATGAACTAAAAGCAACTTTGGAAAACAGCATCGATCAGCGACGCGGCGACTTGCGAAAACAATACTATGAAAAACTAAAAGATACGGAATGGTTTGATGCTACCGTATTACCGCCGCGATTTCCTGCCGGTTTCCATTTTGGAGAAACAGCCGGGCATATCCATCCCATCAGCGCCATGCAAAAAAAACTGGAAGATATTTTTACATCCATGGGTTTCAGTATCATGGATGGCCCCCAGATTGAAACCGATTATCATAATTTCGGCGCCCTGAATTTTACCGAAGATCACCCCGCCCGCGAAATGCAGGATACATTTTATACTACCTCGGAACACCTTCTTCGCACACACACCTCGGCGGTTCAAATACGGGGAATGCGAAAGTTGACCCCTCCCATGAGAATGATTGTTCCAGGCAGGGTTTTCCGCTATGAAGAAATCGATGCTTCACACGAGCATACTTTTTATCAAATGGAAGGCATGTTGATTGACAGGTATGTGAGTGTTTCCAATCTTCTACACCTGATGCACACTTTGTTGGGAGAAATTTTTCAAAAACAGGTAGAAGTACGTCTGCGTCCGGGATATTTTCCCTTTGTGGAACCCGGTTTTGAACTGGACATGAAATGTCTGATTTGCGGCGGCAAGGGATGCCCGGTTTGCAAACAAAGCGGCTGGAGCGAAGTGTTGCCCTGTGGGTTGGTGCATCCCAATGTAATAAAATCCGGCGGTCTGGATCCGGAAAAATGGCAGGGCGCTGCTTTTGGTTTGGGGTTAAATCGTCTGGTAATGATGTGGTATGGAATCGAGGATATTCGTTATTTTCAAAATCCAGATCCAGAATTTTTATATCAATTTTAAGCGCAGGAAAAAATGAAACTATCTTATAACTGGATTTCTGATTTTATTGATTTAAGCGATATGAAAATCGCCGATATTGCCGATTTGCTCACCATGAAAACCTGCGAGGTAGAGGAATACTTTGAGTACAGACCGGATCTTGAAAATTTTACAGTAGCTCTGGTAAAAAAAGTCGAAAAGCACACCGAAGCCGACAAATTGCACATATGCACAGTTTATGACGGTAAAAATACGCTGCAAATAGTGACGGGCGCCCCGAACGTAAAAGAGGGCAAGAAATATCCGCTGGCCTCAGTTGGAGCTCTTATGCCGGGAGGGCTTGAAATCAAACCGGCAAAATTGCGCGGTGTTGAAAGCAATGGAATGCTTTGTTCGGCAGAAGAACTGGAAATTGAAAATATTGTTTTTGAAATGGGTAAAAAAGAGGATGGATTGCTAACTCTTCCCGATGATTTTACAGAGGGAACCTCTATACGAAAAGCCCTTTGTTTGGATGATTTTATTCTGGAAATAGACAACAAATCCATCACACATCGTCCCGATTTATGGAGTCATTACGGCTTTGCCCGCGAAATAGCCTCTCTAACGGGTAAAAAACTTAAGGAAATAAATCAAGGTAATTTTCCTGAAAATCCAGATGTAGATTTAAAGCTAAAAAAGGTTCATTGTAATATTGAAAGCAATGCGGCAATTGCCTATTCTTGCGCAAATTTCGATGGAATAGCAATTCAACCATCTGCCATAAAAATTCAGGCCCGCCTCCTTGCAACGGGAACGCGGCCAAAAAATAACGTGGTGGATATATCCAATTATGTCATGCTGGAAATGGGTCAGCCCAACCATGCTTTTGATCGCGGCAAAATTAATGGTAATATCCGGGTGGTTCACTCGAAGGGAAAAGAAAAAATGGAACTTATAGATGGCAAAGAAGTTATTGTTCCTTCAGGAATTGTGCTCATCGAAGACCAGAATATTCCCGTGGCTTTGGGGGGAGTAATGGGAGGCAAAAGCACGGAAGTAGCAGAGACAACAACGACATTGTTTCTTGAATCGGCAACGTTTCATCGAAAAGACATTCGCAAGGCTGTTTCCCTGCTGGGCATTCGTACTGAGGCTTCCCAGAGATTTGAAAAAGGACAGAACCCTGAAAACAGTTTCAATGCAATCCACAGATTTGCCCATCTTTTAAAGCAGTCATGTGCATCCCTGAGAATGGGAAGTGTTGAAAATATTAAAACAGAAGAATTTAAAAATAATCAAATTAAAACAAGCGTCTCGCATATTCAAAGAAAACTGGGCAATGTGGACATCGATGGAAAAAAAATTGCAGAAATCCTTACATCCCTTGGAATGACCTGCACATTAACTGAAGATATCCTTGTTGTAAACGTTCCGGTTTACAGGTCTTGTTTTGACATTGAAATTCCTGAAGACCTTATCGAAGAAATTGGCAGGGTTATTGGTTATAACCAAATTGCGCAGGTTCCGGTTTCCGTCTCATGCGAAGTTCCGGCTCATCATAACTCTTTGCGGGTTCTCGAGCATGATCTGCGCCAGATGATGAGCAAGAGCTATCAGTTTACAGAAGTCTATAATTATGCATTCCAGAGCAAATCCAGTATTGACCTCGATACGCGCTACGCCAGTACCGCAGTAGAATTAAAGAATCCGGTTCATCAGGATCTCCGGTTTATGAGAATATCGCCTTTGCCGGGGCTGCTCTTGAATATTGCCGCCAATCAAAAAAAATACAACGAACTTGCATTTTTTGAAATGGAGAGAATTTTTTTGCCGGGAAAAGGATCATCCGATGAAAAATCGTTGCCCGGAGAAAGATATTTTTTGGCGGGTCTGATGTATTCCAGTAAATCTGCGGCTGAAAATCTAGATACAATGCATTGTCTGGTGACAGATTTGCTAACCCACACCGGTTTTTCCTGGTATGATTTAAACCACCATCAGTTAAGCGAATCCATTTTTCATCCGGGAAGAGCCGGTATGGTAACGCCGGGAGAAAATGCAGAAGCGTTGGCCAAATGGGGCGAGATCCATCCTGGAATCACAGACGATTTCGCGATAGATAAAAAACTGTATTATTTTGAGATATTCATGGAGAATATATTAAAAATGAAAGTGTCTCAAAAAAAACCGGCATATCGTCCAGTACCCAGATACCCTGCGGCAGAATTTGAGTTTACTGTCATAATGGATAAAAAGGATTTATTTTCAAAATTAATGGATATTACGGGAAAACCCGTTTATTCAAACGAAACAGCTCTTGAATCCGTCGAACATCTGACTACATATGAGGGCGATTCCATTGCCGCAGGGAAAAAAGCTGTTTCATTAAAAGTACGCTGGCGAAACCGGTCGCGCACAATCCTTCACGAAGAACTGAAATTGCTACAGGACAATTTAATCTCTGCTTTATCGCAAGCCGGATTTTCTCTTAGATCGTAATTCAATCAGGGGCAAACACAGGAAATCGAACCGGACGCAATGGTCGTCGTATTTCCCGCAGTTACGGTTGTTTTGGTTGTGCATGATTTTGCAGTTTCCGGAAAACCATCGTAATTACCAGCGGCAGATGCGCCGGAAGGAGTAAGAAGCGTATTGTCGCATGTTTTATAGATGTCATAATCTCCCGGAGGCAGATTTTTAATGGTTCCGGTCGTTCCCGTTCCGCTAACAATTCTGCTGGATGCGGTTAGCGGAATATCAGAGCCGTTAAAACTGCTTCCGGCAGGAACAGCCGCGTAGTAAGATTTAAATGCAGTATTTAGCGCTTCGGCATCATTTATTGTAATTGACCCAACATTGGCCGGGTCGTATATTCTTGCCGTAAAAACAAGATTGCCCCCCATTTGCGAACTGCCGTTATGATTTGCTTTCCAGTCGGAAGGGCCTACAAATGTTGTATAGCTGCTTCCATTTACCAGTACATGTTTCATTAATAAATTTTTTAAAAATATTCGCACTTCAAGAACATAGGCATCATTACCATCGGGAATTTTTAAGGATAGATCCGTACGGTTTAATGGAAACATTAACGGGGTAGCTGTTTTGGGATCATCGGATTGATTAAACTGGACAATACCGCTATCCATCAGGTTTATTCCATTGACAACCCGGTTGTCAAACTGTGTTGTTTGAGCCACTCCTCCCGGATTTGCCGTATCGTACAGGATTGCAGGAGACATTGTCAATTTGCGGAAAAAAATATCCAGCTCGTTGTACGCCGTGGCCGGTTTCCCGTCCAATCCGATTCGCTGATTCCCTTTTGAATCCAGGGGGATAACTGGAACATCTGAGGCAGAAGGGAAAGTAAATCCCGTAGAAAAAAAATCAGCGTAACCCTGATCGCCGTTTTGATCTGCACAGGTCAGCATGCTATATTTCCATGGAGTGGTATTGCTGCTGCATAAAACATGGCGATCTTTGGTAATCGTTGTGTAATATTCCGCAGGAGTAGTGTTTGTTGGCTTGCCGCTGCCAACAGCAAGTCTTACATCGGCAATGTCAATATACAGGGAAACGTCGCTCATGGCCACCAGGCTTGAAATTGCCGATGGAGAATAAGAACCAAGATTGTCATCAAGGTAAATATTGGTATTCCAGTTGTAAGGATCATTGCTTTCATAGGTGCCCTTGAGTACAAGCTGCATTCGTGTATTGTATAATTCCGAAAGCAGAGGATATTTGCTGCAAGTAAAAAGAAAGGCAAAAATAAAAAAAGCCCCTATATTTTTTTTCATAACACCCTCATTGCGACATCTTACGGATTTGTATTGAAGTTTGCCATTATTCCAACATTAAAAATATGACCATTTACCATTTTAACATTGCTCGTATTTGTCGGCGGATTCATCCATGTTTCATAAATCATAAAGTAGTCAAAGCGCACCCCGATATTTATAAACTTTCCTGCCGGAAAAGACGTTTCAAATCCTCCAAAAAAGACCGGAAGAAACCCTCCGTGATTTTCAGGCTGGTTTTGAAAAAAACCCATACCAGCTCCCCCCTTAAAATAAAATGAAAGGGCAAAATCAACGGGAAGCTTGTAAACGGCTGCCATATATGCCGGCAAGGTAAGAAGTTTGGCATTTAGATCGGAGTTCAACTGGGAATAAAAAATCCCGGTTTCCATAAGAAAATTATCCGAAGGAATGTTTAAGCGTGCAAAAAACCCGGCAGAAAGGGACGTGTTAAATATGGTTGATAACTCTGTGCCCGGAACCGCAGCGATTGGGCCAAACCAGAGACCCAATACGGGCTGTAGTCGAAAATCTTTTTCTTCATACTGGGAAAAAACAGGAGATGCAATAAATAAAAGAAAAAAAAATACCGGGACAACGCGTCTCATTTATGATTACCAATGGTTTTACGGTTTTCTTGTCGTCAAACAGAATAAGTGAAAAGTAGTTTCAGGCTTTGGGCGGATGAAAAGGAAAAAAAGTTGACGTAATAATCGGCATGAAGAAAGGGTTCCAATCAAATGGCGGAGATTTTCAAAATTTTAAAAAAACCTGAAAATAAAGGTTATTATTAAAAAAATGCTATGCAAGATAATTGTATAATGAGACATATTACCGTGACCGATAGTGGCAGTCAAATGAACAATATCGAAAGCGCCAGCGATGACGGCGATGGTGAAACGTCGAGCATGCGCTGGACAATGAATCCATTTATCCGGCAAATTTTTTCTTCTACCAATCCAGTCTTGAATTTCATCAGGGTTCAAAAATTTCATTTAAAGCTCTGGATAATACGGTACTAACGTTACAGTAAATGGAAAAGATAGAAGACAATAGTTGCACCTCAACGACTCTTTCTGCCAAAAAATTAAATTTTAAATCCAGCTATTATTCTTTCAATACCGCAAATTGTTATTTGAGGTATCCAATAAAATTAAAATCGGTTGCGAGTATTTTTTTTGGTAGATCGCGAGTTAACAAGCAGCGCCTGTGGGCGCGGTTTGTTATTGTTCTTCCCAAAAATGAGATCGCAACTACTAAAATCAAAACAGGAGTGTTTTAAATGCTTGAAAAGCGTTGCATAGGAAGGAGCGACGAGTTCGGGGTATTTTCCCCAGAATCGATCTCCGAAGACAATCTGGTGTTCAGTTTTGACGACTGGATCCAGGATGAAATGGACGGGTGGTTTACCATCTCTCCAGAAGAATTAAAAAAGTTTTCTCGGGAAGACCGTTTAAAATTTTTAAGGTATTGCTATGATCGGGATTTCGGTGTAATTATTGGAACTCTCGATTGGGACAGGGCAAAACACCTTTCCAATTTTATCAATCATTCCTGTGAACCCAATTTGATCTATGACTACAACGACAACATTATTGCCGCGCGTCCCATTCTTCCCGGAGAAGAGTTGACTCTCGACTACGGCAATTTTATTGTCAACACAGACCAGGATTTCAAGTGCAGCTGCGGTAAATCAAGCTGTAGAGGGCACATCAGTAAACATGACTGGAAAAAGTTGGCCTATGTTTATGGCTACCACTTTCCAACATTTTTACATCCGAATCTGGGCGAGCTTTTCAACTCTGAAAAATCCATGGCAGTTGGTCGCATACCGGCAATTAGCGCAGCCTGTTAAATGGAATTGCAGGAGCGGGTTAAGAGCCCGCCCTGCATTGAGTTCTTGTTTACATCCTCAAAGCTTCTGAAGGAAGGTATTTTTTAATATATCTTGCCGGCAACATGGAAGCTAAAACGGGCACGAGAATTGCCAGATTTAATATTCCCAAAATATCGGTTATGCCAAGCTGCGGTCTGACAATATATTCGATGGGCATTTCGACGTTGCTGAGCATGTTTTCCAGATTTACGCCGGTTTTTGTCATGATAAAAATAATTACAAAACCAAGAATGGCGCCCGGGATTCCTCCGAAAACTCCAATCAGGGCGCCCTCTGTTGTAAAAATCCAGAATAGATTGTTTTCAGTAAACCCCAGCGCTTTTAAAGTGCCAATTTCGCGCATTCTTTCAAAAATAGCCATTATCATGGTGTTTATAATCACAAAACAGGCAAGAGCAAGAATAGCAACTTCGATTATTAAATAAACAAATTTCATCATTTTCAGCATTTCATACATCCCACCCATTTGCTCAATAAAAGTGCGAACCACAAGACCTGAACTTAAAAGAGGTTTTATTTGCGCCTGAAGGTTTTCCGTATTTTCTATGTTTTCTGTAAAGACATATATCTCAGGAGAGCCTTTATGGATTTTTAAAAGCCGGGACGCATCTGCAAAGTTTAAAAAGAAAAAATGTTTGTCAAATGATGCCATTTTCATTTTAAAAATCCCGGCAACTTTTAACTTGATTCCGTTTAGACCGCCTTCCGATGTTTTGGCGGCCAACAAAATTTCTTCGCCGGTTTTTAACCGAAGCTGCCGGGCAAGTCTGTAACCAAGGTAAATACCGTGACTGGTTATATTCCCTTCAATTAACTTTTTCTTTAGATCAAATGAGTTATTTTCCAGATCCAGCCCCATACCGGCTGCAGAAACAGTCACGTCATCTTTTCCAAGGAGAATTCCAAAACGTACCCTTTTCTCAACGCTGCTAACTCCGCTGATATCTTTAATTTTTTTAATAAGCTCGTCTGCATTTGGTATTATTTCATCTACCGGCATAAATTTTTCCCGGGCTTCAAATGTCTCCGTGGTAATGCGCAGATTTGCGGTCTGATATTTTATAAAACCATCGCTGTATAAACCCAATACTCCATTGATCCATCCGTAGGCAAAACCAACAAGAGCTGCCGCAAAAAAAACAGATAGTGCGCTTACAAAGGTTCTTTTTTTATTTCTCATCAAGTTTCGAAATGCAAATTTTAAAAACATATTTTCTCCTGAGCCTTCCTGGTTTATTGCTGTTCACGGTAAGCAAGAAACATGGCTGGCAATTGTGCGCTAAATTGTCTGCTAAATTGTCCGCAAACACTCTACCGGCTGCATCTTCATCACCTTCCTGGCCGGATAGTAACTTGCAAAAATACTGGATAAAGTACATAAAATGGTTACCATGATAAAATCTCCCGGAGCCCAGGCGGATTTTATTACCCCTACCATGGAAGCGCCCATATTTCCCATTTTATCAACCATGGCAGAATAGTCTATACCATGATACACAAAGTAAAGATTGACAAGGGCGCCAATAATCAGGCCAACCACGCTTCCAGACAACCCTATAATAAAGCCTTCAGCAATAAATAAATTTCGCACCTCGGTATCCAGCATTCCCATTGCCTTAAGCGTTCCGATTTCTCGCCGTTTCTCGTAAATGGAAATTAAAATAGTATTAATAATGCCCACCATGGCAATAATTAATATAACAAGCAAAATAAACGTGCCAGCTTTTTTTTTACTTTTTACAATATTTGCAAACTCATACGACAATGATTTCCAGTCATTAATTTCAAATTCCGGAAAAGCTTTTTTTATTTGTTCGGCGTATTTCCCGGTTTTATACATGTCGTCGGTTAAAATTGTAATCTCGGAAACTCCGTTTGTGTCCATTTCTTTTTGCAGGGTTTTCAGGTCCATAAAAACCTTCATTTTGTTGGCTTTTGGGTCGCCGGAATACAAAATAGCGCTTACCGGCATCTCCAGGGAAACATACATTCCATTGAGATCGCGAAAAGTCAGATAAAATAAATCCCCAATATCAAGTCCCATATCTTTTGCAAGA
>Ga0224495_10002582_pt1 | contig 11728 bp, 8 predicted proteins | sample SF_Jul11_sed_USG_FD_168128 | JGI IMG/M metagenome (GOLD analysis project Ga0224495, IMG submission 168128) | Sediment microbial communities from San Francisco Bay, California, United States - SF_Jul11_sed_USGS_4_1 | ecosystem: Environmental > Aquatic > Marine > Sediment | place: USA: California...
ACCGCGTGAAGCCTGCCGGTGTGGCACTCGATCGATACGCCGGCCACCGCGGCGAGCCCGCCGAATACCCGCCGCAGCCCCGCGGTACGCAGCGCCGGCGGCGATCCTTCCGCCTCGGGCGTACGCGCCTCAGCCATGTCGGCCTCCATCGCGCCGCCGGATTTCGAACAACTGGGCGAGCCCCCGCGGCAGGAACAGCACCGCCAAGACGATGAAACCGCCGAGCAGGAGCTGCCAGTGCTCGGTCCAGGTCTGAAACACCAGTTCGAGCACCTTGAGCGCCGCCGCCCCGAGGATCGGCCCGGAAGGCGTTCCCATGCCACCGAGAATCACCATCATCAAGAGCTGCCCCGAGTTGTGCCAGGAAAGCATTTCCGGGTTCACCAATCCGTCCTGCGCCGCGGCGAGCCAGCCGGCGAGCCCTGCGAGCGCGCCGGCGATCACGAAACTCACCAGCTTGTAGCGGTACGTGGCAAAGCCGAGCATGCGCATGCGATGCTCGTTCTCCTTGATGCCGCGTATCGCGCGCCCGAACGGTGACGCGAGCAGCACCCGCAACAGAAAGTAAACGGCGACCAGCGTGACCAGCACGACGTAGTAGAAGTGCATCGGCTTTTCGAGGTCGAACGGTTTCACGCCGTATACCTCCCATACCGGCCGCACGTAAATGTACTTGCCGTCCGAGCCGCCGAGGTCCCGCGCATCGTGCACGTAGAAATACATCATCTGCCCGAAGGCGAGGGTCACCATGATGAAATACACCCCCGAAGTCCGCAGCACCAGCGCACCGACGACGAGCGCCGCGAGCGCCGCGGCGCCGACCGACGCACCGAGACTGGTCCACAACGCCGCCGCCTGGTATTCCGGTGCGGCGAGCATCAGCACGTAGGCGGCGACGCCGAAGTACAAAGCGTGCCCGAGACTCACCAGGCCCGTGTACCCGACCAGCAGATCGAGGCTCATTGCGAATATCGCCATCGTCATGATCTTGGTGATGAACTGGATGTAGAACTTCTCGCCGAAATAGGGATACACGGCGAGCGCAAGCAGCCCGACCAGGAGCAGCGCGCGCAGCACGGAAGACTGGTGTTTCATCAGGCGCGGCCAAAGATGCCCTGCGGACGCCACAGCAGGATCGCGGCCATCAGCAGATACACCAGCATTCCGGCGGCCTCGGGCAGCAGCACCTTGCCGAAGGTGTCCGCCAGGCCGATCAACAGGGCTGCCAGCAATGCACCCTTCGTCGAGCCAATGCCGCCGATCACCACCACCACGAAGGAAATGATCAGCACCTGGTTGCCCATGCCGGGAAACACGGACGATACCGGCGCGGCGAGCATCCCGGCGAACGCCGCGAGCACGACGCCAAGCGCGAAGACCAGCCGGTACAACAACCCGATGTTGACGCCGAGCGATTGCACCATGTCGCGGTTTACGCTGCCGGCACGAATCATCATCCCCAGGCGCGTGCGCTGTATGAGCCAGTACATGCCGAGCGCGAGACCGAGGCAGATCGCCGACATCGCCAGGCGATAGACCTGATAGGAAAGCGTATCGGTAAGCGGGATCGAGAAATCGAAACCCGCCGGAACCGTTACGCCATGCACGTCGTCGCCCCACACCAAACTGCGGCACTCCTCGAAGATGAGGATAAGACCATAGGTGAGCAGCACCTGGTAGAGGTGATCTCTCGCGTAGAGAAAGCGCATCACCAGCCATTCGAGCAGTACACCGATCAGCACCGCGACCGGAATACCCAACACGAGGCCAAGCCAGAAGTTGCCCGCCATGCGCGTGAACGACAACGCGAGGTAGGCGCCGATCATATAGAAACTGCCATGGGCGAGATTGATGATGCCCATGATGCCGAAGATCAGCGTCAGGCCGCTCGCGACGAGGAACAGCAGCAGCCCGTACTGCACACTGTTCAGGATCTGAATGAAGAGAGTCGCGGTGTCCACGAGGTCGAAAGCCTACCGGTCGACAATGCCGTGCAATGGGAATGGGGGACGACCCGCCGCCGTTGCAGATCCCAGTCGAGAAAAGGGCGCGCCAGGCACGCCCCTCTCAAGAACGCCGGCGGCCTTGCAGCCGCCAGCCACTTTCCGACAACCAGCCCGGTCGCTACGCGCTCAACCCATCTTACAGCGATCGGCGGGCGGCCAGTCGAGCGCCTTGATCGCGACGCCGGTCACCTTGTTTTCCTTGCCGACCACCTTGCGCAGGTACATGTCCTGCACCGGGTTGTGCGCGCTCGACATACGCCATTTGCCGCGCGGACTGTCGATCTCCACCTTCTCCATCGCGTTGATGATGTCCTTCTTCTTCGAAATATCGCCGCGCGCGGCGTTCAGGCCGGCGATCAGCAGCAGGCCGGCGTCGTAACCCTGCACCGCGTAGACATCGGGTTCCTTGCTGAAGGCCTTCGCATAGGACGCGCGAAACGACTTGTTGCGCGGCGTTTCGATCGAATCGCCGTAATGCAGCGTCGTCTCGACGCCCTCGGCGGCGTCGCCCACCGCCTCCAGGATACCGTCGGTGAGAAATCCCGAACCATAGAGCGGAATCTTCCCCTTCAATCCGGAAGCCTGGTAGTCCTTGAGAAACTTGGCCGCGCCGCCTCCCGCGAAGAACACGTATACCGCGTCGGGCTTCAGCGCCGCGATCTCGGTGAGAATCGGCTGGAACTCGACGTTCGGGAACGGCAACCACAACTGCTTCACCACCTTGCCGCCGCCCTTGGTAAACGACTCCGCGAATCCGCCGACGCTCTGCTCTCCCGCGGAGTACTTCCACGTCAGCGTCACCGCGGTCTTCACGCCGCGTTCGGCAAGCACCTTGCCCATCGGGTAGGAAGTCTGACTGTTGGCGAAGGAACTGCGAAACACGTTCGGCGCGCACATCACCGTGGAGGCTTCGTCCAGCCCCGCGTTCGGGATGATGTGCAGCACGCCGCTTTCGCGCGCGACCTTTACCATTCCGGCCTGCACGCCCGAATGCACCGTGCCGACCAGCACATCGACCTTCTCGCGATCGACCAGCCGTTTGGCGTTGTCCACCGCCTTGGCGGGCTGCGACTCGTCATCCACCGTCGCATACTCGATTTCACGTCCGGCAATTCTGCCGCCGTTTTCCTGCACCGCGAGCTTGAAGCCGTTGGTGATCGCCACCCCCAGCTGCGCAAAGGTACCCGTATAGGGCAGCATCAGGCCCACCTTGATCTTCGCCGACTCCGCCAGCGCGAAGGGGATATGCAGCGAGCCCGCGGCCAGCACCGCGCCGCCGGCAGCGGTCTTCAGGAATTCGCGGCGCGTGCGGTCAGATGATTGCGTCATGTCTTCTCCCTCCAGAGTTCGATGATGAGCGGGTAGTCTAGCGCAGAATGGAGCCCGCGACAGCCTTGCCGGAAGGCCCCGACCGGCGCGCCATGAAGCCCGGCGCGATCTCCGCCAGACGCGCATCGCTCATGCGGCCGCTGCGCATCATGTAGTCGTACGTAAGCTCCCAGGGTGTGAGACGCATTCTCTCCGCGAAACGCTCGTACCAGTACGAACTCCGATTCGCGGCCGCATGGAGTTTTTCGACCACCGGACGGCGCTCGCGCTCGAAGGCCGCGAGCGCCGCGGCAACGTCGTCGCCCGCCTCGCCGAGCGCGCGGTCGAGCGCAATCGCGTCCTCGAACGCCAGGCGCGTTCCCGAGCCGATCGAGAAGTGCATCGTGCGCAGCGCATCGCCGATCAGCACCGCGTGGCAGGACGGTGAAACGCGCGCGCTCCACTGCCGGTTGGAGAGAATCGGGAAGTTGCGCCAGATCGACTTGTTGGACACGAGCGGCCTGCCCGCCAGGTCCGGCGCGAACACCTCCTCGCACAGCCGGCGCGAATCGACGTCCGAGATGCGGTCGAACCCGGCGCGCCGCCAGGTGCTCGCATCGCACTCGACGATAAACGTGCTCATTGTCGGGCTGAAGCGATAGTGATGCGCGACGAAATGGCCGAGCGCGGTTTCGCGAAAGGTGAGCGTCAGGCATTCGTAGGGGTGCTCGACCCCGTACCACGCAAACTTGTTGCTCAACCATTCGATGCTCGGCTCGAACTCCGCTTCCAGGCTGCGGCGTACGAGCGAATTGAGTCCGTCGGCGCCGACGATCAGATCCGCCCCGTCCAGTTCGTCGAGCGACTGGACCGTCCGGCCGTACTCGATCGGCACCCCCGCATCGCGGCACAACTCCTGCAGGAACTGATTGAGTTTCAGGCGCGCGATCGCCGAGAAACCGTTGCCGTCGATGTCCACGGCCTCGTCACGATGCGCGATACGCTGCATCGGCCAGGTCTCCATGCGCGGCAGGAGCATGCGATACAGATCCGCCGCGTCGCGCTCCAGAAACCCGAGCGCGCCCTGAGAAAACACCACGCCGAAACCAAACGTCGCGTCGGGCGGATTCTGCTCGAAGACGCGCAGGTCCCAGGCCGGAAAGCGCCGCTTGACGAGGAGTGACAACAACAGGCCGGCCGGGCCGGCGCCGAGAACCGCGATGCGCATGAGAGGTCTTCTTGCAGAAGATGAGGCCGAAAGTCTAGCAGCTTGATGCAGCGACTCGCCGCAAGGACGATCTTGACGGAAATCAAGATGCCCCTCGTGCCATCGTCTACGCTGCGCGCGTATCCTTGGACAGAGGGGAGCACCGCCATGCGCATATCGACCACCGACCCGATCACGCTGAAGGACATCCCGGACCCCGAGGGCCATCCTTTCGTCGTTGAGGGACAAGGCGAAGCGGCACTCAAGATCTACTTCGAGAACGACGAATCCCGTCAGGCCTATCTCGACATTTCCGTCGAGCATCCGGGCAAGGATTTCACCTACAACCTCGATAATCCGCGGTAGCGTAAGCCGCCTCGGCGCGCGGCCGGCGTGCGGCGGCAGGCCGTGCCGCGGTACCATGCGCGCTCCGTAATCCAGCGCGAGGGGTACACCCATGAGTGAAACAGGCAAAGTCGCCGTCGTGACCGGCGCGGGTACCGGAATCGGCAAGGCCGTCGCGCTGGCGCTGCTGCAAGAAGGTTATCGCGTCGCCCTCGCCGGTCGCCGTGCCGAACCCATTGAGAAGACAAAGACCGACAGCGGCGCGGCGGCGTCGCGCGCGATCGCCGTGCCGACCGACGTCGGCAAACCCGAATCCGTGCGCCAGCTTTTCGCTCGCACGAAGGAGGCCTTCGGGCGTGTCGATCTGCTCTTCAACAACGCCGGCATGGGCGCCCCGGCGGTGCCGATGGAAGAGTTGAGCTTCGCTCAGTGGCAGGCGGTGGTCGATGCCAACCTCACCGGTTCGTTCCTGTGCGCGCAGGAAGCCATCCGTATCATGAAATCGCAGACCCCACGCGGCGGACGGATCATCAATAACGGGTCGATCTCGGCACATGCACCGCGCCCGATGAGCGCGCCCTACACCGCCACCAAACATGCGATCACCGGACTCACCAAGTCGATCTCGCTCGATGGCCGTGCCTTCGGCATCGCCTGCGGACAGATCGACATCGGCAATGCCGCCACGGAGATGACCGAGCGCATGGCAAAGGGCATTCTGCAGGCCGACGGCTCGATCCGGGTCGAGCCGCGCATGGATGTCGCGCATGTGGCGAGCGCGGTGCTCTACATGGCGGGCCTGCCGCTCGAGGCGAACGTGCAGTTCATGACCGTGATGGCGAGCGACATGCCCTTCGTGGGGCGAGGGTAAGCGGGGGTCGCGGAGCGGCTCCCGCTTTGTCGCCTCCCGGCTAGAACTCCTTCCACTCGCCGTCGTCGCCGCGTATGCCGCCCTTGCTGCCGGCATCGGCCGGCTTGGGCTGCTTGGGCGGCTGCGCGGGCAAGGCCGCGCGTACCGGCGGCCGCTCCCTGCGCTCGATGCGCGGCGCGGCCGCGCTCGCTTCGCGCCGCGGCGCCTCGACCCGCGCGACACCGTCACTGCCGCCCTTGAAGCGCGATACCGCGCGGGCGAGTGCTTCGGCCTGCTCGGTCATGCGGCGCGCCGCCTCGGCCGATTTTTCGACGAGGATGGCGTTCTTCTGCGTCACGCCGTCCATCTGCCCGATGGCGTGACCGACCTGCTCGATTCCGGCGAGTTGTTCCTGCGACGCCGAGGAAATCTCCGCAATGATGTCGGTGACACGTTTCACCGACACCACGATCTCGTCCATCGTATCGCCTGCGCCATCGACGAGCTTCGTGCCGGCATCGACGCGACCAACCGAGTCTTCGATGAGCGCCTTGATTTCCTTGGCCGCGCCGGCACTACGCTGCGCCAGGCTCCGCACCTCCGCGGCGACCACCGCGAAACCGCGGCCCTGCTCGCCCGCGCGCGCCGCTTCGACCGCTGCATTGAGGGCGAGGATGTTCGTCTGAAAGGCGATACCGTCGATCACGCCGATGATGTCGGAGATCTTGCGCGAGGACTCCGAGATTCCGTTCATCGTCTGGACCACTTGACGTACCGTTTCCCCGCCGCGCTCGGCGACCTGCGAGGCACCGATCGCCAGCTGGCTCGCCTGCCGCGCGTTGTCCGCGTTTTGCCTGGAGGTCGAGGCAAGCTCCTCCATCGACGAAGCCGTCTCCTCGAGGCTCGTCGCCTGCTGCTCGGTCCTGCTCGAGAGGTCGAGATTGCCGCTCGCGATCTCGTGTGATCCCTGCTCGATGCCGGTTGCCGCGGTCTCGACCTGCGCGATCGCCTCGCGCATGTGATCGAGCATCTCGCCGACCTGCTGCCCGAGCCCCGTGTCCAGCGGCAGCGACCGGACGGCATCCAGGTCGATACGCCCCTCCGCGGCGCGCAGGCGCCGCATCAGCAGGCGCACCTCGGCAGCACGTCGCGCCTCGTAAGCAAGCTGCCTGGCGATCCACAATTCGAATCCGGCCTGCACGACCACGTAATAGGCATGCAGCACGACCTGACCCCAGTCCGGCTCGGTGAAACAAATGACCCCCCAGCCGGCGCCTTGCAGCGCGTTGAACAGCGCGTGATGCACGGCGATCACCGTCGCCGCGAGCAGCACGACGCGCCAGTCGCGGTAGACGAGCAGCAGCGCGAGGATCGCGAATACGCCGAAGTGGAACAGGTTCTGCCCGAGACCCACCTGGATGTGCAGCGCGATCATCAGCATCGCGATCACGGCGAGCAGCAGGTGTGCGAGCATGCTTCCTCGCGCGAGCAGCCATACCGCGCCCGACGCCAGCAGCAACGGCAGGCCCACCGCGACGGCCGTCCCGATGCGTTGGTACACCCAGCCGATCACCAGCGCCTGGATGAATGCGGCAGCGATCACGCTGAATACAAGGTGATCGCCCCACAAACCGTGCAAATCGTTGCGACGCATATCTTCGTCTATGCTGAGTGCCTGGCTGGCATCCGGATTCATGGGATTTCGTTCATCCTCGTCGTGTCGTCGTGCTGAATAAAAGACGCGCGGGGGCTGTCACGGCGTCTCCGCGCGTCGCGTTTTCAATGCAAGTTCAAGACGACGAAGAATAACCACTCCCGGTTGACCGGAAATGTCAGGAATTGTCAGCGCGTGACGCATGACGCAAAACACGTGACGCGCCAATCCACCGCATCGGGCCCCTGCACGGTAATTGATTGCGATTCCGGGCTGCGCTGACGAAGGTCACCGCACGGCACGCGCCGTTTACCTGAGCAGTCGCTCGATGATCGGATTGACGGGCTTGAATCGGCCGGCAGGTTTCGCCCGTCCGCCTTCGTCGTCGTTGCGCGCGTCGGCCGCGGTCGTCTCGTCCCTGCCGTCAGGGTCTTCCTTCCCGACCGACTCCGCCTGCTTCGGCTCGCGTCGATCGCGCTTCGGTGCCTGCAATGGACGCGCGGGCGCGGGAACGACCGTAATGCGGGTCGGCACCTTGCCCGCATCCTGCAAGCCCTGCTCCGCGCAGCGCACATTCGAGTAGGTGATGCGCCCGCTCCGATCGCGGCACTTGAAAGTCGGCGGGATATCGGCCGCGCCGGCGTGTGAGGCGACCAGAATCAGCAGGCAAAAAAAGGTCACGCCCTTTTTCGCGCTGCCCGCAGCGGACCGGTGATTGCTCCGGAGATCCCTCATTTCGTCGTCGCTTCTCTGCACCAGACAATGGAACCGACACCGCCGGTGCCCAGAGTACCCCTGCAGGAGGGGTGCGCCGTGCTCACGCGGTGTCCGGTCCCTCCATCCCACCATACCTTGCCCCGATCGGGCAAATCCGGCGACGCTTGACCTGGAGTTCCCCCACCGGCAGGATTGATTTGCGCACTCGTCGCCCAACGGGAAAGAGCCGGCCATGATTCGTACCTGGAGCGAGCTTGGAATTGCCGCCCAGATCTCTCTGCTGGCGGCGGCGATACTTCTGCCGATCGGGACGCTTTTCGGTTTGCATATCCGCGACACCTATCTGGACGCGATCGGCGGGGCTTCCCGGGACGCCTTTCGCTACGCCGGCTACATCTCGACGCAGACCGAGCAGTTTCACCAGCAGAGTTCCGCGATCCTCCAGCGCCTTGCGCGACGCCCCGCCATCACGGCGCTGGCGAACCAGCCCTGCGATACCGTCTTCGACCACTTTCTCGTCGCCAACCCGCGCTACGCCGACCTGCTCCTCGACAACCCCCTGGGCGAGGTGATCTGCGCTGCGGCGAAGGATCCGAATCCGACGGATCGCGTCGTGCATAGCCCCTGGTTCCGGAACCTCATCGCCACCGGAAAGCGCCAGATCGGCGACCCGGTGCCCGGCAAGGTTGCCGGACAGTGGATCGTCGCGTTCGCCGAGCCGGTGACCGGCCAAGACGGACGGGTACACGGTGCCCTGCTGCTGACGGCAGACCTGCAGAACTACCAGCTTTCCCTCGAACGCCACGCCGGAGACTCCGGCTTTCTGGTCACGCTCATCGATTCGCGCGGCGCGGTTGTCGCCCGCTCGCGCGATGCACCGGAATGGGTCGGAAAGAAGTTTCCCATTCCCTCCGCGGCGCTGCGTTCGGTCAAACCGGGCGACACGGAATCGATTGAGGATGGCCGCGGCGTGGCGCAGCTCTATGCCCATGCGACGCTCCCGGGAACCGACTGGCTCGTGCTGGTCAGCGTGCCAAGAGATGTCGTCAGCACCGAAGCATGGGAACACATCCGATTTGAACTGGCCCTGGCGGCGGCGATGCTGATCCTGTTGCTCCCGGCCGTCTTGCTGATCGCGAGGCGCATCCAGGCGCCGATCCGGGAGATCGCCCTTGCGGCCGAAGCCGTCGGCGACGGCAGGCTCGACGTGCGCTTTCCCGAGGCGGGGGGTAACCGCGAGATGAGCGTGCTCGCGCAGAAATTCAATCGCATGACGGAATTGCGGCGCGCCGCCGAAACGCATCAGGCCCAGGCGATGACCCAGCTGGCCGCGAGCGAGGAGCGCCTGCAACGCGCGCTCGATGCCTCGCGCCTCGCCCTGTGGGACTACGACCTGAGAAGCGGCGAAGTGTATCTGTCGGAAACCTGGTCAGAGCTGATGGGCGGCCCGCGTCAGCCGACCACGACCACGTTCAAGGCGCTCGCCGCGTTGACGCTCGCAGACGACCAGCCAGCGATCATGGCGGCGATGCTGCCCGTCGTCAAAGGAGAGCGCCAGAGGTACCGGATCGAACACCGCCTGCGCAAACCAGACGGGGAGATCATCTGGATCGTCAGCGAAGGCCGGATAGTCGAGCGCGACGCGAACGGCCGCGCATTGCGCGCGATCGGCACGAATCGCGACATCACCCAGCGCAAGCGGGCCGAAGAAGCGCTCAGAATCAGCGAGGCCAACCTGCGTGCGATGACCGAGCACGCGAGCGTCGGCATCCTGATCAATGCCCACGGATACCACGTATTCTCCAACCCGACAATCAGGGACATGCTCGGCTACTCGGCCGACGAGCTGACGCGTTCGACGATTCGCGATCTGGTCGCCCCCGACGAGCTGCCCAACGTGCTGGAGCGCAATCGATTGCGCATGGCGGGATTGGCGTCGCCAACCCAGTACGAAAGCGCGCTCGTCAGCAAGGATGGCCGGATCATTCCGGTCGATCTCTATGCCACGATCACGGAATGGAACGGCGCGCCCGCGAACATGGTGTTCGTCAGCGACATCAGTGCACGCAAACGGGCCGAAGTCGCGCTGCGCGAGAGCGAGGAGCGCTTCCGTGTGCTGTTCGAGCAAGCCGGCGTCGGCGTGGCGCAAATCGATTTCCGGACCGGACGCGTGCTGCGTGCCAACCGCAAATACGCCGAAATACTCGGTTACGAACCGGAGGAAATTGCGCAGACCAACTTCCAGAGCGTGACGCATCCGGATGACCTCGCAGACGCGGTGGCACGCATGAAGCGGATCGTTGCCGGGGAACTGCGAGAATATTCCGTCGACAAGCGCTACCTGCGCAGGAACGGCACGGTCGTCTGGGGCAGACTGACGGTCTCGCCGATTTGGCGGTCGGACGAAGCGCCGACGCAATATATCGCCGTCATCGAGGACATCACCGAGCGCAGGGCCGCCGAACAGGAACTGCGTATCGCGGCGATCGCGTTCGAATCCCAGGTGGGAATGATGGTGACCGATGCGCGGAGCGTGATCCTGCGGGTCAATCGATCCTTCACCGAGATGACCGGCTATAGCGCCGAGGAGGCGATCGGCAAGACACCGCGCCTGCTCAAATCGGATCACCACGACGCCGCGTTCTACGCGGCGATGTGGGAGAGCATCGGCAACACCGGATCGTGGCAGGGCGAAATCTGGGACCGGCGCAAAAATGGCGACGTGTTTCCGGTGTGGCTTGTCGTCTCGGCGGTCAAGGCGGACGATGGCAGCATCACCCACTATATCGGCTCGCATACCGACATCACTCTGCGCAAGTCGGCGGAGGACAAGATCAACAATCTCGCCTTCTACGACGCGCTGACCGGCCTGCCGAACCGGCGCCTGCTGCGCGACCGGCTCGCGCATGTCGTCGCCGGCAGCGCGCGCAACCGTCGCCACGGCGCGATCATGTTTCTCGATCTGGATAATTTCAAGAATCTGAACGACACGCAAGGCCACGGCGTCGGCGACCAGATGCTGGTCGAGGTGGCCCAGCGACTGAAGTCGTCCGTGCGCCAGGGCGACACGGTGGCGCGCCTGGGCGGGGACGAATTCGTGGTAATGCTCGAAGACCTCGACAGCGAAGGACCGGCGGCCGCGAAGGCAGAGGTGGTCGCGGTAAAGATCTTCGAACTGCTCAATCAGCCATACCGGCTCGAGTCGCGCCTGGGTCACGGTACGCAGAGCGCCATTCACTATCAGGGAACCGCGAGCATGGGCATTACGCTGTTCGGCGAACACGGCGAAAGCGTCGACGAACTGCTGCGACGTGCCGACCTCGCCATGTACCGCGCCAAGTCCGCGGGCCGCAATACCTGGCGCTTCTTCGATCCGGACATGCAGTCGGCCATTTCTGCCCGATCCGCACTGGAGACCGACTTGCGTGCGGGGATGCGGGAAAACCAGTTTCTGCTCCACTATCAGGCACAGGTGGATAGCGTGGGAAACCTGGTGGGCGCCGAAGCCCTGCTACGCTGGCAGCGCGCCGGGCACGGCTTGATGCTCCCCGATGATTTCGTTCCGCTCGCCGAGGAAACCGGGCTGATTCTGCCTTTGGGCCACTGGGTGCTGGAAGCCGCGTGTACCCAGCTGGTGGCCT
>Ga0224495_10002583_pt1 | contig 11726 bp, 14 predicted proteins | sample SF_Jul11_sed_USG_FD_168128 | JGI IMG/M metagenome (GOLD analysis project Ga0224495, IMG submission 168128) | Sediment microbial communities from San Francisco Bay, California, United States - SF_Jul11_sed_USGS_4_1 | ecosystem: Environmental > Aquatic > Marine > Sediment | place: USA: California...
CGCCGTTATTCGGCCGCCCCAGCGCAAGGAAGGCATCGCCGCCATTCGTCATGATCCAGGGTACTGCGGCGAACGTCTCGGTGTTGTTGATCGTGGTCGGCCTGCCGTACAGTCCAAAGCTCGCCGGAAACGGCGGTTTGAAGCGCGGCTGCCCCTTCTTGCCCTCGATCGATTCGAGCAATGCGGTCTCCTCGCCGCAAATATAGGCGCCGTAGCCGGCGTGCGCATACAACTCGAAGCTGAAATCCGATCCAAGAATCTTCTGTCCCAACAGGCCCGCCGCGCGTGCCTCGTCGAGCGCCTGCTCGAACTGTTCGTAAACCGCCCAGATCTCGCCGTGAATGTAGTTATACCCGGCGGCGGCGCCCACCGCGTAGCCGGCGATGGCCATGCCTTCGATCACCGCGTGGGGGTTGTAACGCAGGATGTCGCGGTCCTTGCAGGTGCCGGGCTCGCCCTCGTCGGAGTTGCACACCAGGTACTTCGGACCGGCATATTGTTTTGGCATGAACGACCACTTGAGGCCGGTCGGAAAACCCGCGCCACCGCGACCGCGCAGCGCCGATTTCTTCACCTCGGCGATCACCGCATCGGGCGCCGTCTTGTCCGCGATGATCTTCCTCAGTGCCGCGTAGCCGCCGCGCTTCTCGTAGTCGGCAAGACGCCAGTTCCTGCCGTCGAGACCTGCCATCAGAATCGCGTCGGGGCCGTAGTCGAGTACGTTGTCGGACATCGTCAGCGGCTCCGCGACAGTTCGTCGATCAGCGTGTCGATCTTCTCGTTCGACATGCGATCGCACATGCGTTTGTTGTTGACCAGCAGCACCGGCGACATTGCGCAGGCGCCCATGCACTCGCCCTCCTTCAGCGTGAACTTCCCGTCCACCGTGGTCTCGTTGAAATCAATGCCGAGCTTTCTTCTTAGATGATCGGCGGCGTCAAGCGAGCCCTGCAGACCGCAGGGCAGGCAGGTGCACACCGTCAGCTTGTACTCGCCGGTCGGCTCGAGGTTGTACATGTTGTAGAAAGTCGCGACCTCGTAGACCGCAATCGGCGCCATGCCCAGAACCTGCGCGACGGATTCGATGGTTTCCTTGGAAAGCCAGCCCTTCTCGTCCTGTGCGATCACGAGTGCGGCCATCACCGCCGACTGCTTCTGGTCCGCGGGATACTTCGCGATCTCGCGGTCGATCTTCTTGAGAGATTCTGCGCTCAGCATGGAAGGTTCGCCTGTCGCTCGCTCTAACGGTCGATATCGCCAAACACGATGTCGATGGTGCTGATTACCGCCACCGCGTCAGCAAGCATGTGGCCGCGCGTCATCTCGTCGATCGCCGACAGATGGCAGAATGCCGCCGATCGCAGCTTCATGCGATACGGTTTGTTCGCGCCGTCGGAAATGAAGTACACGCCAAACTCGCCTTTCGGATGTTCCACCGCCGCATAGGCCTCGCCCTCGGGTACGTGCATGCCCTCTGTAAAGAGCTTGAAGTGGTGGATCAGATCCTCCATGCTGCCCTTCATCTCGACGCGCCGGGGCGGGGTCACCTTGTGGCTCTCTGCAATCACCGGACCGGGGTTCTTGCGCAGCCAGTCGACGCACTGCTTGATGATGCGGTTCGACTGGCGCATCTCCTCAACGCGTACCAGATAGCGATCATAGGTGTCGCCGTTCGTGCCCACCGCGACATCGAAGTCGAGGCGGTCGTAGACCGCGTAGGGCTGCTTCTTTCTCAGGTCCCAGGCGACGCCAGAACCGCGCAGCATCGGCCCGCTGAAACCGCGCGCGATGGCGCGCTCGGGCGAGACCACGCCGATGCCTACGGTACGCTGCTTCCAGATGCGGTTCTCGGTGAGAAGCGTCTCGTAGTCGTCGATGTACTTGGGCAGGCGATGAGTGAAGTCCTCGATGAAATCGAGCAGCGACCCCTGCCGGTTGCGGTTCAGCACCTCCAGGTCGCGTGCATTGCGAAAGCGCGACGCCTCGTAACGCGGCATCGTCTCGGGCAAATCACGGTACACGCCGCCGGGGCGGTAGTAGGCGGCGTGCATGCGCGCCCCGGACACGGCCTCGTAGCAGTCGAGCAGGTCTTCGCGCTCGCGGAAACAATAGAGAAACACCGTCATCGCGCCCAGATCGAGCCCGAGCGCGGCGAGGCCGAACAGGTGGTTCAGCAAACGCGTGATCTCGTCGAACATCACTCGAATGTACTGCGCTCGAAGCGGCACCTCGATGCCGAGCAGCTTCTCCACCGCCATGCAATAGGCATGCTCGCTGCACATCATCGAGATGTAATCGAGCCGGTCCATGTAAGGCAACGACTGAAGATAGGTGCGCGACTCGGCCAGCTTCTCGGTCGCGCGATGCAGCAGGCCGATATGCGGATCGGCGCGCTGCACCACTTCGCCGTCCATCTCCAGCACCAACCGCAGCACGCCGTGCGCCGCCGGGTGCTGCGGGCCAAAATTGACCGTGTAGTTCCGGATTTCGGCCACTAGCGCTGTTCCTTGCCGTAGCCATCATCGCGCACCACCCGCGGCGTGATCTCGCGCGGTTCGATGGTAACCGCCTGGTAGATCACCCGTTTCAACTCCGGGTCATAGCGCATTTCAACATTCCCGGAGATCGGGAAATCCTTGCGAAAGGGGTGACCAACAAAACCGTAGTCGGTGAGGATTCGGCGCAGATCGGGGTGACCTTCGAAAACGATGCCGAAAAGGTCGAATGCTTCGCGTTCGTACCAGTTCACGCTCGGCCAGATCTCGATCACCGAATCGAGGCGCGGAAAGTCGTCGTCGGCGCAAAATACCCGCAGGCGCAGCCGCCAGTTGTGCTTGAGCGAAAGAAGCTGCGCGTTGATCGCATACCGTTCGCGCGGCCACGGGCGGTCGCCGTAGGTGGAGTAGTCGACTCCGCACAAGTCGATCAACTGCTCGAAGCGCAATTCTTCATGATCACGCAGCAACTGCGCGATTTCGCGATAGTCGGCGGCCTTCACTTCCAGCGTCAGCTCACCGAGGCGCTCGACGAGATTCTCGATTCGCGCGCCCAGTACCTTCCGGAGGGCATCGTGCAGACGTTCAAGCTTTGGGCTCATCGGGCGATGGTGCTCGTTCGTTTGATCTTGTTCTGGAGCTGAACCAGCCCGTAGAGCAGCGCCTCAGCGGTCGGAGGGCAGCCCGGCACGTAAATATCGACCGGCACGATGCGATCGCAACCGCGCACCACCGAATAGGAGTAGTGGTAGTAGCCGCCGCCGTTCGCACACGAACCCATCGACACCACCCAGCGCGGCTCGGGCATCTGATCGTAGACCTTGCGCATCGCGGGCGCCATCTTGTTGGTCAGCGTCCCCGCAACGACCATCACATCGGACTGGCGGGGGCTGGGGCGAAACACGATACCGAAGCGGTCGAGGTCGTAGCGCGCCGCCCCCGCATGCATCATTTCGATCGCGCAACAGGCAAGGCCAAAGGTCATCGGCCACAGCGACCCTGTGCGGGTCCAGTTGATCAGCTTATCCGCGGTCGTGGTGACGAAGCCCTGCTGCAGAACGCCTTCTATTCCCATTCCAGCGCTCCCTTCATCCACTCGTACACGAACCCGACCACCAGGATACCCAGGAACAGCATCATCGACAGAAAGCCGAACAGTCCAATCTCGCCAATCACCGAAGCCCACGGAAGGAGAAACGCGATCTCGAGGTCGAACAGGATGAACAGAATCGCCACCAGGTAATAGCGCACATCGAACTTCATGCGCGCATCCTCGAAGGCCTCGAATCCGCACTCGTAGGGAGACAGCTTCTCTGGATCGGGCCGATTGGGACCGAACAGCTTACCCAGCAACATCGGGGCGACTCCAATCGCGAGCCCCACGATGATGAACAGCAGAACCGGAAAGTATTCAGCAAGCATCGGTATAAATTGCGGAATCGCCTTGCGAGGTGCCGGGAACCCTGCCCCAACGCCTCGCGTATTACTGGTGCCCACGCGCAGACTCGAACTGCGACGGCTTGCGCCACTAGCCCCTCAAGCTAGCGTGTCTACCAATTTCACCACGTGGGCGCTGCAAACGTTTCCGTAAGCGAATTATCCTCTATCTCGTCCTTCGGTTCATTTAGGAACGCTTCCCGCCTTCGACGCGTCGCCAGGCTCGGCCACAGGCGCCGGTTTGAGCATTTCGGCGGGCGCCGCAGGTTGGACCGGCTGCTCCTTCACCGCGTCCATCACGCCACCCGCCGCGCGCGGTTTGTGCGTGCCCAAGTATGCAAGCAGAAGACTCAAGCCGAAAAACAGCGCGGCGAGAACTGCCGTGACTCGCGACAGGAAATTTGCCGAGCCTGTGGCACCGAACAGACTCGTCGACGCCCCGCCGCCGAATCCCGAACCCATGTCAGCGCCCTTGCCATGCTGCAGGAGCACCAGACCAATGATGGAAAGCGCCACCAGCACATGCACCACGATCAAAACGTTTATCCAGAAATCCATTTTCTCAGTCTCCGCCTTTTCAGGCTCCGTCCGCCGCCTTCGCGATCGCCAGAAAATCCGCTGCCACCAGCGACGCACCACCTATCAAACCACCATCCACGTCGTGCATCGCGAAGATCTGCGCCGCATTGCCGGGCTTTACGCTGCCTCCGTAGAGTATTCGTAATCCCTGGGCGATTCCCGCATCCCGGGCCGCCACCCGTGCTCGCAGGAGCGCGTGCACGCCTTGTGCCTGCTCGGGCGTCGCGTTGCGTCCGGTACCGATCGCCCAGACCGGTTCGTAGGCCAGTACCGCACTGCCTAGCGCCCGTACGCCGCACGCTTCAAGCACCACGTCGAGTTGCCTCGCCACGACTTCCTCGGTACGCCCGGCATCCCGTTCGCCGAGCGTTTCCCCCACACACAAGATCGGCAACAACCCCGCCACTTGCGCCGCCGCAAACTTCGCGGCGACCTGCGCATCCGTTTCGCCAAATAATTGCCTGCGCTCCGAATGCCCAACGATCACGTAACGACAACCCATCTCCGCGATCATCGCGGCAGATACTTCTCCGGTATACGCACCCTGCGCGTATTCGCTCAAGTTCTGCGCGCCCGCCGCTACCCGCGTTCCGGCAAGCGTTTCCGACAGCTGCCCAAGGTAGGGAAACGGCGCACATACCGCGAGTTCGACACCGTGCAGTCCCGGCAAGCCGGCAAGCACCGTCTCCAGCCACGACCGATTCGCCCGCAGGCTGCCGTGCATTTTCCAGTTGCCGGCCACCAGCCGTGCGCGCATCACTATCCCGTCGAAGCAAACAATTGCGAAAAAAGCGCCAGCGCGAAAAAAGCGCCCGCATTTTACCCGTGCGGGGTGTCAGGGTCAACGCGATTACCCGCGCCAATCAGGGCTTCACCGCGCGGTGAAATCCAAGCATTCCTGCGAATACCGCCTTATAGCCGACGTCGCGGTAACCCAGCTCACGCAACACCGTCGAAAGCTCCTCGGCGGAGTAGAACATCTTGAGAGCATTGATGAAGTAGTTCTTGCAGTTCAGCGCGGCGGGGCCGCTGCGAAAGACAAAACCCGTGAAGGCGAGGCAGAAGCGCAGATAGGCGTAGTACAGCACCTCGACCACCCGATTCCCCGGACGCAGCATATCCGAATGGTGAAAGCGTCCACCGGGTTTCAGCACGCGGTGAATCTCCTCGAACACGCGCCTGACGCGCAGGTGGCGCGTGGCGAACTGGAGTGTCACGATATCGAAATGGTTGTCCGGATACGGCAGGGTGTGCACATCGTCGATTACACTGCGAACACGAAAGCCGCGCGCTTCGGCGCGCTGCCGACCAACTTCCTGCATTTCCGCGCTGCGGTCGATTGCATGCACCTCGAGCGTTGGCTCCCGTCCGAGCAGCGCAATACCGATCGCATTGGTGCCCGCACAGACGTCGAGCACCCTCTCCCCGGGATGAACCTCGACGGTGGACATGAAGCGGCGCAGAAAGAATCCCCACAGCCCCAGGCTGGCGAAGTAATTCGCCCGGTCATAGTAGGGCGCGACGTCGGCGAACACGGTGTTCAATTCCTGCGTCCAGACCATGCTGAAACGTTCTTCGCGCGCCAGTTCTCGCGTGGCGATCGGGGGTGGGGTCATCGGCGAATCTCCTCCGTATTATGTTGGCCGCGCATGGATGGTCCGCGCACGCTGGGCGCTCACCGGTCCGGGCAGTGAATTATAGGAACATACCGCTCATATGCGCAGCACATAAACCACCGATGCCGCCGTACCCGCCAAAGCAACGGCATAGACAACGACAGCGACCGGGATATCCGCACGCAGCCCGAGATCATAGGCCGTAATGCGCAAGCGGTGTGCGGCGCTCCACAGCGACAGGAATACGACCACCACGATGGCCGCCTTGGCGAGCCAATGAGAGGCAAACGCCCGCAGGCTCGCGTAGGTCAGGAGTTCGGGCACACTTCCGAGCGCAACGAGCAGGGTCAGCAGCATCAACGCCGGGGTCAGGAACGCGGTCAGCGTCCCACCTGCAGCGAATGGCCCCCACACAATGGGTTTATTCGACTTGGCCATCTTCTAGAGCACCCCCGCGAAATGGAGCAACCCGATCGAGACAATCGCCCAGGCGAGGTAATGCGCTCCGGCGATCACCGCGTTGGGAACAAACCCCTCGCCAACCTGCATCGGCAGGGCCTTCGGCGTCAGATTGAACCAGGTAATGCTGTGGTAGAGGGCGAAACCCAGTCCCACGAAGTGGAACACGAGGCTCGCCGGGCTCCTCAAGGAGGCGAGAAATGCCTCCCAGGCCACCTGCCCCTCCGACAGGCGCCCGAGCCCCACCACGGCCACCAGGGTCCAGGCGCCGATGAACAGGCACGAGAATTCGCGCGCCATATAGCGCAGGTAGCGGGGATGACGGAAGATCCACCGAAACGTCTCCTCGCGAACGTACGGTCGGCGGCTCATTTCTTCAGCCATGGCATCAGGTGCTCCGCGTACCAGTCGATGGTGCTCCGGATCTTGACCTGCTGCAACGCCGCCGCCGGATCGACGTGCTCGGGGCAAACCTCGGAGCATGCTCCCGTGAACGAGCACTCCCAAACTCCCTCGGTCGCAGCGATTTCCTCCTGGCGCACCTCGCGTCCACCGTCGCGCGAGTCCTGATTGTAGCGGTGCGCGAGCGAAATCGCAGCCGGGCCGATGAACTTCGGGATCAGCCCGTACTCGGGGCAGGCCGCATAGCACAGCATGCAATTGATGCACAGCGTGAACTGCTTGTAGCGCTTTAGCTGCGCCGGCGTCTGCCGGTATTCGCCCGCCTCGATGGCCTTCGGTTCCTTCGGCATCAGCCAGGGCTTGACGCGCGTAAGCTTGGCGATGAAATCGTCCGGCACCGTGACGAGATCCCGTTCGATCGGGAAATGCGCCAGTGGTTCGACGCGGATCACACCTTCGTAGTTTCTGAGAAAGGCCTTGCAGGCGAGTTTCGGCTCGCCATTGATCATCATGCCGCAACTGCCGCACACCGCCATGTGGCAGGACCACCGATAGCTCAAGGTCGGATCGACCGTTTCCTTGACATGGTTCAGTGCGTCGAGCACCACCCATTCTTCCGGACAACTGATCGAGTAACGCTGGAAACGCGGCTCGCTGTCGGTTTCAGGGTTATAGCGCAGCACTTCGAGTTCGACCACCCGCTCGCTCATGGCAGTAGGGGGGCTGGGCCCCTTCCGGTAACGTCGATCGCGGCCTTGCCGCCCCCCCCGCACCCTCGGGGCGCGCTCGGTCCTGCGTATGTCACTCGTGGCCTCCGGAATAATCGCGTACGCCTGGCTGCGACGTGGTGATCACCACGTCGCGGTAGCCGATACGCGGCGGTTCGCTCGGGTGATAGCTCGCCATCGTATGGCGCAGGAAATTCTGGTCGTCGCGCTCGATAAAGTCGAGTCGTTGGTGCGCGCCGCGCGACTCCCTGCGCGCGAGCGCGCTTTGCGTGACCGCCTCCGCGCAATCGAGCATCGAACCCAGCTCGAGCGCCTGTAGGAGGTCCGTGTTATAGACGTTCGTCTTGTCGTGCAATTCGATCCTACTGTAGCGGCCGCGCAGCTCGGAGAGTTTGGCGCAGGCCGCGGCAAGCCCTTCGCCCGAACGGTATATCCCCGCATGCTGCTCCATTGCCTGCATCATCTCCTTGCGCACTCCCGCGACGGTTTCGCCGCCTCCGGTCCTCTGCATCAACTCCCTGATGCGCCCCTGTGCCGCGGCGGCTCGCGCTGCGAGCACCCCATCGCTCGCCGCACGCACACCCGACTGAAGATACTCAATCGCGGAAAGCGCCGCACGCCGCCCGAACACGAGCAGTTCGGTGAGTGAATTCGAACCCAGGCGATTCGCGCCGTTGATACTCACGCAGGCGCATTCGCCCGCGGCATACAGCCCCGGCACCGTGGTCGCGGCCCGCAGGTCGGTGTGGATGCCGCCCATCATGTAATGCACCACCGGTCGCACCGGCACCGGGTCCTTCACGGGATCGACGCCCATGTAGCTGATCGACATATCGCGCACCAACGGCAGCCGCTCGTCGATCATCTTCTCGCCCAGATGCCGCAGGTCGAGCAACATCGCATCGCCCCATTGCGTGGGGATCATGTTGCCCTTCTTCTGCTCCTGCCAGAACGCCTGACTGACGCGATCGCGTGGCCCCAGCTCCATGGTCTTCAGCACCGGCTTGCCGACGGGCGTCTCGGGCCCCATGCCGTAATCCTGCAAGAACCGCCTGCCGTTCTTGTTGAGCAGCACGCCGCCCTCGCCGCGACAGGCCTCCGTCAGCAGCGTGCCCGTGCTCGGCAGCCCGGTCGGGTGATACTGGACGAACTCCATGTCCTTCAATGGCGCGCCGGCACGGTAGGCGAGCGCCATGCCGTCTCCGGTCTTGATCGCGCCGTTGGTGGTGAACGGGAACATGCGCCCCGCGCCGCCCCCGGCAATGATCACCGCGCGTGCATCGAAACGCCTCATCTGACCGCTTCTCATCTCGATCGCCGTGAGCCCGACGCAACGCCCCTCGTCGAGCAGCAATTCGGTCGCGTAGTACTCGTCGAAGCGCCGTATCGATGCGAATTGCAGCGAAGTCTGGAACAGCGTATGCAGGATGTGAAACCCCGACTTGTCGGCGGCGAACCAAGTACGCTGCTTCTTCATGCCGCCAAATGGACGCACCGCCACGGAACCGTTCGCCTCCCGGCTCCAGGGACAGCCCCAGTGCTCGAGCTGGATCAGTTCCTTGGGTGCTTCGCGAATGAAATATTCGACCGCGTCCTGATCAGAAAGCCAGTCGCCGCCACCAACCGTGTCGTTAAAGTGATGATCCAGACTATCGTCCGATTTGATCACCCCGGCAGCACCGCCTTCCGCAGCACAAGTATGGCTGCGCATCGGATAGACCTTGGAGACGAGCGCCACGCGCAGTGCCGGGTCGGCTTCCGCAAGCGCGATCGCGGCGCGCAGACCAGCGCCGCCTGCGCCGACGATCACCACATCAGTCTGGATCGTTTCCATTCTGGCACCGATCGTGCCCGCTGGGATGCGATTCGCGTTTGATCGTAATCAAACTCGAACGGCTCTTCGACGGGTGTTTTGCAAATGCCGCAAACGCTTCGGGCGGCCATCCACGCCCCGTCTACCCGAATCGCCCCGTAATATAATCCTCGGTCTGCTTCTTCTTCGGTTTGATGAAGATCTCATCGGTGACGCCGAACTCTATCAATTCGCCGAGGTAAAGGTAGGCCGTGAAATCCGAAACGCGTGCTGCCTGCTGCATATTGTGCGTCACCATGACCACCGTGTAATCGCTGCGCAGTTCGTGGATCAGTTCTTCGATCTTTGCCGTCGAAATCGGGTCAAGCGCCGAACAGGGTTCGTCTAGCAGCAGTACCTCGGGTCGGATCGCGATGCCGCGCGCAATGCACAACCGCTGCTGTTGCCCGCCGGAGAGGCTGTGCCCGCTCTGGTTGAGCTTGTCCTTGACCTCGCCCCACAGCGCGGCGCGCGTCAGCGCCCATTCGACGCGTTCGGCCATCTCGCGCTTGCTCAGATTCTCGAACAGGCGCACGCCGAAAGCGATGTTATCGTGGATCGACATCGGAAACGGCGTCGGCTTCTGGAACACCATGCCGATTTTCGCTCGGATCAGCGAGACGTCAAGCTTGGTGGTGATCAAATTTTCGCCACCCATCAGGATTTCGCCTTCCGCGCGCTGCTCCGGGTAGAGTGAGTACATCCGGTTGAACGTCCTGAGCAACGTCGACTTTCCGCAACCCGAGGGGCCGATAAAGGCGGTAACGCGGTTCTCGGGAATATCCATCGAAATGCTTTTTAGCGCGTGGAAGTCACCGTAATAGAAACTCAGATCCCTGATCTGTAGTTTGGGCCTCAACGCCTCCGCCCCCAAGGACTCTGCGGACGACGCACTGCGCGGCCGGACTGTCTGGCGTGCGAGCGGTGCGACGATCTCATCTGTCATGGGCCCTTCCCCCTGTTCACGATTCATACTTAGTAGGTTTTTCTGAACAACACGCGCGCGAAGATATTCAGCATCAGAACCGCGAAGGTGATGAGCGCAGCCCCACCCCAGGCCAGGCGGTGCCAGTCTTCGTATGGGCTCATCGCGAATTGAAAGATCACTACCGGAAGATTGGCCATCGGGGCATTGAATTCTGTCGACCAGAACTGGTTGCTGAGCGCCGTGAATAGCAAGGGCGCAGTTTCGCCACTGATGCGTGCGACGGCGAGGAGAATGCCGGTGAGGATGCCGCTGCGCGCCGCAGGATAGCTGACCGATATGACCATCTTCCATGCCGGGCAGCCAAGCGCCATCGCCGCCTCCCGCAGGCTGTTGGGCACGAGCTTCAACATGTCGTCCGTGGTACGCACCACCACCGGCACGACGATCACCGCCAGTGCCAGCGCGCCCGCCCAAGCGGAGAAATGCCGGACCCGCGCCACGTATACCGAATAAACGAACAGTCCGATGACGATCGAGGGCGCCGACAGCAGCACGTCGTTGAGAAAGCGCGTCACCGAGGCGAGCCATCCGCCCCGCCCGTATTCGGCCAAGTAGGTTCCGGCGAGGATCCCTACCGGCGTGCCGAGCAGCGTACCCGCCGTCACCATCAGCAGGCTGCCGGCGATCGCGTTCGCAAGTCCGCCATCGGCGCCTGGAGGCGGCGTCATCTCCACATAAAACGAGACGCGCAACAGCGCACTCCCGCCCTCGACCAGCAATGTACCGAGGATCCACACCAGCCACAACAGCCCGAAGGCCAGCGCGACCCCCGATGCCATGAGCATCACCTGGTTGATCCGCTTTCGCAGCCGGTATCTCGGGTTGTCTGTGCCGATGCGATTCATAACCGGCTCAGGCACGTGCGCCGTCGCGCCGCCCCAGCCGCAACAGCATCAGCTTGGAGAGCGCGAGCACAATGGTAGTAATCAAGAACAGGATCAAACCCAGTTCGATCAACGCCGAGTAGTACGTGTCGCCGACCGCCTCGGTGAATTCATTGGCAAGTGCCGAGGCAATACTATTGCCCGGCGCCATCAGCGAGACGGCAAGCTGATGCGCGTTGCCGATCACGAAAGTGACCGCCATGGTCTCGCCGAGCGCACGCCCAAGGCCCAGCATCACACCGCCGATCACGCCGACGCGCGTGTAGGGCAACACCACCTTGAACAC
>Ga0224495_10002584_pt1 | contig 11717 bp, 11 predicted proteins | sample SF_Jul11_sed_USG_FD_168128 | JGI IMG/M metagenome (GOLD analysis project Ga0224495, IMG submission 168128) | Sediment microbial communities from San Francisco Bay, California, United States - SF_Jul11_sed_USGS_4_1 | ecosystem: Environmental > Aquatic > Marine > Sediment | place: USA: California...
TAAAAAATCGTTCCCACTATTCCTCAAGGAATGTGAGTTTAGATTTAATTATGGAACGCCAAAACAACAACTGAAATTACTTAAGGAGTGGGCTGATATTTAGTGCTAATCTACTTCAGCCCCTAAAATTTTGTCCCGCCACTCTCTTTCCATCCCATATCCGCAGTCCTGCATTAGGCTGCCGCAGATTTCATTCATCTGAAGGCATATCGCCTGAGGCCAGTCCTGCCAGAGCGGCATTTTCGCTGATCGGGAGGAATTTTTTACTACTTTGAGTATCGACGGATCGAATTTATATTTAAAAACCCGGTTCTCGTACATAGTCATGAAGCGCAGCATATCTTCCATATTCCTGTCACGTTCCGGTGCCAGAAAAAGGTCTTCATAACGAAATATTCTTATATTTTCATCCTGCATTTCAGCGTGCTGCAGCGTCCTGGTAATGGCAGTCCATAACCAGCAAGATTTTTCAAACTCGGACATATTTGGCCAACGCGCCATATAGATCTGGTCGCCAATCATGAATGGATCAAGAATTTTATGGAGGGATTTAAGGAGCGGTTTATTACCACCATAAAACCCTTCCTGATTGACCATCGATTGCACCCAGGTACGCGGATCCCGAATCAAACCCACCACCTTGTAATGGGGAAAGACTTTCGGCAGCGCTGGCAAGATTCCGTACCACTGAGGATAGGATTCGATGATATGGCTCTCGTCTATGCTGCCGTAATATTTTTTACGGTGCTGGCGGATAGCCAATACCAGTTGCTCTTCGCTTAACGTACCTGCCAAATATTTCTGGTTCAAGTTGCGTATTCCTGTACGCCCGATAACGCGCCCGACAAGCATGTGGTAAAAACCAAAAGTCCTGATCCGACTCCAAGTCTGCGCATTAAAACCTGCGAACATGTCTGGCTCGTGTACGGAAAAAGAATCCTCAATAATGTTGGATAGAAGATTGCCGAAAAAAGTCGTTCCCGTTCGTCCGCCAGAAGCGATAATGGTAATGTATTTACCCTTAAAAACTTGCATTATTTATCCCTCTTTTTTGCCAGCACAATATAACCGGCACCCCAGTCTCGCTTCGAGCTCCAACCTTGTAGTAGGTATGCTAAATGCATTAGCAATCTTCCTGGCAAACTTTTCAGAAGAGGATAAAACTTTGATTCGGCATTTCGCTGCACTCCACTCAAATCATTGTTGGAGGCGCGTTTGTTATTATTGATTCTTTGCCTTGCGCTGAGGTTGCGGGAATGTGCCCATGCCCGCAACGGGCTGATTACATTCGCCAGCGGAAATCCATAGTTTTCAAAATGCTCAATTGTGAATCCACCGGCAGTAACAAGTTCGACAAGACCGAGACGTTCGTAGCGACGGAAATGACCAGCCCAGACATCAGATGGGGACCATTTTTTCATATGCGCGGGAACGGATATGAGAATGAAGCCACCTGGTTTTATCCATGAATGCCATGTCGCCAAGGCTGTGCGATCATCTTCAATATGTTCAAGAACCTCGAAAGCAAGTAAGTAGTCGAATCTGCTCGCCCAGCTCGGCTGAGGTGTCTGATGAAAGACTACATCATTCGCATTGACATGGCGCGCTATCTCAAGTGCCGGCACCGAGGTCTCCAGTGCCTCACAGGTAAAACCGCGTTGGTTCAGCTCGTGTAGCAAAGTACCCGCTCCACAACCTATTTCGAGTAATTTACCTGCTGAAAATTTATTTATCAGCCGCAGGATGCGGTTCCGCCGCAACAGGAAGCTAGGTGCCGGCACCCAACCTTTTTCCAGTACAACAGGGCCATATAAGGGATGGATGTTCATGACGATCTCACTCAGTTACGATTATTTTATACTTGCCAGAAAACTTGCGCCTACACCATGCGGGCTGATGCGTTCTCGAAATGAATCATGCAAATCAGTGTGCAAAGGCATCTTTATCGCGCAGTGTACTGCCTCGATCAAAGCCTGAGGGTTAGCTGGTGGCACCAAAAACCCCCCGCGATGGCCAAGCTCGATCAGCTCACGGATGGCGGGAGAATCACGAGTGATCAGGGGTTTCCCACTCATCAAAATCTGGTACACCTTGTTTGGAATCACTCGCGCTGCTTTGTCGGTATCACCAAAAATTCCCAGGCAGACCGTTGCACGTGACAACCAACTGGATAGCTCGGCATATTTCACCCACGGTATCCACTTCAGGCGAGGCAAGGGATCCGCATCAAGTAACGCTCGGATGCGTCCTTCCTCTTGTCCGCTCCCGATGATGACCCAATCTATGGATTCATTTTTGGCTATACGTGCGGCATCAATAATTGTGTCGACACCATGCAGCGGGATGAACTGTCCATAAAAAAGTACGATCGGTGCCGGGTCAGTCACACACGGCTCCGCTAAAGTTGGGAAGGATTCTGGCTCTGCGCCCACTATTACCGCCGCCAGCTTTGATTCGGGCACACCGAAAGTGCGGGCAAAATAAGCCGCATGGGCACATGTATCCAAAACCACACGGTCAGCGGCACGACACGCCAGCCATTCCCAAGCCCATATGAACTTGGCGATTGGATGATGCGTGCTTAACAAGCGGCGATCCTCTACGATCGTGTTGTATAGCGATAAAAATGCATCCCAGATGATTGGCACGCCGCGCAACTTGGCGAATGGCCAAAGTACCAGCACGTCCAAATGACCCAAATAAGATATGACTACTGCATCGTGTCTGGGCAGCTTTAAATATCTATATACCAAGGAAGGGTAGGCAAATAGCCACCTGATGACAATCGCGACTTTTGGGGCCAGCCCACTTATCTGGCTTTTATCTTCAATATCTGTCCATACCTCACGGTGACAGCTAATCACGTCTACACCGTTCTCACGCAATCCACGTTCGAGAATTCTGACCCGCGGCTTCCCGAGATCGAAAGTGCCCCACATGACCATCCGCAATTGCTTGACTTCTCTCTGGTGCTCGGCAAACTGAACCTTTTTACTCATTGCCGCCAATATCTTCAGGGGGATTTTGACTGTTAACCAAAACAAAGTAACGCAAATCTTCAATCAATCGCCGGTTCGCCGCCAACAAGTCCGCCACGAACGCGATCAGTAGCGTTTGAAAACCTATGCCCAACAAGAGACCAGCCAGAATCAGCGACTGCACGTGACCTTCGCCCTCTCCACTCAAGTAGTGCAACAAAAAACGCAGCCCAATCAGAAAACCTGCGCCAAACAGTACAAATCCGATGGTGGCAAAGAAACGAAATGGCCGGTAGATAATGAAAATGCGGACTATGGTGACGATGCTGCGTTGAATATACGAAGGTATGCTCTTCACCAAACGCGATGGGCGCAAGTCTTTGTTTACCCGGATGGGTACCGAGGTAATAGCCATGTTTTTCTGGCCGGCCTGAATAATGGTTTCAAGTGTATAGGTGTAGTCGTTAAATACCATCAGCCGCTGTGCGGCGGAGCGGCTCATCGCGCGAAAACCGCTGGGTGCATCCGGTATATCTGTTTTGCTAGCCACGCGAACTACCCAGCTGCCCAATTTCTGGAGCAGCTTCTTTACCAGAGAAAAGTGCTTGATGGTTTCGATTGGCCGCGCACCCACCACAATATCTGCACGGTGCGCGAGAATAGGTGCGGTCAGATTAGGAATGTCTTCCGCGTTATATTGGTTGTCCGCGTCCGTATTGACGATGACATCGGCGCCAAGGCGCAGGCAGCTATCCAATCCGGTCATGAAGGCGCGTGCCAGCCCCTGATTGCGGGAGTGACTCACGACATGATCTACACCGTTCGCCTTCGCCACTTCCACCGTATCATCCCGGCTACCGTCATCGATGATGAGCCACTCAACAACGTCGAAGCCCGCAACCTTCCGAGGCAGTGCTGAAAGAGCGATGGCAAGAGTTTCAGCCTCGTTGAGACAGGGTATTTGAATGATCAGTTTCAATGGAGAGTCCGTTGGTTATCATATAGTTGCAAGGCTACGCCCGCTCCCAGCAAATTTTACCCGATATAAGGTACATATGGCGTCCATTATCAATGTGCTCGAACTGAGGGCTATATTTTTACAGGGTGATTTGTTGATTTTGTCGAGAAGCTATGGATTCCCCAAGTTTGGCGGTCACATGAAGCGATTCAACACAAATGAGATTGCTCACACAACCATCGTTGCGGATACCGAATCCCTAGAATCGCTTGCGCAAGTCATTGAGTAGTTTGTCCGACCCCTGCTTAAGCTTCTGCTGTTGCGCTCCTACCAATGCTTTTTCACGATCTTCCAATTTGCTGCGCGCCGCATCAAGTTCCGCTCGCACCTTGTCAACCTGCGCCTGCCGCTCTGCCAGAGCAGATTTTAACGAGGATTCAATCTCGCCTTGCCGTGCCGTCAGCCGCTTACGCTGATCTGCTATCTTGCCATTTACCATCGATTCGATACGCGCTCTGGCTGCTTCCATTTTCGCTTGCAGGTAGTGGCGCATCCCGCTCTCCAAAGCACTGGCAATATTGGTCGTGAGTTGCCAATCAAGTTTTGACCATGTGCCTGTCACACGTGCATCAAGGTTGACGGTATTCAAACCTGCTACCGAGGCATTGATCATTTCGCGCACCACATCCGATTTGGCGCTGGTTTCAATCGTGACATTTTTAAACCGGTTATCCAGACGCACGTCGACATTGTCATCGCGCAATTCGGCCACGAACTTCACCGAGCCTTCCGCCCTAGAGAAACCCAATGCCACATTTGGACTATTGACCAGCGAACGGCCTGCCACTGCGTATTGGCCCACTTCCATCTTCAGGCGTTCGGCAGGCGATGAAGTGGTGTGATCCACAACCAATTCCGCATTGATTCCAGTAATACCTTGCTGCGGAAAGCTACCATTGATCGTCGCCACCATCGGATAGCCTATCATCGCAGGATTACTGGTGACATTCTCAATTTTCCCGGCAAGATCGCTAGCACCTCCCGACAAACGCGAATTAATCATCGCCTTGCGTAGCCAGAAGCGCGGATAGCCGTTTGGCTGACCGAATACATAGTTTTTCCCCTTGCTGCGTTCATGCGCGGGAAGTTTAACCTCTTGCTTCTTATCACTCTTCGGCGGCATATAACTGCGCGCCTGATCCATATAGCCCCGCGCCTGCTGCATCTTGCCCAGCACATCCATACCGAACAGCGCGCGCGACAACGTTGCCGTATCCAAAGACGGCAGATGCATCCGCGCCTGCAGACTGCGTATATCCTCCTTCACAATCTTGTCCAGCCCGGTTACCGATCCCTTAAGGATCCCCAGATCGCCGGTCAGCGCCGAACCCGTCTCACTTACCGATTTTGCCTTTGCATCAAAGTCATTGCGTATTGATTCCAACTCTTTCAGTGAGGCCTGAATCTGTGTTACATCCTTCAGATCGTCCAGTTTCACGCTGCCCAGCCGCTTCTGCAGGGAGGAAAAATCCTCCCCTTTGGGCAGTGCCGCCAGTCGCGATTGCCACTGCTGATTTTTCTCATCCAGTGATTTTTGCCAATCGGCAATGTACTCGCTGCTCCTGAGATCGATCCCCATCGATGCCAATTGCTCGCTTGGATCCGCACCCGCTGCAATTGCAGCAAGGTCGCCCAGCACATTTCCGGAAAACTCATCTTTCACCTGGGCAAGAAGCTTGTCACTAAAACCCTCACCCTCTTTGACTGGCTCCGGAGGCAACACGTACCCAGGATTTTTGCGCGGGGTGTCGATTTGCACGTCGATTACAGAAGCTTCATCAATTACCACTTTGCCGCGCAACAAAGCATCCCAGATCATGCGAAAGTTGACCACACCGATCTGCAAGCGGTTTCTGTCAGGCAGCTCCGGATTGGTCAATTCAATTTGCTTTATCGCCAGCGACGCATTCCACACGCTGGTATCCAGCATGCCGATATTCACCTCGGCACCGTTCACCTTTGTTCCCGCATACTCAAGACCGCGCCGTAAATGCGTATCAAAGAACAATGAGAAATAAAGCACCACCAATCCAGCGACTATCGCCAGTGGAATAATCGCCTCGAAGCGGATCGGCCCCTGTTTTTTTGGCGGCTTCTGCACGGCGTTATCCACGGACTTTGTCATAGGTTGCATACCATTTAAAAAACACAGTTCCTGTCCACATCTTCCACCAGCGGCTATTCTTGAATCGCTCAACCACCTTTGTACGGTAGGCCAATATCAGGTGCTTGCCGCCAACGAACACCAGTGGCGCCAGTAGCAGGCTCAAGACTCCGGCGCCCATCGTGATGCTATTGTAGAAGCGGGTCAGGGGAACTAGCGGCATGTTGTACATAACGGTAAACATAGGCCGCAATACCTCGAAATCGAGTATCGCCGAACCTATCGCATGCGACACGGGATCAAACAACCATGCAATCAAAGCGAAGAAGAACGCGGAGATCAGAGCAGCGCCAATCTGGATGCGGAACAGGAACATGCACCCAAAGACCAGTAGCGACTGCAAAGACAACACAGGCGCAAAACCAAGTATCAAACCACATGCAAAACCCGCCGCAATCTGGTTGGTCCCGGTATCGGAATTAAGCAGATTGATCAGCGCAAACAGCTGCTTCAGTAATAGTGTCATTGAAATACCTCTGCTAACTCATTCATTATTCGTGTCCACGCCCTTTTCCGCTTTTCTCACCGCGACTATTGCTCTTACCCCATTTGTTACCACGCATCTCACCCTCGAGACCATTATACTTTTTGCCATTATTGTGGCCTTGTTCGTGTGACTTATATCCAACCTCGTATTCTGCCGATCTGACAAAGTACACAGGTAGACCACATGCGTTATATTCGTGGCAATGCTTGGGCCATTTTTTCGCGTGTCCGGGGGGTACGTGCAAATACAACGGCGGCGGAACCACTCCCGAGGACGGGTGATGAATCATCAGCGGATCGGGAAATAATAACGGTGGAATGGGCAGAGTACCGATTCGTACCTGGCCGTATACACCTGCCTTGATCTCACCTCCCGCCCTCAAATTGATCTCCGGCAACCCGGCATGTGCAGAAGTACTGGCAATCAAAAGTACCGACAAGGTCAGTTTGCAGGCGGCTTTCATGTTATTACCCTTCGCTTCTCGATATTATTTTGGCGGCATCTATGCGTTGCCACAATTGTGTCTCACGTTATGAAAACCCGGCCAGATTGTCAACGACTAAAGAGCCACCTTGATTCAGCCTCAAGCCATCTATCCGTCAATCCATTTAAACAATCAGTACAGCGGCCAAACCGAGCAACATACTCATGCTCGCAACATCGGTGGCTGTTGTCAAAAAAATACTCGATGCCGTTGCGGGATCGGTACCGAACCGCTTGAGGGTAAGCGGAACCAACGCACCGCAAACTCCACTGATCGTACATGCCCCGAGCATCGCCAAAAACACCACCATCGACAACATGAGCGCATGTCCCGAGTGCTGCGCCGTCGCGATAAAGTACATCGCCACCCCTGTGATGATTCCGACTGGTGCTCCATTCATTGCACCAAGCACACCTTCCTTTGCCACCAGCTTGCGCGCATCACCGTCTTTTATCTCGCCCAGCGTGATGCCTCGCAACGTGACTGCCAATGCCTGACAGCCCGTATTGCCGGATTGCCCCGCCAGCACTGGCAAGAACACCGCGAGTACGACCAGTTGATCGATCGTGCCCTGAAAAAGCGCAACCACACCACCGGCGAGAAACGCGGTCAGCAAGTTCAGTTGCAGCCACGGATGGCGGAACATAAAGCTGCGTAACATCGGTGTCGAAATACGCTCCTCCGTGTCGACACCGACCATGCGACCGGCCTGTGCCGTAATCTCAAATGCTTCCGCCTCGAAAATCACCTGACCGCGCACCAACCCCAGCAACGTACCTTGCTCATCACACACCGGATATACCGGAAAATGTCGGCTGAGTGAAAGCTTCATCGCTTCCGAAATCTCCATCTCCGGACGCAGCTTGAACACGTCCCGCAACATGATGTCTCCCAACCGGGATTTCTCATCGGCCAGCAATAAGTCGCGCATCGTGACCAACCCGAGCAACTTGCTATCGCCGTCTGTCACATAGCCATATGTGATGAACGCCACCTTGACCAATTCCCGCAACTTTCTTGTCGCCTCTTCCACCGTGATTTCAGGACGGAACATGGCATAAGTCGGTTCCATCAAACGACCGATGGTATCGGCACCGAATGGCCGATTTCGCTCCCACTGGCGCGAAATTTCTGGTGTAGCGTATTGCATGATTGCCACGCGACGGTTTTCGGGCAATGCAATCAAAATATCCTGAGTAAATGAAGGGTTGAGATCGGAAAGTGCTAGGCAAGCAATACGGTCATCACTTGCTTCGAGCATTGCAGCCGCTTCATGGGGGGGGCGCGCTTTTAGCTTGGCAACCAGACCAGAACGCGGATCATTTTTCATCAGTTGAGATACAGGTAATATTTTGCTCTGCATTGCGCCCCCTTGATTGCAACAGCCCTGAACTATGTGATGTTTCGACGACCGGAGAAGATTAACCCGCATGTGACCGGAGATGCAATAGCGCCCAACAATGTTCACCGATTGCATAATACCTGTATAAATTGTGTACAATCATGCCAATCGTAATAGGCGGTGTTATTTCAGTACAGAACAGAGCCTGAATAACAAACTGCTACCAAGTATCTGCATCTACAAATAACTGGGGGCGAATGATGTTGAAATTCACATACACTACACATGCAAGAACACTTATCGCCTTAATTGCCATGCTGGCCGGTTGCGGAGAAAACGAGGAGTCCTCTCCGACACCGCCACCACCGCCGCCACCACCCCCCGTCACCGCTTTCACGGTCGGAGGCTCTGTGACCGGACTTGCAAGTAGCGAATTGATTCTGCAACTCAATGGCGCCAACGATCTGATCATTGGAGGAAATGGCAGATTCAACTTTCCCAACAAGTTATCCAAAGGAAGCACCTACTCGGTCGCCATCAAAACCATACCTTCTGTTCCTGTCAAACAGACTTGCACCGTCAGTCAAGGAAGCGGCAACATCTCCGGCGCTGCCATCAACAATGTTGCCGTCGCCTGCGTCACCAATAGCTACGCTGTCGGAGGCAAAGTCTCGGGACTTTCCGGAAAAGGGCTGGCACTTCAGCTCAATGGCGCAAATGATGTCGCGGTTGTCAAAAATGGCAACTTCATCTTTCCCGGTGTACGTTTACCCGATGGCAGTGATTACAGCGTTGCGATCAAGGCTACACCTGCAAAACAGCAGTGCAGAATCGAGCCTATCAACAGCGCGCCCGACAATGACACTATCAACATAGTTTCCGTTAGCTGCTCAAAAAAAGGTCGGCGATAATGGCTGGGATCTCGCAGTAGATATTAGGTTTACTAGGTCGATAGATCATCCGGGTCAAAGACGAGACTTCGACTCTCCAACTCGTTGCTATATATTCTGATTTCAGCAATACGCTCAGCGGTAGCCCGTCTTTTATACCTCGCATGTAATGACCATCCGCGCCCAGTCTGTATAATGGGAACCCTGCAAAATTACCGCCACCAAGTGAACACCCTGATCTGCCGATGAAATTGCCATTGCTAGAAGAAAAACAGATCCTTGATTGGAAGCGTCGTATCGTATTCGGAAGCGGAGCCATCAGTGTAGGCGTTGTGGCGATTTTATTCGCGGTTGCCTGCGAACAAGCGAACATCCAATTCCACAAAATACTTGCCATTTCCCCCTATCTTCCGCTGTTAATCACCCCGCTCGGCTTCGCCATAATCGTCTTTGCCACCCGAAAATACTTTCCCGGTTCGCAGGGTAGCGGCATTCCGCAAACCATTGCATCGCTCGATCGAAGAGAAAATCGTGATGTCCGCGACCAAATACTGTCATTGCGTGTGACGATCGGAAAAATCATGCTTACCATAGTTAGTCTATTCTTCGGCGCGTCGGTCGGGCGCGAAGGGCCAACCGTCCAAGTCGGCGCATCCATCATGCACAAACTGGGAAGTCTTGCCCGTTTCCCACGACATGATCTGGAAAAGGGATTAATTCTGGCCGGCGCTGCCGCCGGAGTTGCTGCCGCCTTTAACACGCCACTGGCGGGTATCGTGTTTGCAATCGAGGAGATGAGCCGTTCTTTCGAGGAACACAACAGCACCACCATACTCATGACCGTAATCATCGCCGGCGTCACTTCACTGGCACTGCTGGGAAATTACTCCTATTTCGGCCACACCTCCGAAACTCTGGAATGGGGAAGGGAATGGGACGTAGTCTTACTCTGCGGCGTGGCGGGAGGACTTATGGGCGGAACCTTCAGTCGAGTACTGATAGAGGTCAATAAAGGTTTGTTCGGGCGCATGGGTAATTTTATGCGGGCAAGACCGGTTGCATTCGCCGCCGGCTGCGGCCTGACTCTGGCATTGCTGGGCTTAGCTTCCGGCAACTACACATACGGCAGCGGCTACAGTGAAGCGAAATCGTTGCTGGATGGCAATGCGGCATTACCGGAAAGCTATGGCTTACTAAAAATGCTGGCCACGATCGTTTCTTACATCAGCGGGATACCCGGCGGGATCATGGCCCCCACACTCTCTGCTGGTGCCGGATTCGGTGCCAATATCGCACACTTCTTCACCTCCGTGCCTGAAGGCGCTGCAATCATCCTCGGCATGGTCGCCTACTTCGCCGGCGTCACCCAGGCGCCAATCACCGCTTTTGTCATCGTCATGGAAATGATGGACAGCCACGATATGATATTGCCACTGATGGCTGCCGCATTCATCGCAAAAATATGCTCGCGGCTAATCTGCCCCACCCCCCTATTCCACACGATGGCATTGAATTTCATAAACAAGCACCCGGCCAATAAGGCTATCGGAAGCCAAACTACGTTCGCACGGCGCAAGACTGACTAGACACATCGTGGCGCTAGGCTCTTTCAGTTACCCTTGTTTACAAAAAGAGTCTGCGAAGGATACGCAAACTCAATCTTTTCATTTTCAAAAGCCTCAAAAATGGCCAAATTAATTGCCTGTTGTATATCCATATACGTCGCATATTCAGCGCCGACAACATAGTAAACAAACTCAAAATCCAGACTGAAATCACCAAAGGATGCAAAATGCCCCCGGTCAAAAACGGCCCCCTCCTGACGTCCAATGATATTTTTAACCATGCTTGGTATAGCCTTTAACTTTTCGGATGGCGTTTGATAAACCACACCCAGCTTAAATACCACCCTTCTTTTTTCCATCTTCTTGAAATTGTGTACACGCGAATTGGTTAGATCGGTATTTGAAAAGACCAGCTGTTCGCCGCCAATCGCACGTATTCTCGTGGTCTTGATTCCGACATATTCGACAGAACCCATTTTATCCCCGACGACAATGAAATCCCCAACCTCAAATGGCTTGTCAAAAAATATCACAAAGTAACTGAAAAGATCGCCCAGAACAGCCTGCGCCGCCAAAGCCACTGCTATACCACCTATCCCAAGCCCCGCGACAACTGCCGAGATTTTCACACCCAAATTATCCAGCACAAAAACCAGCGCAATGACCCAGATTAAAAAATTAATCAGCCCACGCATTCCTTTTAACTTTTTATCTCCTCCCGCCATATCCTGTGATTTGTTCAAGTATGACTGTAGTCCGTAACTGACCCCCGAGGTAATTGCCCTAACT
>Ga0224495_10002585_pt1 | contig 11716 bp, 13 predicted proteins | sample SF_Jul11_sed_USG_FD_168128 | JGI IMG/M metagenome (GOLD analysis project Ga0224495, IMG submission 168128) | Sediment microbial communities from San Francisco Bay, California, United States - SF_Jul11_sed_USGS_4_1 | ecosystem: Environmental > Aquatic > Marine > Sediment | place: USA: California...
CCCGGATGTTATCGGAGTCAAGCCTAAAGCGCGCGGACCAAACCTATTCGACTTCGACGTTACGGTTTCTTCTCCGTATGATTCGGCGCAAAGATACGCGGATGCGTTTCGTGCCATGGGCAAGGATGGCGAGGTTTTTGGCGAACGCAAGCTGCTTCACGATCACGCCGGCGAACAGCCCTTCACACGCGATCTTTATGGCGTAGTGGTGCCGGACGGTGTTCGCAAGGTGGTGATCCAGGCCAAGGACCGGAAATATGGCTACGGAGGAAAGAGCGTTGAAGTAGACTTGCCCGGACGCTGATTACGAAATCAAATTGTAGGTACATAATGACAAAACAAGGTCAACTGCTGCGCAGTTTTATCACTATCATCCTGCTTGTTGGCGCTACCGTTGCTTCGGCCGAGACCAAGCAGGAGCGAGTGCACCATATGTCGCATGATGTGATGCCATTCGACCTGGCAAAAACCTCGCACATATTCCGCATGACGGACTCAGGCGGTGTGGAACGGGTCATCGTCAAGGATGTAGGCGATAAGGATCAGATCGTGCTGATACAAAAGCACCTACAGCATGAGGCCGAGGCGTTTCAGCGCGGCGACTATTCGGATCCGGCATCGCTGCATGGCGAGGATATGCCGGGATTGAAAGAATTGCAGACTGAGGCCGAGCAGATATCGGTAAGGTATTCAGAGCTGCCAAACGGCGCGGAAATCACTTTTGAAACAGCGGACCTTCACTTGTTGACGGCGATACACAGATGGTTTGGCGCGCAATTGTCGGAGCACTGCGCAGACGCAACGGCCGAGTGATAAATTGGTCCTGAACCTTATCCGGGCCAGCCTGCTTCTTTTCAGGGCTGCCATTGAAACTTGGCGCGGGCAACGTACCTAGGAACACGCATGTCAGACAATGCTCTCCGATATTTCGTCGCAGCGGCAATCGCGATGTTGCTGGTTTTTCAGATAGGCACTCTGATTTCGGGTATTTTTGGCGCGGTTTGGGGCACTGTCTCTGCCATTGTCGTTGCGGTAGTCGCATTTCTTGCTGCTCGCGTTGCCAGGGCCGCCGGCAAAAGCTCAATGTGGTTCCTGCTCCCGATACTGGCCTTTACTTTCATTCCGATCGTGCTGATGATCTGGCGTGGATTCACCGAAAACACAAGCTGGTTCGACCGTATGGTGATGCTGACCCCGTTTGTGGTCGGATTTGGCGCGCCGATCATTTTGTTGTTGCTGGTTTACCATGAGTTGCGCAAAAGGAGTGTGGATAGCAACACTTCGTCCCATCGGGACTGACTTGCCGCAATCTTTGCCGGCTTGGGGATTGGCGATGCAATCCAGCGCCGGTTAACAGGGAAGAACGCACATGACATATATCGATTTGGTGATTCCGGGAGTTGCCGGCCTGCTATTGCTGGTGTGGCCGCAATCAATGTTCATGGGATCGCGGGTAAAACCCGACCCGAAAAAGATCTTGATGCTGCGCAGCCTGGGCATCGTGCTGCTGCTCGTGGCGGTGATATATCTTGTTATTAAACTTGGTGGCGCGTAACGCCTGACAATCGCAACGCTTAATGGGACGACGAAATCACTACCACGTCTATGTGGTCGAGCTTTCAAAAGAAGTTCTCTGCAAAGGCCGATTCAAGAAGGCAAACCCCGATTACGTACCGGGCAAACCGTGCGTCTATGTCGGCATGACGGGTCTGGATCCCGACGTTCGTTTCGACAAGCACAAGGCTGGAATCCAATCCAATCGCTACGTGCAGGAATTCGGCTTGTGGCTGTTGCCAGAACTCTACGAAGTGTATAACCCGATGCCCTATGACGGCGCGCGCGACATGGAAGTAGAACTGGCGATCGGTTTGCGCGAAGAAGGGTATGGTGTCTGGCAGGCGTGAGATGCGTGCAACGGTATCGCGCAGTTCACTCCCGATCCGCCTTGCGGCTCTTCAAGATCGACAGCAGCAGCCATACGCCGCCGGCTGCTGCGCCGAGATATCCGATCAGTCCGAACAACGGCAGACCCAGCAATGTGGGTCCGCCGGATACGGTCATGACGATCGATGAACCGATGATCAGCGCTGCAACGACTATGCCGACCACCAGCCGGTTCGCTGCACCGTCGAGTTGGTTGCCGACGTGTTTCAAGTGCGTGACATCGATGTGTATCTCAAGTCGTCCGCGGCGCGCGGCGCGCAACAGCCGTGAGAAGTCATGGGGCAGTCCGGCGGCGAGCGACATGGCCTCGCTCGCAGCCCGCCAGCTGCGCCTGAATAATGTGGCCGGCCGGTAACGTGCGCGCATGGTCCTCTCAAGCATGGGCATCGCTTCATCAGCCATATTGAAATCTGGATCAAGTTCGCGGCCCATGCCTTCAAGCGATATGAAGGCCTTGACCAGCAGCGTCAGGTCGGCCGGCATCTTGAGTTGATGCCGGCGCAGGATGGCAACCATGTCGGTGAGCATTCCGCCAAGACTGAGCTGCTTCAATGACACTCCATGATATTCATCAACGAAGGATTGGATTTCCTGAACCAGGCCGGCCTCATCCACTGCGCTGTCGCCTGTCCAGTCGAGCAGCACATCGGCGACGCGCATGGGTTCGTGCCTAACCAAACCGAGTAACAGCCCCACCAGTTGATCGCGGCGTTCATCGGTTAGCCGCCCCACCATGCCAAAGTCGATGAAGGCGATGCGGTTGCCGGACAAATAGAACACGTTGCCGGGATGAGGGTCGGCATGGAACAGGCCATCCTCGACGATCATCTTCAGCACCGCGTGAGCTCCCCGGCTGGCGAGTATCTTGCGGTCGAGGCCCGCGCGATCGACGGCGTCAAGGTGGCGCCCCGGTATACCGTCGATATATTCCTGCACGCACACACGTTCTCCGGTCCACTGCCAATAGATACGCGGAAAGACAATGATCCGGGAAATTTGCTGCCGGCCATCGGGAGTCTTGATCGGTACATTGTTCGCAACGGCCGATGGTGAGACGAACTGATCGGTGTAACCCGCAAAATTATTTGCGATGCTTTCGCTGCTGCGGCATTCGGCGGAGAAATCGAGCTCCCGCCTCAGTGACAGTGAAAATTGCCGGACTATATCCTGCGGTTTGAAACTGCGCAGTTCCGGGCTTTCCGCTTCGGCGAGTTCGGCCAGGCGCATCAGCCAGCGCAGGTCGGCTTCGACGACAGGCTTGATGCCGGGCCGGCGCACCTTGACCACGACTTCGTTTCCGTCGTGCAAGCGGGCGCGGTATACCTGGGCGATGGAAGCGGCAGCCAGCGGTTCGGCATTGAAGGCGGCAAAGATTTGCTCTGGTGCGCCACCCAGGTCTTCGCTGAGTTGTTGTTGCACGTCGGCATATGGAACCGCAGGTGCGCTGTCCTGCAACTTTCCGAACTCGGCGATCCACTCCGGTTCGAACAGGTCCACTCGCGTTGCGAGTACTTGTCCCAGTTTGACGAAAGTTGGCCCCAGATCCTCAAGTGCACGCCGCACCCGCGCGGGCGGTTCCAGATGGGCCAGTTCATCCGCATGCTTCCAGAGCAGGGCACGACCTGCCCGTTCCAATGCGTTGGCCATCCCCATTCGCCGCACCATGTCGGCGAAGCCGTAACGGATCAGGGTCGAGGCGATCTCGTGCAATCGCCCGAGATCGTGAGTTGCCAGCAGTGCCTGCCAGGGCATCGGAAGTCCTTAGTCTTTGGGATTGCCGGGCTTGACGTGATCGGCCAGGCCGCTGAGCACACCGGCAGCTATCTTGCGCAGCAGATCGGCAGTGTTCCTGGCGAGGTGCAACCCGGCACCGACCTGTGCGCGTCCGGTGGCGTCAATCTGGTGCGCAATGACACCGAGTGTTTCCTTCATCTGCGCGCCGACGGCGCTGCCATATGTGCGGGTGTGCGCTGCCAGGTCGCTCAATATTTCTCCAGCAGCATCCTTTGCAGCATAGGCTGAGTTTTGCAGGGTCTCCATGAACATCGATTCCAGGAGTTTCAGGTCAGAGCGCGCCAGTTCAAGATCCTCGTTGGTATATTTCTGCGCGCGTCCCGCCGCTTCCTGCACTGCCAGCTTGGCTGCCTCTGCGAATTGCGCAAGTGCCACATCCAGTCCGGTGACTGTCTGCTTGAGGCGGTCTTTCGCGATCTGGGTCTGCGCGTATGGCTGCTGCAGCTCCTTTTGGACTCCAGCTTGCGCACCGCGCAACACGGCACTCGCAGTCTGCCGCAGTGATTTGATGTCGAAAGAACGGTTGCCAATCATGTGCAGGGTAAGCTGGCGCACCTTTTCCTGCACATCTTGCCCCTGCTCGACTGCATGGCATACTTCTGCTTCGAGTTTGCTGGTATCGATACTCGTTTCGGCTTGCATGATTGATCTCCTTTAGTGAAGGGTCGATAGAATTTCGCGCAATCACTTCCGTGGATTCTGGTTTCCCTGCTTGCGCGGCAGGAAGTGTTGTACCGTCGTTGATTCGCGATAAAGGTTACCATGTCGGGTGGCATGGCTGCCAGTTGCAAAACGAACCGGTTGCCCCGAGCATCATCTGCTGCTCAGGCAATGAATTCCCGGTAGCTTCTTGGCGTGCGGCCGAGCAACCTGGAAAAAATTGATGCATCAGTCGAGCTTCCGGCATTGAGCATGGTCAGCGTATCGGTGCATAGCGGGCTGGCGGGTATCAGGTCGCCTATAAGTGCAGCCGTTCTTACCAGCAGCGTGGGTACATTGATGTGCAATGCAGAGCCGCGACCGAGTTGCTGGCGATAGCTGTCGAGCATACCGCGCATGTCGGTTGCATCGGCTCCCGCCGCGGCAACGATCTGGCTGACCGCGTTGGGGTCGGCCAGCCAATGTGTCACTGCACGGCAAATATCGTCGATATGTACCGGCTGAAGCCGCTGATGGCCACCCATCGGCAGTCCGTGAACCGGCAGTCTCGCCAGCAGCCTGAACATCTTTGTGCTTGCACCGTCTTCGCCATAGATTACCGACGGTCGTAAACACAGCCAGCGCAACCGAGCCGGCAATGCCTTGAGCGCATTTTCGGCCTGCAATTTCGTGGAAAAATATCGCGTGGAAATGCCGCTATCCACACCCAGCGCGGATATGTGCACCACGCGCTCTACTTTGGTTTCGGCAGCCGCGGCAAACAGCGCGGCCGGTGTTTCGGCGTGCAGTTGCCGCATCGGTTTGCAGGGGCTGTCGCGCAGCGTGCCCACTGCATTGACGACGGCATTGATACCGTTGAGGCGCTGCAGCCAGACATCTTTACCTGTGTCTTTGCAGAAATCGACGGCGATGTCATCAGGTTCGGCGGGACGGCGTACACCGCGTATCACGGTGTGGCCGGCATCACGCAATGCACGGGTCAGATGCCTGCCGACAAATCCTGATGCACCACAAACCAGTGTTCTCATGACGGCTCTCCGGATTCAGGAGCGGGCGGCTCGGTTATTTCCCCTTGTTGAGGGACACATGATTGACGAAAGTCATGTTCGGGAAATCGCGGTTCAGAATTTTGCTGTTGAACCCGATTATGGTTGCGCCATTATCAAACTGAATGGCATCGCCCTTTTTCACGGCGATCGTCGAAGCGGCGATCCAGCGTGTCTGGCTGTTTTGATTGACTTCGATATAGGTGAATTGGGGGATGTCGATGGAGCTGACTACCGTAGCATTTTCCATCAGCACCACTTCGGGTACGATCGAGTTTGGTGTTTCATTGGGAGTCACGGGCGGATGTCCTGTGGGCAGAAATGCACGGTCGGAAAACACCGGTGTCGGAACAAAGGGTTCCTCGGAGGGCTTTTTGTCGCACGCGGCGAGAGCAAGGATGGACAGCGTGGTGATGAGTGCAGTGCGTTTCATTGTATTTCCTTGGCTTGAATTGAAGATATTTGCAACTTTGTTAAATCGTTGCCTGATTTCAAGGCTTGATTGAAGAGTGTTTCTGGATAAGCAGCGGGAGTGAGTATCTGTTCCCTGTTCCATGCGACGCTAGGCCAGGTATCCTTCGGCGATATGCCTGTAGACCAGCCCCTTCAGCCAGAGTGCGTCCTCGGCGGAAACGTTGCTGAAGGCGACGCCATATTCGAGCATGGAGGCCACGGAATCGGGAGCAGCTTTTGGCGTATATGCATGCTTGATCTTCGCATGGATGTCCAGCGTCGTCGCAAGTTCTTCCATGTTGGCAGGAAACGAAAGCTGCAGAGTTTTGCCAGTTTCACCAAGGGCGCGCGGCGCGCGCAGATGAGCGCCATCCGGGCTGAGATTCACGATGGTGGCTATTTCATGGGCGCCCAGCTCATCGGTCACCATGACACCGATATTCGTTCTTGCCCAGGGGGATTTGCGCAGCTTTTGCACGCGCACTTCGGCAGGATGTTCGAGATGCATGTAATGGGTGGGGCTGGTGCACATGCTCTGGATGTTGGTCCTGAATACATAGATGTTGTTGCCGGTCACCATGCGCACTTCCACCGGTTCGCTCTCTGCCATGATCAAGGGGGTGCCGACCACCATCGGCGTCGTTACCAGTATGCTCAAGTTCTTTATGTAGCCGACCAGACGGGTGGAATAATAGGTTTGCTGATTGCGCTTTACCAGGCGAATCTGCACAGCTTCTCCCGGCTGGGGCTTGATGCCGTTGGGCGGGAATATCCCGACGTTCGCGCTCTGGATAAAATCAGCCCAATCCCCGGTTTCATGGGTTTGCGGCGGTGCATCCACATCCCGCAACAAACCTTCGCCGAGCAGGCTTTCCAGTTGTTCCAGGCTCTTCACTTTTTCTCCGCGAGCAAACAGAATATATCCGTTGCGGTCATACAGCCTCCATGGCAATGGCATGCCAAGGGGGATCGCTTCTATGGTAACGGGCTGAAGGTTCATTATGGGTGCTTGCGCCGGCTAAACGAATACAGCGAATATATTACCACTCTTGCTGCAAGTGGGGACATTGGAGTAATCTCTTCCATTTTCTGGCGCACAGGGCTGGGAACTTATAGCATCTCCCATCAACAAACCCGACAATCAGGGCCATAATTCAACTTATTCCAAAGCATTGTGATGATGAATAATCCTTCATGAGAATCTTCGTGCGAACCAAAATTTTCCTGACAATCGTATTGGCGACATTTGCCGGTCTTGCGCATGGCCAGAACATGCTTTACACCGACCATCCACTGGCCGGCAAGATATGGGATATGCGCAGCAACAGTTTCATGGATGAAGCAACGCTGATTGCCCGGATCAATTTGTCCAACGTGCTGCTGCTCGGCGAGGTGCACGATAATTCGGAGCATCACGAACTCCAGCAGAAGTTGCTGCAAGCCCGTATCGATTCCGGTGCGAAACCGGCTTTGATGATGGAGCAACTCGATGCAGCAAGCCAACCTATTCTCGACCAGGCTTTGGCCGGCATTAAGGCCGACGAAGTGTTGAACAATGTAACCGCGCTGATCAAGTTCTCCGACTGGCAGTTCTACAGTCCGTTGGTGGCTATCGCGGTCAACAACCGATTGCATATCATCGCCGCCAACGTCCCGAACCAGTATCTGCAGCCGGTGATCTGGAAAGGTTATGAGGCCTATGATCATGACGAGTTGATGCGTCTGAAGGTCGAAGAGGTATGGGACGAGAAACGCCAGAAATATCTTGTCGACAACATGGGCGGGGCTCATTGCGGACAACTCAGGGACGAATTGCGCGCGGGTCTGAGCCGCAGCCAGCGGCTGCGCGATGCATTGATGGCGGACAGTGCGGTATCAAGCATAGCGGGCGGTGTGGTCGGCATCGTCGGCAGCAGCCATGCACGCCGCGACATAGGCCTGCCGCTTTACTTTGCCGCGCGAGATCCATTGGCGCGCGTTTTTTCGATCGGCTTTGTCGAGGTGACGGATAATACCGACCCAAAATCCTACAACGCGGATAGCGCGACGGGTGAAGTGCCTTTTGACGTGATGTGGTTTACGCCGCGCATGGATCGGGAAAATCCCTGCGCCAATTTCGTCAAACCCAAGGAGCCGCGCCAAAAGAAACGCGATTCAGATCCCTACCTGACCGGCAAACCGGATAATCAGTAAATTATCACTTTGGCCGGCTAATCCATACGCATGACTCAAGCCCTGATCCTCGCCTTTCGCGACCTGTTCCAGTTCAGGATACTTTGGATTGTGATCTGGCCGATTCTTGCGGCCACAATGCTATGGCTGGTTCTGGGCTTTGCATTCTGGGGCGTCTTCTCGGAGTGGATCTCCAGCGGCCTCGGCTACATCGGCGTCCAGGAATGGCTGGAAGGCGTGGAACCTAGCTGGATTGCGAACGCAATTCAGGCATTTGCCCATTTGATCCTGTTCGTGCCGATCATCTTTGTCACCGCCCTGTTGATAACGGCTTTCTTTGCGATGCCTGCGCTGATCAGGCTGGTGGCCGATCGTGATTATCCGCAACTCAAACGCGAAAACGGTGGCAGCATCGCCGGGAATCTGCTTAACGCCATGCTTGCGATCGGAGTCTTCGTCGCCATCTGGGCGTTCAGCCTGCCGTTGTGGTTTATCGGCGCAGGTGTAGTGGTGCCTTTCATTGCGGCGACATACATGAACCAGCGCCTGTTTCGCTACGACGCGCTGGCTGAACATGCCAGCAGCGAGGAAATGAAAGTCATGTTTTCCGGGTACCAGTCAGAATGGTGGGGTCTGGGGCTATTTACGGGCCTGCTGCAATTCGTCCCGTTGCTGAATTTGTTTGCCCCGGTGCTCACTGCACTAGCCTTCATCCATTTCGGCCTTGCTCGCCTGGCTGACTTGCGTAAGGTATGATAAAAATCTCTCACAATTGTTTGCTACCGAGAAGTGACAAGTAGCCGGTTCATGATCAAAGCCGAATAGCTGTTCCGTTCAACCTCATGAGGAGATATGCCATGAAAAGCAGAATATTTTTGTGCTTGGTATCTGTGTTGGGTTTGATGTTGGGAGCGCAATCTGCGCTGGCAGCGAGCGATGCCGTGCGAGACATGGCCGGTATCATGGTTCATTTGGAGCATTACCCCAGCAGTGACGAAAAAGGCAAGCTGAAAAGCATAGCCGACAACATGGCAAGCACTGAGCAGGAAAGGGTGTTGGCCAGAGCGATCATGAATCTGAAGCACAAGGCCGCCCCAGAGGACATGGATAAACTCAAGAAAGTGATGGACGGTTCTTCTTCTCCCGCCGAAGTGCGCGATCTGGCCGGCATCATCCTCAACTTGAATCATATGCCGAGCGCGACGGACAAGAGCAAGCTTGAGCAGATGATGAAATAACATAAGGCGCACCCGGGTGAGTTCAGCCAAGAATCACGAGTATCGCAAGGCTGCAACCCGTGCTGGTCTGCGCTATGTCACAGACGGCTTTGCCGGGATCAGCCGGAGCCGTTCCGGCAAGGGATGGAGCTATCACCAGCCTGATGGTACGCTGATCAAGGATGTTGCGGAGCGCAGGCGGCTCAGCGCGTTGGCGATCCCGCCGGCGTGGACCGACGTGTGGATATGCCCCGATCCGAACGGACATATCCAGGTGACTGCGCGCGACGCCCGCGGCCGAAAGCAGTATCGCTATCATCCTTCCTACCGTGAAGCGCGCGACCAATCCAAGTTTCGCCGCATGCTCGAATTCAGCGAGATCCTGCCGGTGCTGCGGCAGCGCGTGGAACGAGACCTGCGCGCCGGCGAACTGACCCGGCGCCAGATACTCGCCACGGTGGTGCGGCTGCTGGACAGGACACTGATTCGCGTCGGCAATGACGAATACGCTAAGGAGAACCGCTCCTACGGCCTGACTACGTTGCGCAGGAAACATGTGGAAGTGGAAGGTGCGATGTTGCGCTTCAGTTTTCGCGGCAAGAGCGGAGTCGATCACTCGGTGTCCTTGAACGACCTGAAGCTCGCACGTATCGTGCAGCGCTGCCAGGATCTGCCGGGACAGGAGATGTTCCAATACCTCGATTCTTTCGGCAAGCGCAAACCGATCACGTCGGATGACGTGAACGATTATCTGCGTGAAGTTAGCGGTAGCGAAATCACCGCCAAGGATTTTCGCACCTGGGGCGGCACGATGGTGGCCGCAGTGACGCTGCGAGCGATGGGTCCGGCCACCAGCCGTCGCGAGGCTGACCGCAACATCGTGCGCGCGCTGGATGCGGTTGCGGAAAGGTTGGGCAACACGCGCACGGTGTGCCGCAAGTATTATGTGCATCCCGCGCTGCTGGAGGCCTACCATCTTGGCCTCACCGCACCGCATTCTGCGGCGGAAACGCCCGCTAACTCACGGCGCAAGTTATCCCAGGCTGCACTAAGACGCGACGAACTGGCGGTGCTGCAATTCCTGCTGGAGTCGGTGTAGAACGCGCAGCCAAACAATCATTTGGCAGCAGCCCGGTTCAACAGTCCATCGTTCGTGCGGCTTTTTCCGCAGACATAATAAATCAGGCGACCACCGGCAGCCGGTCGAGCGCGGCCTTGATGGCTGCTTCCGGTAGCGCGAAATCTTCCAGCTTGCCGCTCAGGTAACTGTCGTAGGCACCCATGTCGAAATGGCCGTGTCCGGAGAGATTGAAGAACAGTGTCTTTTTCTCGCCGCTTTCCTTGCAGCGCAACGCCTCGTCGATACAGGCAGCGATCGCATGGTTGGATTCAGGCGCGGGGATAATGCCTTCGGCACGGGCGAAGGTGACGCCGGCCTTGAAGGTGGCGAGTTGCGGTACCGCCACAGCCTCGATCAATTTTTCGTGGTAGAGCTGAGACACCAGCGCCGAGTCGCCGTGATAGCGCAAGCCACCGGCATGGATACCGGGCGGCATGAAATCGTGACCCAGCGTGTACATCAATATCATCGGCGTGAGTTTGGCGGTGTCACCGAAGTCATAGGCGTAATGGCCGCGCGTCAGGGTCGGACAGGAGGTCGGTTCGACAGCAACCAGCCGCACATCCTTGCCGGTGGCTTTGTCTGCGAAGAATGGGAAAGCTGCTCCGCCGAAATTCGATCCGCCGCCGCAAGGAGCGAAGATCATGTCCGGATAGTCGCCGACTTTATCGAACTGCTTCTTTGCTTCCAGTCCGATCACGGTCTGGTGCAGCAGCACGTGGTTGAGTACCGAACCCAGCGCATAGTTGGTGTCGGCGCGCGTCGCGGCATCTTCCACCGCTTCTGAGATCGCCAATCCGAGCGAGCCCTGGTTGTCCGGGTCTGCCGCCAGCGCGGCGCGTCCGGTATTGGTTTCCATGCTGGGACTGGCGAACACTTCTCCGCCCCATGTCTGCATCATCGAACGTCGATAGGGTTTCTGGTTGTAGCTCACCTTGACCATGTACACCCGCACTTCCAACCCGAACATCTGGCCTGCCAGAGACATCGCGCAACCCCACTGTCCGGCACCGGTCTCGGTGGCGATGCGTTTGATGCCAGCCTCCTTGTTGTAATAGGCTTGTGCAACAGAAGTATTGGTTTTATGCGAACCGGCAGGGGAAACGCCTTCGTATTTGTAATATATCTTCGCGGGTGTACCCAGCGCCGCTTCCAGCCGATGGGCGCGGTACATCGGGGAAGGGCGCCACATTTGATATATCTCGCGCACCTTGTCCGGAATCTTGATCCAGCGCTCGGCAGACATCTCCTGCTCGATCAGGCTCATCGGAAAGATCGCGGTGAGCGCCTCCGGACCGATCGGCTTGCCA
>Ga0224495_10002586_pt1 | contig 11715 bp, 12 predicted proteins | sample SF_Jul11_sed_USG_FD_168128 | JGI IMG/M metagenome (GOLD analysis project Ga0224495, IMG submission 168128) | Sediment microbial communities from San Francisco Bay, California, United States - SF_Jul11_sed_USGS_4_1 | ecosystem: Environmental > Aquatic > Marine > Sediment | place: USA: California...
TTATTTTGCTGCAATTATTGTTTTTCCCTTATCCGGTGTCCACATTGAGATAGAGGGAGAAAACATCCCCCACATCTCTGAAACATCAGATGGCGATGCATCGAATTTCATCGAATTTGTTCATAAACTGCTCTGTCCACATCTTGGCAGCAATTCAGAGTACATTTCATATCCCCGTGGCACTTCTTTAACGAAGGGTTTTGTCCCGAAGAATTCAATCAAGAATGCGGCAACGAATTTTAGTTCTGCTCAGCCCTCATCCAAGACAGGCTTTTTCCTTTTTCTTATCGGTCTTCTCTATATTGATTCCCTTATTTATAACAACCGGACAAAAGATTGCGCCGGCATGTATTCTTCCTGGTCCGGTCTCTCACCCCCTCCGGCTTTTGCCGCTCAGACAATTCGGTAACTCTGAAGGAACTTTATGCATTTCGGGGAAGGAGAGGTGCGGCAATGTATGAACACCAAATTATGACAATTGCTTTCAATAGCGATACAAAATTATGCGGAAAAACAAGGGAATTATTGATTTGCAGTGAGGAAGATAAAACAAAGATTTATCATGAGTATAAGGGCGCTAAAATAGCCCGGGGAGCATCTGACGTAAAAGACATATGCCCCTTTACACTTGAATCTCTTATGGATTGCGATATCAGAAACAAAAGGGGAACAAGGCAAATATGCCCCTTTAGTCTCGAGACCTGCATTTAGGGAGAAATTGGCATTCAGGAAGAAACAGAAGGCGCAGCGAGGTCACAGCACTTATTTTCATTGCAGATCCAGCGGGGCTCAGCCTCTGATAGTTCACCGGGCGATGGATATCTATAGTCTGTCGGGGACGGTTTGTTCGAGGGACTATATTGTTGAGTGCAGGAGATCATCAGTGAAGAAAATAATGCTTATCGGCATATTGGTGATGTTTCTGAATGCTCCCTTAATTTTTGCTCAAATGGAGGGGGCTGAGAGTATTTTATTAAATAAGCCTGATGTATATTCCCATGACCGTTCAGTTCGTGACGAAACTTTCGCGCAGACAGACGTTCATAAGTATGATCCCTCTGTTGCCAGATGGAGAAATGCGACCCCTTCAGATTATGTGCCGGAAGCGTATAAATTTCCTTATCCCTGCAATACAGACTGGATTCAGGGAATGACCTATGTGCACGAAACACACGGCTCTGTGGAAAGATATTGCAGGCACGCCAACGGAGCTTTTGAAGCCCGGGAAATCTTGCTTATGAATGGAAAAGCGGTACAGGTCTATCTGGATACGACGCAATAGTCTGAGGGGTATTTAAAAAATGCAATCTGTTCGCCGCAGTATTCCTTTTTTTGAAGTTCATCTTTGATTCGAATCATTTTTCAATAGTTTGTTTTCATTTATATCCCATATTCTTTATAATCAACGATGAAATATATCGCAGACTTCCATGTGCATTCGAAATATTCGCGTGCCACGAGTCCTGATATGTCTCCGGAGGGCCTCTGGAAATGGTCACAGTTAAAGGGCATTCGGGTTATCGGGACCGGGGATTTTACCCATCCTCAGTGGGTTAAGGAATTACAGGAAAAACTGGAACTTTCCGGCGAAGGTCTTTTTTCCCTGAAGGAGAAATTCAGATCAGAGACGGTCCCCGGGAGTTGCAGGACAGACATCTCTTTTATCCTTTCCGCGGAAATCAGCTGCATATACAGCAAAAACGGCAAAACAAGAAAGATCCACTCTATCGTTATTGCCCCTTCGTTTGATGATGTGCTGAGGATAAATAAAAGGCTTTCGGCTATCGGCAATCTGTCTGCCGACGGCAGACCGATACTCGGCCTTGATGCAAGAGAACTTTTAAGGATTGTTATCGAAGAATCACCTGACGCGCTGCTGATTCCCGCACATATCTGGACGCCGCATTTTTCTGTTTTTGGCGCGGCTTCGGGATTTGATTCGATCGAAGAATGCTTCGGGGAACTTACCCCGCATATTTATGCCCTGGAAACGGGTTTGTCTTCGGATCCCGCGATGAACTGGCGGCTCTCGGCTCTCGATTCCATCACCCTCATCTCGAACTCTGATGCCCATTCTCCGAGGAAACTCGGGAGAGAGGCGAATATACTCGACACTGAGATTTCCTATGCCTCTATTGTCTCGGCGCTGAAGACGAGGCGCGGGTTTGACGGGACGATAGAGTTTTATCCGGAGGAGGGCAAGTATCATGCCGACGGACACAGGGCCTGCGGTGTCTGTTTGTCGCCTGAGGAGACCATTCGCCGTAACTATCTCTGTCCGGTTTGCGGTAAGAAAGTGACGGTCGGAGTTCTGCACAGGGTGGCAAAGCTCGCGGACAGAAATGACGGCTTCAGGACTGAAGGCTTCCCGCCGTATAGGTCGATCATACCATTGGAAGAGATTATCGCGGAAACGAGAAGTGTAGGGGTCAACAGCAAGGCTGTTGAAAAAGTGTATGGACAGTTACTCGAAGATCATGGAAATGAGTTCGGGATACTCCTTGAAGTTCCCGTTCAGGATATCGAACAATCAGGCTTCCCCAAAGTTGCGGAGGCGATCGCGCGAATGCGTGAAAACAGGATATTTATCGCTCCGGGATATGATGGAGAATTCGGCAAAATAAAGATATTCGAAGAGGTGAAGAGAAAAGAATTCAAGGGACAGGAGCCTCTTTTTTAAGGGGTGAACAGGGGAAGCAGTAATAAGTCTCAAACAACAGGGGATATACATGGCTAAGATGATCAAGAAAAGGTCGAAAAAGGCCGGCCTCCCTCCCGGAACGCTGGTGCATATCGGGGAGCAGAGGGCTGAAGCATCGAAGATAACCGTAATCAATTATGATGATGCCGATTACCATGAAAAGCAACTGAAGTCTGTCGAGGAATGTTTCCCTTACAAGGATAAACCTTCCATGACATGGTTGAATATCGATGGTATTCACCAGAAGGAAATCCTTGAAAAGCTCAGCGGTTGTTTCGGTTTTCATCCTCTTGTGATGGAAGATATCATGAATACTGATCAGCGGCCAAAGATGGAGGATTACGCTGATTACCTTTATATTGTCCTGAAAATGCTCTACTACAATGAAAAGGAGAACAGGATATCAACGGAACAGGTCAGTCTCATCGTTGCCCCGCATACCGTCATTTCCTTTCAGGAGGGGCTGGAGGGGGATGTATTTGGCTCTCTCCGGGAACGACTGAAAAATGACAAGGGCAGGATAAGGAAGATGGGGGCTGATTATCTCGCCTATTCGATGATTGATGCAGTTGTGGACAGTTATTTTATGATCCTCGAAAAACTGGGAGAGAAGATAGAGCTTCTCGAGGAAGAACTGATCTCTGATCCCGGGATGAAGACGCTGCATGATATCCATTACCTGAAAAGAGAGATGATATTCCTGCGCAAGGCTGTCTGGCCCCTGCGGGAGGTGATCAGCATGATGGCGCGGGGAGAATCGCCTCTGATTCATGAATCGATGAAGTTATATCTCAGGGACGTTTATGACCATACGATACAGGTAATCGATACCATCGAGACGCTCCGCGACATGGTCACCGGCATGCTCGATATCTATCTCTCGAGCGTAAGCAACAGGTTGAATGCGGTCATGAAGGTGCTGACGATCATTGCCACCATTTTTATTCCGCTGACGTTTATTGTGGGGGTTTACGGCATGAATTTCAGATATATGCCCGAACTCGAATGGCGCTTAGGGTATCCACTGGTCTGGTTTGTTATGCTCGTCATCGGGATTTCGATGCTCATAGTGTTCCGAAAGAAGAACTGGCTGTAATTTTTTTTTTAGCTTTCCGTCGAAAGAATAATACGGGAGAAACTTTTTGTGCTAATATATCGGGTTGCATATCGAAAATCAGGCGCGCGCGCAAAATGTCCCTGTAAAATAAGATGAAATATTTAAAAAAACTGTATGAATGGGTGCTACATTGGGCAGATACACCGTATGCTGTCCCGGCCCTTTTCATACTCGCTTTTGCGGAATCATCGTTTTTCCCGGTGCCGCCCGATGTGCTTTTGATGTCACTCGCGCTTGCGATTCCGAAGAAATCCTTTCGTTATGCGGCCATCTGCACCGTTGGTTCCGTGCTGGGAGGGATGTTCGGCTATCTTATAGGTCTTGAGCTGATTGATACCGTAGGGATGCCGATTCTGAAGTTTTACGGGGCCACGGACAAATACGAATCGATTCGTCAGCTCTATATACAATATGATGCCTGGGCGGTCGGCATTGCCGGTTTTACCCCCATTCCCTACAAGGTATTCACGATCGCGGCTGGCGCTTTCAAGATAGACTTTCTGGTTTTTGTCTTCGCATCGATAGCGGGGAGGGCAGGGCGGTTCTTTCTGGTGGCGCTCCTCATTTACCGGTTTGGTCCCTCAATAAGAAGTTTTATCGACCGGTATTTCAATCTTTTGACGATGGTGTTTATTGCCCTTCTTGTGCTCGGTTTCATATTGATAAAATACGTTTTTTGAACTGTTTCGAAATTCATCGGCAGTGCGTTTTTCTTTTGAATCGAGGCGTCTTATCCGGTTTCCGCAAGGCGTTTTTTTCCGGAAATTGTTCTGTTGGGAAGTGCAAAAACCGGACTCTCCGCGAATTAAACGAAGAGTCCGGTTTGAAGCAGATTTAAAAACCCGTTACTTTTTTCTTACATTGTGAGAGAAAAAGGAACGTAGCCTGCCAGAAGCAATTCTCCGAGGAAAGAGCTCGATTTTACCTCGGCATTCTCGACGAGATTTCCCTCTGTCAGGCCGAAACCGGGCATGAAAGCATGGCATACGTAGAACTTTACGCCGAAATCACTGATCAATTCTACCAGTTCCCCGACATTGACCTGTTTGCCTTCCATTTCCATCGAGATGGTGTCTGCCACTCCCTTTTTCGCAAGCTGAACCCCTTCTCCGATGAGGAAGAAATCGAGCTCGATGCTGTCGTCAAAGGCCTTCATGTTGGAGGCGATCTTTAAAAAACCGATCACTTCCATAGGGTTTGTAGTTGCATGCGATAAGATGAAGATATACTTTTTCTTTTCCATCAGAACCTCCTGTCTGGTTTTGTCTAGTCATATAAATACATAACGATATGATTATATGATAACAGATACTGCCAAGTCAAGAGAACACGCAGGAAAAATATTATTTATTTCATATGAAAGAGGGTATGGCATTTCAAAGAAAGGTATGAACTGTTGATTTTATAAAATCGTTCGTCATTCTTGTAAAAAGTGGATGCCGTATGCTGGTCGCAGTGTTATGCTACTGTTACCGGGTTGACATTCTCAGGATTGGCGATTAATCTATCTCAAAAGGAGGAACATTATGTGCGGCAATTGTTTTCCTGATGACATTATGGTCTGTCCGTCATGCAAAAGGGATGATGAAGCATATAAACTTGGCGAGGCCGATTCCCCTTTTTCTGATCTCGGAGGGGGCATCTTCAAGTGCCTTTGCGGTGAGAACTTCGCCCGGACCGATCAGCTTCCGGATGAAGCAGCGGCCGAGCGAAACAGAGCGTAGGCATTGACGGACATAATTTCAGCCTTTCCCGGTCAGATTGCATTTGCTCATGTTACGGGGTTATTCCTCTGCGTACCCTGAGCCCTGAGCGCTGAAAAGCTCTATTCAGATTAATTGTTTTGAGTCGAGCAGGATAGTGACCGGACCGCTGTTTATCAGGTGTACTTCCATGAGAGCAGCGAATTGGCCTGTACATGCTGCTATTCCTTCCTGCCTCAGACGGCGGACAACCGTCATATACAGTTCCTTTGCTTTTTCCGGCTCTTCCGCGCGCATGAAGGAAGGTCTGTTGCCCTTACGGCAATCCGCGGCAAGGGTGAACTGAGATACGACGAGGATCTCCCCTGAAATGTCTATTACCGAACGATTCATCCTGGAAGAAGAGTCTTCGAATATTCTGAGCCCCGCGATCTTTTTTGCGATGTAAGCTGCGTCGTATTCCGTATCGCCTTTTTCGACTCCGAGGAAAACGAGAAGCCCCTTTTTGATGCTGCCCACAACGGAAGCGCCGACTTTGACCTCAGCCTCTGAAACCCTCTGAATTACTGCCTTCATGGAAGGGAAAGCTTTCTCAGTACCACATGAGGGCTTCAAAGTCAGGAGTGGGTACGTTAATGCAGATATGTCCCCGCCACGGACACCGTTCTATCTCTTCAGTTCCTGCCCTGATTGATATAAAGAGGTGTATTTCGTCATTCTCCCTTGCTTTCAAATCGGCAAAGGGGATACCGATTTCAAAGATATCCAGAACAGCTACATCGGATAACTCTTTTGACGCAACCCAGCTATCATCGGTTTTTTCATAAAGTGCGGCCCTGATCTTCCTTCCCTTTACCGGAACCGTTATCTTTATTTGCGAAGGACTTGTCGTGATGACGGAAAATTCCGTGCCGTCTTCAAACTGGTCAAAGGGGATCTTCGGGTCAAGTCTCAGGAAGAGGGAATCCCTGTTGAATCCGTAATAGATTGTCGTGATGAGGCTCTCGGACTTGTGCATGCTTCCGCCCGATTTTTTTACATCGAGCTGCGCTCCCTGATACCATTCATAATAGCTTGTCACCAGGCCGTCTATGGCAGGCCGTATAAATCCCCTGATCAGAAGCGTCGGTGCTACTCCCCTGTCATGTCTCAGCACCGGAACAAAGAGTTCGGGAGGTATTTCCTTCCCCATTTCCCGGTATACCTGCATGAGATTCAGGCGGAAAAGTTCATCGAACTCCTCCTGTGTTTCTGTCGTGTGTTCGTCTCCATACCACCAGTTCCAGTCGCTTCCCTCTGCTATGTAAATCGATTTCCACGCCTTTTCCAGGTTGACGCCGGGGTGCTCTTTTTGAAACAGGTCGAGTCTTTTCCGTGCATCGGCAAGATAGTCCCAGGAAAGATTATCCTCCTCATGACCTATCCAGATGCCGTAATTCGCGTTGATCCATGAACCCGGGTGAAGGTAGTCCAGCCTTTCACCCCGGTCATGACGGGTAATGAATTCAGAAACCGTAGTCGTTTTAAGACGTTCTTCCCGCGAGAGCCCCTCGTAGAGATACTGGAAAAAGTCGCGACCGTCGTTCTTGTAATGCTCCCAGGCGTTTTCACCGTCCAGTATGATCGATACAAGGCGGGGCCTGTCCATAGGCATCGAGTTTCTGATATGCAGCAGCTTTGCCAGCAAATCTTCCGCGGCTCTTTTGGAATCCCATTGAGAGTAGACAAACCCGATCAGGTCGGAGAGGGTATGGTCCCTGAAGACTATGGATACGTCTTCAAAACGGTATGGCCGGTAAAGAGCCTGGGGATCGGTCATGTTTCCGGAACTGTCCCGCAAGCTTTTCCTGAGGGAATGCGCGAGGACCCCCTCGTCTGTTGCAACCCATCGTATGCCGGCAGAAGACATGCTTTTGAGCACCTGCTCGCTGACCGAACCTTCGGACGGCCACATGCCGGTCGGTCTGTAGCCGAAGATTTTTTCGAAATATGCGAGCCCCATTTCTATTTGCCTGACCGCATCTTCAGGGTAGGAAAATCTCTGTCTCGGAAGGTTCACCTTCGGCATTGCGACCCGCGCGATGTCCGTATCACAGAGAAGCGGCGTGATGGGGTGATAAAAAGGCGAGGGGGAGAGTTCGACCTGGCCGGATGCAGCCATTTCCCTGTAGGCAGGGATGATCCTTTTTAAAATTTCCATCTGTTTCTGAAGCAGGAGATTTTTTTCTTCTTCGGTATAATCGCGGCCTTTTTCGACGAGCATCTTCAGGAAGGCATCATTCTGCCTGAAAAAAGGGTCTACCCAGCAGAGGTTGAAGAGCACCTGAAGATCGAGAAATTCTGCATCCGTGAAATACTTGACGCGCCGGACAAGGTCGCCCTTGATGAAATGGGTCCCTCTTTTCACCAGCAGTTCGTAGTAACGGGGAAAAGGTTTGATCATCGTTTCCCAGTTTGCGAGGAAGAAGTTTTCGAGGATGAATACCTTGTCATCACTGCCAAGGTCGGAGACCTTTTTTCTGCTTGCCTCGAGATAGGCATCCTTCGCGTTATTCTCGGTATAATCGCTCAATTGCTCGAGCAGCGATGGGACGAGATTGAAATTCTGTTTAATTGCAGGAAATTCCTTAACGATCTCGAGCATGTCGAGATAATCCTTCGTGCCATGGAGTCTCACCCACGGCAGGCGGTACACATCTGTAGACGGGTCTTTGTAATAGGGCTGGTGCATGTGCCAGACGAAGGAGATGTAAAGCGGGTTAGTTGTCATACTGGAAAATATATTCGTTTGGCCTTGACAGTCCGTATTCTTCTCTGGCGAGCTTCTCCCGGTAAAAAGGGTCCTCTTTGAGGAGCTTTAACTGCGTCCTGAGTTGCTCGTTCTGCGCGTTTATCTCATCAATCTGTTTCTCGAGATTCACTTTTGTCCTGTTCAGTTCGAGATAGCGAAACAGGCCCATATCGCCGAAGACAAGACTGATCGACAGATAAATAAAACTCAGGATGACAAACGTCAGAAAGATGAGTTTTTTCTTCCTGACTTCAGCCAGGACCTGTTTTCTTAGAAGGTTGTGGCTGCTCATTAGGATAAATTATAGAATGCCTTTTTCCCCCTGTACAGAGCTGAGTCTGAAAGTTCTTCCTCGATGGCAAGCAGACGGTTGTATTTTGCCACCCGTTCGCTTCTCGCCATCGAACCGGTTTTGATGAATCCCGTATTGCAGGCTACCGCGAGATCGGCGATGGTCGTATCCTCCGTCTCGCCCGATCTGTGGGAGATGACCGCGGTATATCCTGCAGTCTTTGCCATTTCAATGGCGTCAAGAGTTTCGGTGAGTGTGCCGATCTGGTTCAATTTTATGAGGATTGAGTTGGCGATCTTGCGCTCTATCCCCTTCAGGAATATTTTGGTGTTGGTAACGAAGAGATCGTCTCCGACGAGCTGTACCTTTTCGCCGATACCGGACGTCATCGACTCCCATCCTTTCCAGTCGTTTTCAGAAAGCCCGTCTTCTATGGAGAGAACAGGGTATTTCGAAATGATCTTGTCGTAGTATTCGATGAGGTAGTCATGCGAGACCTTTTTGCCTTCGAACCGGTACGAGCCCTTTTCATAAAACTCCGATGCTGCCACGTCAAGCGCGATAAAAATGTCTTTTCCCGCCTTGTATCCGGATTCTTCCACGGCCTGAATAATCAGCAGTATCGCTTCTTCGTTGCTCTTCAGATTCGGCGCGAAGCCTCCTTCATCACCCACGGAAGTATTGAGGCCTTTTTTGTTCAGAATCTTCTTGAGGGTATGAAATATTTCCGCTCCCGCTCTCACAGCGGAAGAAAAGTCGGCGACCCCTGCGGGCAGGATCATGAATTCCTGGATGTCGAGGTTGTTGTCGGCATGCGCCCCCCCGTTGAGGATATTCATCATAGGCACGGGGAGCACCTTGGCATTGCATCCGCCGATATACCGGTACAAAGGCATGCCCGCCTCAATCGCTGTAGCCCTGCAGACCGCAAGAGAAACGCCCAGTATGGCATTGGCGCCGAGTCTTTTTTTGGTCTCGGTGCCGTCCAGTTCGATGAGGAGGTTGTCTACGAAAACCTGGTCTTCCGAGGCGATTCCCCTGAGTCTCGGGGCGATTTCCTCAAAAATGTTCTTTATCGCTTTTTGAACGCCTTTGCCGTGGAATCTCTTTCCCCCGTCCCTGAGTTCCAGGGCTTCCCGCTGCCCTGTCGAGGCGCCTGACGGTACCGCGGCCTTGCCGATAACGCCGCTGTCGAGATACGCGTCTACTTCAATGGTAGGATTTCCCCGTGAATCAATGATCTCTCTCGCAATCAGGTCTACTATTTCTCCCATGAATTCCTCCCTTACGAGGATGCTTGCTGAACGCCCGGCCTCTTGAGGCGGGGATGAAAGCAGGCTATCCTATAAAATAATTTTTCTTGTTCGATACGTATGCCCATCCCAGGGGAAGGGGTGCTTGACCGTTACAGATACTGGTTTATCAGGCTTTTTATCCTCTCCGTGTCTACATCCGTGCCGGCAAGTTCCGTTCTGTTGCCGATATGACGCAAACTCGTTTCGAGAAAGATTTTAAAATGCATCACCTTCTCCATAATCTTGTGAAATTCGGAGTTGAGAATCATCTCTTTTTTGACCGAGTTCAGCTCGTTGAAGAACAGAACGAACTCCTCATAATCGTCATAGCGCAATAATCTGAACGTAAAACTCTCAAAATATAACATATAGTTCTGTAATGATTCAAAGACTTTAAGCCGTTCCTGGGGGAAACCGGCCTTCTTTTCCAGGAGCAAAATAAATTTATGCAGCGCGAAGATGTCCTCCCGCAGACGGAGCGATTGTTCCACTTTGGTCATAAAGCTCGGGAAAATCTCTTCCCCTTTTATTTCGGGAGTGTAGTGCTGTGTAATCTGTACTATGCTGTGTTCGGCAAGATTCCTCAGTATGCCGTGACTGTTTTCTATCTTTCCCCTGAAGTGTACGGATTTCTTTTTGCGGCTGATGTCTTTCAGTTCCTGGTGGTAGACCCTTTTTGTTTCCATGGCAAACTGATAGGAGAGTGCGTGCAGAAGCATCTGAAGATCATTATTTTTCATTTTTTTGGACGTTTTTTCCATATGGCTGCGGAAAGCGCTGATTTCGGAGCGCAGAAGGATCAGTATCATAAGAGATGAATGCAGCGAAACAGAACGCTGCGTTGCGATTTCGACAAATGACAGAATCCGCAATAGGCGAAAGAGATAAATATAGACTATGGATATCTGCTTTCTTTCTTCCCTGTCGGTTAACGACTTTACTATCCCTGATACGGCGGCATTGCTTATCATGTCGAAATCAGGGTTCAGGTTTTTTCTGAAAGGGTTGAAGAAGGTGTTTTCCCTGATCTCTTTGCTGATCAGGCGGCCTATATTGGTAAAACCCATGTAGGAGATGTTTCCCGGGCGGAGAAGGTCCGTTATGAGGCTTTTTATGTTTATGAATGAGTCATAGAGGAGGTACAATGCCTTTTCCTGCGTGTCCTGCCTGTAAAGGTCTTTTCTGAAGGCATCTATTTTGCTCGCAGAGAGGAATTTTGTTTCGGTATATTTCTGAAACCAGTATGCGTTTTTTTTGCTTTCCGGTATGACGACTTCCAAAATCCCGAGCACGCGCAAGATGGTGTCCCGTACTGTCACGAGCTCCTCGAAGAAGTTCTTGCCGGTCGCATTTTCAGAAAAGGTCAGATTTTCTATGTTGAAATATCTGTCGAGTGCGAGCAGCAGGATGTCAAGCTCCGAAAAAAGAGCTGTATTTTCCCTTTTTGACCGTGCGACCCAATCTTCTTTTTCTTCCTGAATTGGCATATGAATTAAGATGTCCGCCTATTTTTTCTGGACATGGATAGCCTCTCCATGCGCGTCTTCAGCCGCTTCCATGATTCCCTCTGCCAGTGTCGGATGCGCGTGAATTGTCTCCGCGATGTCCCTGACCGTAAGTCCTGTTTTCATCGCAAGAACCGCTTCATGAATGAGGTCTGAAGCGTGCGGGCCTATAATGTGAGCGCCGATGAGCCTGTCTGAAGATTCTTCGGCAATCAACTTTATGAAACCTGAAAACTCGCCCATCGCATGAGCCTTCCCGAGCGCCCTGAACTGGAACTGGCCGGTTCTGTATTTTATTCCTTTGCCGGGCC
>Ga0224495_10002587_pt1 | contig 11714 bp, 8 predicted proteins | sample SF_Jul11_sed_USG_FD_168128 | JGI IMG/M metagenome (GOLD analysis project Ga0224495, IMG submission 168128) | Sediment microbial communities from San Francisco Bay, California, United States - SF_Jul11_sed_USGS_4_1 | ecosystem: Environmental > Aquatic > Marine > Sediment | place: USA: California...
CTGCTCGAACAATCGGAAGCTGTCGCGCAAACCCAGCTGAATCAACCCGCGAAATTGGTCACGCTCAGGCTCGCTGACCAGCACTTTGCCTTCCCATGCTTTCGGGTCATGCACATCGCGGTCTTCCGGCGCAATGTTGTAGTCGCCGAGCAACACCAGTTTTGGATAGCGCTTCAGCTCTGCCTCCAGCCAGTCGTGCAGCGCGGCGAGCCATTGGAGCTTGTAATGATACTTGTCGGAGTCAACCTCGCTGCCGTTGGGAATGTAAACATCCACGACGCGGACGTCGCCAAAGGTGGCGGCAATGACACGCTTTTGTTCGTCGTCGAAATCCGCTATGCCGATCTGAACGTCACGGCACGGCTCGCAACTGAGGATCGCCACGCCGTTATAGGTCTTTTGCCCGCTGAACACGCTGTGGTAACCGGCCGCCTGTAACTCATCCTGCGGAAAATTCTTGTCCTCGCACTTCGTTTCCTGCAGGCACAGCACATCAACCGGATTGGCGGCAAGCCAGTCCAGCACATGCGGCAGGCGGACTTTCAGCGAGTTGACATTCCATGTGGCTAATTTCATTGTGTAATGACCAAACAAGAACCGGAGAAAACCTGAAACTGAATATTCCGTCAAACAAATTATGCTAGAGATTTTTTTCTGGACGTTTGAAAAAGAAATTAGTTGCCTCCACAAATCCGGCAACACTACCGCAATCAAAGCGCTTCCCATGAAACCGATAAGCAATAACTTTCCCGTTTTTTGCCTGTGCTTGCAACGCGTCAGTAATCTGCACTTCGCCGTTCTTTCCTGGCTGAGTGTTCCGCAGAATATCGAATATATCAGGTGTCAGAATATATCGCCCTATCACAGCAAGGTTGGATGGTGCATCTTGCGGTGCGGGTTTTTCTACCATACGCTCGACTTTGACGATCTGATCATCCAGCTGCTGTCCTTTGACAATGCCGTACTTGTCCACCTCATCTATGGGCACTTCTTCTACCGCAACGATACTGCAACGGTATTTTTCATATACGCGTACCATTTGTGCCATCACACCAGTGGTTTCACCCACACACAGGTCATCGGCCAATATCACGCCGAAGGGCTTATCGCCAATCAGCGTTTCCCCTGTCAGTATGGCATCGCCAAGCCCGCGCATATGCGTCTGTCGCGTGTACGAAAAAGTGCAGCGATCAATCAGCACCCGGATACTACCCAGTTGGTTCTCTTTGCTTGTGCCGCTAATGTGGTCTTCCAGCTCATAGGTTATATCGAAGTGATCTTCTATTGCGCGTTTGTTACGTCCGGTGACGAAACCGACATTTTTCATGCCCGCTTCAAGTGCTTCCTCTACCCCATACTGAATCAGCGGCTTGGTAAGAATTGGCAGCATCTCCTTAGGCTGCGCCTTGGTAGCAGGAAGGAAGCGGGTTCCATAACCAGCTACTGGAAAAAGACACTTTGTAATCATATTAGGTTCTCCTGATTCATTAATTGATTAGCCAATAGCAGCTTAGCGGTGGAATGAGAATTGCATCCTCTTTAGCATTGATCCGCATGCCCGTGCACAGGTCTTTCATCACATCATGCTGAAAAAAACCAAACGCTTTCATGTGGCCAATTCGGATTATCTGTGACTCGACATTGAAATTGCTGACCACCAGAACCTTGTTAGAGTAGTTTTGCGGATCAACCCGTGAAAAAACCAGCAGATTTATGTTATCTACCTCAAACAAATGGCGGTTATCAAAATCCGCAAATGCGGCAATCTCTTTGCGCAGCGCAATCAAATTCTTCAGGGCATTAAATATCCGGTGCTCAACTGTCCCTGCGTGGTGACGCTTCTCCGCTTTTTCCCAATCGAAACGCGAGCGATGCGCCCAACGATTGTCGTCCCGCTTGGAGGGATCTGCGAGATATTCAATACTATTGAGCATTCCTATCGCATCACCATAATACAGCAATGGCAACCCGCCAAAGGACAGTATTAGACTATGCAGCAGCAGGATCGTCTTTATTGCGGCATCTATTGCCTTGTCGTCGTTGTTTTCAAGTGCGCTTTCAAGACCTACAAGAGATGCGAGAGAGCCAGAAATACGAGAATCACCGGTTTTTGGATTTTCGCCGAAAGGCAGTCCGCGTGCGGGAGAACCCGGAAATTTTCCAGTGAAATAATCGATCAAAAATCGGCGATGCAACGCAGGGTCATAACCGGACGAACGTGCATCATTGTCATCAAATCCCAAGCCTATGTCATCGTGGCAGCGTACATAATTAAGCCAGGTAGCACGCTCCAGCTTACCCGGCAAGTTATTAACACCACGGTTGAGCAGGTTCGCATTCTTGGTTGCAACTGCATCCCAAAGTAGCGCCATGAAAGTTGCGTTGTAAGCAATCTCGCATTCTTTGGCATTGATCGCATCCTCGCCAAAATATTTGGTAACCTCGCCCGGCGAAACAATTGCCTCTGCGATGAACAGAACACCCGGCGCGGTGACTTGGCAACAATCTTTCATCAATTGAAGTAGCAGATGTGCTTCGCGTTCGTTCTGGCAAGTGCTGCCAATTTTCTTCCACAAAAATGCCACTGCATCCAGTCGCAAAATGTCTGCTCCCTTATTCGCCCAAAACAGGATGATGTCTATCATCTCAATCAGCACAGCGGGATTGCGGTAATTAAGATCCCACTGGTAACTGTTAAATGCCGTCATCACCCATTTTCCCATTACTTCATCCCAGGTAAAATTACCAGGGGATGTAGCCGGGAAAATTTCTGGCATGGTTTTTTCGTACGCATCGGGAATTTCACGGTCATCGAATACGTAGTAGTAATCCTGATATTTTTTTTCGCCTTGGCGCGCCTTTTTCGCCCATTCATGTTCATTTGAAGTGTGATTCACCACTATATCTAAGATCAACAGCATGTCTTGCTTTTTAAGGGCAGTTGCCAATATCTCGACATCTTCGGTCGTCCCGAAGATTGGATCTACCTTGAGGTAATCACGAACTGCATAACCGCCGTCGCTATTGTCCGGAGGGCAATCTAGAATAGGCATGATGTGCAGCATGTTGATGCCCAGTTCCTGCAAATAGGGCAGTTTTTCGCGCAAGCCTTTTAGATCGCCTGCAAAACGATCACAATATAAAGCCATGCCAACCCATTTTTGACTCAAAAACCAGTTGTAATCCACTTCACGCGCCAAATCGGATTTTCTCAGATGAGGAAGTCGTTCGATGTACCGGAATATGAGAGTCTCAATTAGGCTGACCATCTGCCGCTTAAAATCAGGCCGCTCTCCATACAATTTGTAACAAAGGGAGTGGATAGCATAAAAATTTGCCCCTAGGCGGGTATAAAAATGGCGTAGCCGAAAATTCCCGATCTCCGGTTTCAGCTCGGAAAGAATCTCATTCAGCAAAGCATGTGAAACTTGTTCATACATCGGCAGTCCTAAGTTCAATTGATTTTATCAAGCCATACCTCCACTTCCGGCCAATAATGCGCCGCGCCTTCAATAATGCCCGCGCTGTAATTCCCGTTCATACCCAGATAATCTCCCTTGGCAATATAAAGTGTCTCTTTACATGCATTGGCGGCCTGCCGCTTTACTTCTGCATTGGCATTGGCCACCAGCACGGAAGGAATGCTGCTTATCAGCACATCCATATCATTTCCACTGTCGCCGGCGAACATCGTGTTCTCAGGTCGAAATCCATTTTGCTGCATCAGAAATTCAATAGCGTGTAGCTTGTTGGCTCGGGCAGGCAAAACATCCAACAAACCGAGATTGGCTGCCTCATCGACACTCCAGATAAGATTTGCTTTGATTCCATTTTGCCTCAGCAAAACATTCAGCTCGTCTAGCAATACCTGTCCATCTGTTTCTGGCGACACATAAAAACTAAGTTTATGAAGGGCCTGCTTTTGTTTTTCCTGCAATTGCATTGCAGGAAAAACGCTTAATATCCGAACAAGTTCATCACGAGATAGATTTAGCCAATCCATCGCAATTTTTGTATCCCATTCGTTCAACCGATGCCAGCCAGACGAATCGACCCTATAAATTGTCGTGCCAACATCAGCAATTGCAAAGTCTGGTTGTGGTAAATCGAATTCCGCAATGGCCTGTTCAATGAGCGCGCGATGCCTGCCAGTTACATAGGCAAGCTTGATCTCGCTGCGACCCGCTATCAATTTGAATCTTTCCCTTGCCATAGATGATTCCGGCTGTAATCCGTTCGGTATCAAAGTTCGGTCAAGATCTGTGCAAAGCAATAATCGCTTCATAGTTGCGCATTAACCTGTTCATCTGCAAAAAATTGATAATGGTCGATCGCATCCAGTATTCCAGCGGCGTGATGCTTATTGGAAAAATAGATGTTATCGATATCAGCCAAATCGGACAGTTCGGCAAGATGATGGTCATCCACCACAGCCGCCAGAGTGTTGCCCCGCAACATGTCTGCATCCGCGCCTGTAACCCCGGTGACGAGCGTATTTTCCAGTAAAAACCCGAGTTGCTCTGCGCACCAGCGCAGAGCCAGTCCCTTGGAAGCCCGAACAGGAACCACGTCGAGGAACTGGCCAAAACAAAAAATGGTATTAACTGCCTGCTCATTGCGCAAAAGCGTCTGCCTGATTTCCTTGATATTAGCCAAAGTATGATCAACGTAATAACTGATCTTAAAAGCACTTTGATTGATTTTCGGCTGCATTTTCAGACCCGGCATTTCAAAAAGAATGTCCCGTACAGCTTGTGGATTCCACAGGTGATTGATATGTCGCTCCCAGACATCTGACCTAGTCAGATTGGGCGCATAGTGGATTTGTGTTCCCTGTCCGGTTATCAGCACATCCGGTTGCGGAATGCCATGCTGGCGCAGCTTCGCCAAAGCATCGTCCAAGCGACGCCCGGTTGCAATGCCAAAGATTGTTGATTTTCGGTATAGTTGCATGGTCTGTAAGAATAAATGCAGCGCCTCTTTGTCTCCAAGCAGATTCAGATCGATACCGGTGAATATCGCGCGATTTCTGAACACTCCGGCACGTCGAATTAAACTGGCCTTGGCTATCGATTCTGTCTTCTCTACAAGAGGGTGAATGACTGAAAGGTATTTTTCAACGTGCGCCTGCCACGAATAATGACGGCGAACGCCTTGAATCCCGTTCTTTGACAAACGCTGCCACTCTGATTTGTCAGTCAGGGCTTTCAATATTACAGAGGCCATTTCCGCCTTGTTAAGCGGATTGATTAAATATCCATTTTGGCAATTTTTGATTATATCCACCGGGCCACCATCCTCGGTCGCCACAATGGGTAAGGCACTTGCTGCTGCTTCGATCAGGGTCAGCCCGAACGGCTCTGTCAACGCGGGATTGACAAATACTCCACGCGAGGCAGCAGCAAGCCGATATAGAACTGCAACTTCTTCCGGGCTATGATGTTTGGGATACGCCACTTTCCCGTACAAATCATGCTTGTCGATTGTTAATAGAATATCGTTCAGAACCGCACTCGAGGTATCTTCCATATCCTGAATATCGTCACGATTCCCAGCTATGATGACCAGATTTGCTTTCTGCTGAAGCTCTGGAGACTCGCCATATGCTTCAATCAACGCAATGATATTCTTTCTAGGGTCTGGACGAGATAATGCAAGAATCAACGGCTTGCCAGATTGCTTCAAAAAGCGATTAAGTTCCTCCGCTATATCGCTGGACTTTTCATTTCCCTCCGGCGGAAAGAATTTATCCAAATCTGTGCCCGGCGGAATGACTCGCATTCGCTCGGGCTGGTAGAAATCGTACAAACCGTACTGCTGCTCGATCTCCTGTTGCGTACTGGTTATGACACGTTCTGCTACGCCCAACGTCATTTCTTCTGCCTCAATCCGGCGTGAAATGGCATAGGTAGTCTCAATTTCGTCCCGTTTAATGCCACTGGCCAGCAATTGTTTACGTTTGCTACGCCCAAGTGAGTGTCCGGTATGTACCAAAGGAACACCCAGTTGATGCGAGAGACGCGAACCCACGTAGCCAGCATCAGCATAATGGCTATGAATAATATCCGGAATGCGCCCCTCCCCCTTAAGAAAAACCAGCGCATTATCAGAGAAGTTTTCCAGCGAATCCCACAGCATCTCCTTGCGCAAATATTTTTGCTCTCCGCATTCAATACGTACTATGAAGGATTTGTCAGAAATTGGCTCAACGGGAATGGCGTAATCTGAGCTAACCTGACTGTCAATAACGCACCGCGTCAACAATACCACCTTCTCTACGTCTGAACGTTCGGCTAGTGCACGAGAAAGTTCTACAACATACTTGGTCTGCCCACCAGTATCAGCATCGCGTCCCAATTCAAGATCATGGCCACGAATCAAACCATGTACGCTGATCAGCACGATATACAGGGGTTGTTTGAGTATGGGGGGCTGTTTTTTCATAAACCCCACTTCTGAATGAATGAATTATAAAAATCAACACTCCCGGGAACCGCCCCTCGAATTTTGCAGATTGAGGCGGCAAAATCATTGGCCCTATCAAGCGTTTTGCTCACAGGCCAATGAAGAAGTATGCCTAATATGAAAACTGCGGCAAAGCCATCTCCCGCACCGACCGTATCTATCAAACTTTCACTCGGATTTCTAACGGCAGCCCCAACCTTCTCACCTTGGCTGTTAATTTGCCATGCCCCGTGTTTACCGCATGTGATTACCGCCTGATTGATATCAAATTGTTTCATCAATTGTGTAATCTGGCTTTGCGGCTCAACACCAGGCAAACCGAATAGATTTGCCAGCAAACTCAGCTCCTCATCATTTACCTTCACAATATCTGCGTATTGCAGAGATTGGCTGAGGATATTTTGGTCGTACCATGGAGCGCGTAAATTTATGTCCAGAAATTTTGTACCGCGTGTGCCGCTTAATAATACTTCAAGCGATTGCCTAGAAGTTTCGTGCCGCTGAGCCAATGTACCAAAATATATCAGCGAAGGGTGCGTCGAAAGCACAGTATCACTCATTGCATCCCTATCAATGAAATCGTAGGCTTGCAGGGGAAGTATCTCGAATCGGTGTGCACTTCCCTCAACGTGAACCATCACTTGACCAGTGGGATATACCTTGTCACTTTGAACAGCCGATGTTTCCATCCCGTTTTGCTTCATCACATCCATGATTTCATCACGCAAAACATCGCTGCCAAGACGTGTAATCAATACGGGGGTTTGTTTGAACGCCTTGAGATGCCTCGCCACGTTAAACGGTGCTCCTCCCAGAACAGAACGATCGGGAAAGTTGTCAGCCAGCACCTCACCAAACAAAAGAACAGCATTATTTTGACAATCCTCGGAAATCATCTGGCTGGAAGTTAGATTTTCGGAATGCAACTGGGACTTCATTGAGCTCGCCATGCCATCTGGCTAAATTCAATTATATATTATATTTCAATATGTTCCATATTCACATCCTTATCCCTCGCGACTAGACAATTTGGCAACACTGTCAAACAGTTATTATCTCCCCCATGAAAGCGTGCAAATTCGACCTGAAAAGAGGGGGCTCAGCGTAAAGTTATACCCTTTCATTTTGGAACGGATACATGCATTTTCTCTATGCAAGCCGCCCGACTCAGGCTTTACTGTCCAGCCATTTCGTCTTGAATCAATGGCTCTACCGGTAATTCCGTATCTATTGCAGCTGGCTTGGCTGGCGCAATTTTTTGTCGATAGGTTGCTGTCTTGGGGTATCCAGCCACATCAAGCTCGTTATTCCATTTTGACTCGATAAATCCGCCCAAGTAAGTTTTGCCAACAGCCAAAGTTGGTGAATCTGAGCTACCGGACATTTTTTGAAATTCATCAATATCGTCTTTGGTTTTTAATAGTTTTTCATCATAAGGAACTCCCCGTTTTCTCAGCAGTTCACGAGCCAATTCGCATGGCGTGACACAACTCTCCCCGACATATAGTGTTACGGGGAAATTCTGCTGGGCACGACGCGCTTCATAGGATATATCTTGGTTTATTTCCACATTTCGACCGAATTTTTTCCTCTCTACCTTAGTAGAATCCGCTGGCAGCGTGTCGCTATAATGTACCCGCCCATCTTCACCAACCCAGCGGTATAGCTCTCCCGCTCTAGTATTTGATATAAGTGACGCCCATATGGTCAGCAACAATACAAAGTGTTTCATTCCACTTCTCCTAAATTTAGGACTCTACCAGTCCATTGTGACGCAATAACGCATCCATGCTTGGCTCACGCCCACGAAATTTGGTAAACGAATTCATCGCCCCCCTGCTACCACCGACTGCAAGTATCTCGCTGCGAAAACTTGCACCTATATCCGGATTCAACACGCCATGCTCTTCGAACATGCTGAACGCATCTGCTGACAACACTTCCGCCCACTTGTAACTGTAATACCCTGCAGCGTACCCACTTGCAAAAACGTGGGTGAAACTTTGCGGAAAACGATTGAATTCTGGCGGGATAAGCACAGCAACCTCAGCTCGCACTTCATCCAGCAGCTGCAAAATTGATTTTGCACCACCCGCCTCGAAATTGCTATGCATCAAAATATCGAACAAGGAAAATTCAACCTGGCGCAATGTCTGCAATCCGCTCTGAAAGTTTTTTGCGGCTATCATTTTGTCGAATAACGTACGAGGTAATGCCTTGCTGCTATCCACATGGCTTGTCATGCCACGTAGCACATCCCACTCCCAGCAGAAGTTCTCCATGAACTGGCTGGGCAATTCCACGGCATCCCACTCAACTCCGTTAATGCCGGAAACGCCCAAGTCCTCCACCTCGGTCAGAAGGTGATGCAGGCCATGCCCGAATTCATGAAATAACGTAATGACTTCGTCATGTGTGAACACGGCCGGTTTATCCCCGACAGGCGCAGAAAAATTACAGTTCAGGTACGCAACCGGTGTCTGTATGCCGGTAGCCAAACGACGGCGGGTGATAACATCATCCATCCATGCTCCGCCACGCTTGCTGTTGCGTGCATACATATCGAGATAAAACTGCCCGATCAGCCCCCCCCCGGCATCGCGGATGTCGAAGAAACGCACATCCTCATGCCAAATCGCAGCTGTCGCCTGATTGATTTGCAGACCGTAGAGCGCTTCGACCAGCCTGAACATTCCCTGTAACACTGCATTTTCCGGGAAATATTGTTTCACCTCCTGCTCGGAGAATGTGTAACGCTGTTCACGCAATTTTTCGCTAGCGTAACTCACATCCCACGATTGCAAATCAGCTATTCCCAAGTTAATTTGGGCATATTCACGCAGCTCCGCCAAATCTTTTTCGGCAAATGGACGGGCACGTTGCGACAATTCGCGCATGAACTCGACTACCTGCTGCGGGGAGTCCGCCATTTTGCTTGCCAATGACAATTCTCCATAGTTGGAAAAGCCCAGCAATTTTGCTTCTTCACCGCGCAACTTGATGATCTCTTCCATCAGGGGGGTGTTGTCCCATTCTGGTTTGCCAAACTCACTAGCGCGTGTGCCGTAAGCACGATACATCTTTTCACGCAGCGCACGGTTGTCGGCATATTGCATAATGGGCATGTAGGATGGTGCCTTGAGCGTGAACAACCAGCCATTTTTCCCAGCAAGTTGCGCAGCCTCATAGGCGGCCTGCAACACATCTTCCGGCAGGCCGCTTAATTCCTTTTTATTCTCAATAAGCAGCGTGAAATCATTGGTCGCATCCAGCAAGTTATCAGAAAAACGCGACGTCAGTTCCGACAAACGTTCCTGTATTTCGAGGTAACGCTTTTTTTTGTCATCTGGTAACTCCGCGCCGCCGAGGCGAAAATCGCGCAATTCGTTCTCGATGATTTTTTTGCGCGATACGCTCAGTCCGGCAAATTCAGCACTGTTGCGCAATGCCTTGAATTTCTCAAACAGCGCAAGATTCTGACCCAGCTCTGCATAATACTGGGTAATCTTCGGCAGGGTAGCGTTATAGGCCTCACGCAATTCAGGGCTATTCATCACAGCATTCAAGTGTCCTACCGGCCCCCATGCACGGGAAAGGCGTTCATTGGCATCCTCCATGGGCACCACAAAATTCTGCCATGTAGGATGCGTACTTTCACCCAGTAACTGCCCGACCAGGACGTAGTTTTCATCAAGCAATTGTGCTATTGCCGGGACGACATGTTCAGGTTTTATCTCTGCAAAACGCGGCAGACCTGAAAAATCGAGTAGGGGGTTCATATCATCAAAGGTTCGTCGTATGCCTTCGAGGACGAAATCACCGTTGAAACACAAGCTGCCCATCAAGCAGTGTATATCTCACCCTGCCTTGCATCTCATAACCATTGAAAGGCGTGTTCTTGCCTTGGCTTTTCAACGAGGCTTGTTCCACCTTCCAAATCGCTTTCGGATCGAACACGCATATATCCGCATGCGCGCCAACCGAAAGATGTCCCATCTTCTGCCCCAGAAGTTGGGCCGGATTGATGGTAACCCTTGCAAGCGCATCTAGCAGTGAAACTTTTTCCTGCTCCGCCCACTTCAGCACCAACGGCAACAGCAACTCCAGCCCGGTAGCGCCGTATTCCGCCTCGGCAAATGGCAATTGCTTGGCATCGTCATCCACAGGCGAATGATTAGAACAGATCGCATCGATAGTGCCATCAATCAAACCTACTCGCAGCTCTGCCTTGTCACGCTGGCTGCGCAGTGGAGGTACCAGATGACAGTTGCCATCAAAATACCCAATATCCATTTCGGTCAGATGCACGTGATTTATTGATACATCACAGGTCACGTTGATGCCTTCTCGCTTTGCAACTCGGATCATGTCCACGCCTGCCGCGCTGGAAATACGGCAAATGTGCAAAATAACACCCGTCTCTCTCGCTAACTGGAGTGCCGTTGCCAGCGCTATAGTTTCCGCAACTACCGGAATCGGTGGCAGTCCAAGTCTGGTTGAAATTTCACCGTCATTCGCCACGCCATTCTTGGCGAGAAAACTATCCTGCGGGCGCAGCCACACACGATAGCCAAAGGTGGACGCATATTGCATGGCACGCAACAACACCCGTGTATCTGTAAGGGGCGCATCAGCCTGACTGAAAGCCTTGCAACCGGCCTCGCTTAATTCGTTCATCTCAGTCAATTCTGCGCCCTTCAAACCATAAGTCAGTGCTCCGATCGGAAACACCCGTGCCTGATTCAGTGAACGCGCCCGATGCTTGAGCATCTCCACCAATCCCGGCTCATCAAGTGGTGGCTCTGTATCCGGTGGGCAGGCCAGACTGGTAACCCCCCCCGATACTGCAGCAGCCATTTCTGACTCTAATGTGGCTTTGTATTCGTAACCCGGCTCACGCAGCCGCGCCGCTATATCCATCAAACCTGGCATCACAACCAGGCCACTGGCATCAATCACTTCCTCCGCAACAAAACCTTGTGGTGCCTTTCCGATTGAGGCGATGCGCCTACCAGAGATGTAGACGTCTTGTTGCGCATCGACCCTGTTCTTGGGGTCGACCAATCGTCCGTTCTTGATATGGATGTTCATGTGTTCCCCGCCCACATGCTCATCACCGCCATACGCACTGCGATACCAAATGTCACTTGGGACAGTATTACTGAGTGCGGGCCGTCTGCCACGGCAGAATCAATCTCCACCCCGCGATTCATTGGGCCTGGATGCATCACAATCGCATCCGGTTTAGC
>Ga0224495_10002588_pt1 | contig 11714 bp, 12 predicted proteins | sample SF_Jul11_sed_USG_FD_168128 | JGI IMG/M metagenome (GOLD analysis project Ga0224495, IMG submission 168128) | Sediment microbial communities from San Francisco Bay, California, United States - SF_Jul11_sed_USGS_4_1 | ecosystem: Environmental > Aquatic > Marine > Sediment | place: USA: California...
TCTGTCTGATATTCAGCTTTTAGGAGAGCGTGCAGCATGCGGATGCCAGGGTAGTCCTTCTCTCTTGCATGTTCTTCCAGTCTGTTCATCCATGATTGTGGCATCTCGAAAGAAACGTCATAGTTCCCAGATTGCACCATTTTCAATTCTATCTCTGCTAGCTTTAGGAAACAGGAGTTAGTTAATGCCATTCTGTTAGTAGCTATGCATAATCTCAATGCTTGGCTCAAACTCTGTGATGCTGTTTTCAAGTTTCCCTCTTTTATCTCCAGCAAACCCTGTGCAAAATCATGCAAAGGAAGATAGGTGTCATCTCCTGCTTTAAAGACTATTTCACCTAGCTCATCAATAATTTTCCTAGCCTCCTCTATTTTGTTAATATGTATCAAAGCCCAAGCTATCTGCATTAATCCTTCTGCGTAACTCCTAGGAACTGATTTTGCTTCATCCAAACCCAGTTTTGACCATTCGAGGGCGTTTCTTCCTTCGCCCAATTCATTGTATATGAAAGCGATATCATGAGGGATGGCTGTACTATACATTGTATCAACAATAGGACGCCCCGCTTCTCCCTTAATTGCTGCTGCATCAAAGAATGATTCCAGAGCATCGTCAAACTCACCGCGAATCCCTTGAATTAGACCGAGTCCATGCTGAACTAATGCAAACGAATTCCAGTTTCCAAGAGCCTTAAAAATGGTTCTTGATTCGATTAGTAGTTCTTTTGCTGCATTTGCATCTGAATTCATTTTTGAACGAGCGATATATTGAAGAATAGATGCTTCGTGCATCTTGTCGTCATATGCTCTAGTCACTTTAAGAGCAGATTCCATTTCTTCTATGAATTTGTCCGTCTTGCCTTCTCTATCCCATATACGAGCTTCCCAGTCATGAGTGATATGCTTGAAACAATTCAGCTTTTCATCGGATTCAATTAATCTCTTCATCTCTTCCAAAACCTGGTCCTCTTCGGAAGTCCACCCTCTCTTCATAAATCCTGCAAACGCTTTTGCGTCAAGTAACTCAATAGCCATCCAACTTTTTGGGGAAATGGACATGGCTAGGTCTACGCTATTGATTACAAGGTCATAGTCCACAGTTCTATCGAGGAAGGTACGTCCTAGCAAAAGAAAAGGGTGAAATGCAGGGATTGCTTGATACTTGTAAGACATCTTTTCTAGAAACTCATGCTGTCCAAGCTCGGTTGCGAACAGTAAGGCCAGAAATGCAAGTTCTTCTTGTTTATTCGATGAACAGACTCTCTCGCTCAATGAGGATGCGAACTCCCAGAGGGTTTGGGCTTGGTTCATAAGAGAGTTCAGTTCATCACATGTAGTCTTCTCCAAGAATGGGAAATACATTGTGACTGATCCTATCGGCTTCATTGTCCTAGACCACCGAACAACGCCAGAGTACTGAAGCAATTGTTAGAAAGGAGAAGAATCTAACGGTCTTTGAAATCCAAACAATTTCCCTGAGAACTACATTCTTACAATGAACTGTATCCTCTAATTTCGTATGATGAATAGGAGGTGAATAAGCTCTTTTTCTTCAAGAAAAAGAAAAGCATTGTCTCTATTTCAGTGGTACATATGCACTACTCTTAGTTGCACCAATTCCCGGATTTCCATGTTTCACAACTCTTGAGGTTGGCGAAAATTCTCCGAGGACATGCCCAATCATCTGAGGGATGATCTTGATGCGCTGAAAGTCCTTACCATTATGTACAGCAATTGTGAGGTCTACCATTTCAGGGAGAATGACCATGTCACGACAGTGGGTCTTAACGACAACATCCTTTCCTTTCTTGACCTGCTTTCTAGCCGCTCGGAGATTCATCAAGAGCTTTTTCTGCCTCTGTGGAAGGCCTCTCTTGAGGGTTCTTCTCCTGCGAGTAGGGAGCAGTTCAATGAGCGAGTCCATGTTCATCTTGACTAGCTCAGAGAGGGGGTACCCACGATACATTGGTTCGCCTTTTTGTGACATGTAATCACCTGTTGTGATAAATAGGGATGGCCGTGACCACCCGAAACATCGGAAAAGCGAGAGAGTCCGAATTTAAGCATTGCGTACTGTCCATACCTCACTCACTAGGCTTGACAATGGGATTGCCTTCATCATCTAGCTTACCCGCTTTTCTCATGGCAATTCTGACCCATCCCATCGATTCCTCTAGGCCTGGATCTCTCACTAGTGCAAGTCTTGCTAGTTCAATCGCTTTCTCCCATCTCTCAAGCTCGTAGTTAATCTCAGCCATGTGGGCGATTGCTAAAGCCATTCGCCCCTCGATATCAAGCGCAATTTCAAAACTTCGTAATGCATCCTCAAGAAGACCGACATTCCTTAGAAGGACGCCCTTGTTGAAGTATGGGATAGGATCATCAGGGTTCATTGTCGCCGCAGAGTCCAACTGCTGGAGTGCCTCTATTGTTAGTGGGTCGTCTTTATCTGGCTTATCCTGAGCCTGCATCAAGGCTACTGCCAGAGTAATCTTGGCATTCTTGTTGTCTGGTCTTTTTGATAGGATATTTCTCAAAAGATCAATTGCTTCTCGAACCTGCCCTTCTGATAATTTTCTTGCTGCTAGGTCATATTCCTTATCTCTCGAACGTCTGAACAAAGGCACTAGAAACACCAACTGACTCACTTCGCAATAACTCTTAAGTCATCACCTACGAGCACAAGAATGTGTGTGAAACTTGACGAACCGTGAGAAACTCTTTGGCACGAATGGCGTGCGAGGAATCATAAACCAATCTATCACTGTGGATTTGGTACTCGACCTTGGAAAGGCAATTGGTTCAGTACTTGGTCCAGGACAGGTTGCTATCGCTCGCGATTCGAGAATGGGCGGCAAAATGTTTACGCAAGCAGTCATTGCTGGACTACTCTCCACAGGGTGTTCAATTATTGAAATTGGATTTGCTCCCACACCGACATTGCAGTTTTTTGTTCCACGATCAGGTTCTAGCGCAGGTGTCGTTGTGACCGCCTCTCACAATCCTGCAGAGTTTAATGGAATCAAAGTCATAGGGAAGAATGGAATTGAGGTGTCTCGTTCAATTGAGGAGCGGATTACGGATGTCTACTATTCAAAGAATTTCACAGTGGCGGCATGGAATGAAATCGGTTCAGTAGTTCAGGATGCGAGTGCGCTTCGCCAACACATTGAGGGAATCAAGACTCATGTTGATACTGCCGCCATCAGGAACAGGAATCTCACGGTCGTCATCGATTCAGCAAATAGTGTTGGTGCATTGATAACGCCAGAATTGATGCGAGAGCTTGGATGTAAAGTCATCTCCTTGAACTCACAACTCGATGGATCCTTTCCTGGAAGAAGTCCTGAGCCAATTCTAGAAAATGTAACAGAGCTCTGTAAAACAGTACGGTCACTTGGTGCAGACATTGGCGTTGCTCATGATGGTGATGCTGATAGAGCTACCTTTGTTGATGAATCTGGTCGTGTGGTTTCTGGTGATCAATCCTTTGCATTGATAGCGAAAAGTATCCTCTCAAAACGTCCTGGTTCGACACTTGTTACTCCGGTTAGCAGTGGTAGATTGATAGAAGACATTGCCTCATCCGCTGGTGCAAGGATTGAATGGACCACTGTCGGAAGTGTAGATGTGTCTCATAAGCTCGAGGAGATAGAGGGAGATCTAGGGGGTGAGGAGAATGGTGGTGTTTTCTATCCCCCGCATCAATCAGTCCGAGATGGACCTATGACTGTTGCACAGATAGTTGAAATAATGGCCATTGAGCAGAAACCACTTTCTCAACTCATTGATGAGCTACCAGAATACTATACCATCAAGACGAAGATTCCGGTTCCTACTGAGAAGATGAACCATATTCAAAAAGCCTTGTTGAAACTTACTGAAGGTCAGAAGCGCATCACAATTGATGGAGTGAAAATCATCTCTAATGAGGGTTGGATTTTGTTGCGCCCTTCTGGGACTGAACCTTTGTATCGATGTTTCGTAGAGAGTAATTCACAAGAAACTGCTACAGTCTTAAGCGAAAGAGGAAGAATTCTGATTCAGAAAGCGATAGAAGAAGCCTAGTCTCTTATGAAAACAGATTGAAATAATATTGAAATGATAGGGCCTTTCGGCCCTACTATCATTAGATGTTAAAGTGACTCTACTCTTCTTTCTTCTCAGCAACTTCTTCTTCATCAAAGTCGAAGTCTTCGAGTGGTTCAGGAGCTGGAGTTGTAAGCATTGTCCAACCAATCCACATCGCAATGACCATTATGAGAACAACGCCGAGATAGATTGGCAGTTGAACCAGGAAGTCTGGGCTTGGATGGAAGAGACCGCCGAGGGGAGTACCGACTCCGAAGGTAGTGTCAACCCAAGTTGCCAGATCTGGGAATATCTGGAGTATAACAAGCCCCCAAGTGTAGTACAATAGTACTAGCAGTGCGAAGATGAAGATAAGAGCACCAATTACCTTTTCTTTTCCGATTGTAATTACTCTCCTCATTGTTTAAGGAACTAAGTTGTTAACCTCTAGCGCACTCATAAAAGCATTACGTACGTGAATGCATTTGTCCATTTTCATAGGAAGTGTACTAGGTGTCTATAGATTTACCATTCAGTACTAGAATTTATATCATCTCATACAGATTTCTTCGCTTGGGAAGTAGCGGTCAATTCCAGAGTCGGAGGTTAGGATTTGATTGGCAATTCACATGATGGTACTACAAATCCTCTTGGTATTCGAGCATATGGGGTATCTGCAGCTGCAGTGAAGTACGGAATCGAATCTATTACAGGTGTCAATCCTGGACGAAATGCAGTTCATACGAAAGAAACCGGCAGGGTCTCAGTAACGCCTGAAATTTACTCAACGGTTGGTTGCTGTGATGGTTCTGGTGCAGGTGGAGGTGGAGGTGCAGACGGTGAGGGACTTCTTTGCTGTCTCCTAATCATTGCAATCTTCATGGCCGTATTTACAATAGTCTGGGCTGTGGTGATGATTGCATTCTCGATCCTTACAGTCGGTGGTTTCCTGAAGAAACGATATCGCACATTATTCATAATTGAGAAACCGAATCGCGAGTTCATAGGCAAGATTGCACTTCATATCTTTAGGTCTGGAGGAATCCTTGAATACCCCCTTGGAAATGAAACCTATGATGAATGGATGAAACGCACATTCAGTCTCTTTGTGAGGCTCAAAATTATAAGACAGGTCAGTTTGTTCTTTGGTTTTGGTTGGGGCTTTATCGAGGTGGCCTTCAAGGTAAATCAGATTTTGTATAATCCTGCTGACTATAACTTGTGGCCACTAAGATTTTTGATGGTCGCGATCTTCCTACCATTATTGCTATACAGTCCGGTTCTCGAGATTCAATTCAAACGATCACGTGATGTAGGTGCTGAAATCATTGAGCGTGTCCTCACTGATGAACAGACATTCGCACCAGATCATCCGATGATTTTCGAAGAAGAGCCAACAATTGTCAAACCTGTCCCAACGACGACACTCAAAGCGAAAAGAACCAAGAAATGAAGTTACACAATTCCCCGTACGAATTGCTTATAATGGGGCCGCACTCAGAATTTTCTACTCTACTACCTAAATCTGAGGTCTAACATTGGTCAAAATAGTCGTTCCCGTCAAGCAGGTGCCTGAGGTCACTGAGGTTCGAATGAATGAAGAAACAGGTACACTGATTCGTGACGGTGTTCCAAGCATATTGAATCCATTCGACGAATTAGCTGTCGAGGCTGCGATCCAACTAAAAGAGAAACACGGTGGTGAGGTGACCATTATAACAATGGGTCCACCACAGGCAAAGGACGCCCTCCTCAAAGCACTAGCCATGGGCGGCGATAGGGCTGTTCACTTGACTGATAGAGCCTTTGCTGGTGCTGACACATGGGCAACAGCACTCACCTTGGCCGAATACATCCGTAAGGAAGAATTCGATATAGTCATCTGTGGAAAACAAGCAATTGATGGAGATACAGCTCAGGTTGGTCCAGAGCTTGCTGAGCTTCTTGGCGTTCCTCAGATCTGCTATGTACAGAAACTTGCGCTGAGCGAGGACGGAAAACAAGTGATTGCTCAAAGGGGGACTGATGAGGGGCATGAGGTCGTGAAGGCAAAGCTCCCTGTCCTGCTAACTGCAACTAAGGGTCTCAATGAGCCAAGGCTCCCAAACATCATGGGGATCATGAAGGCAAAGCAGAAACCCTTTGTTGAAGTGAATATTGAGAAGCTTGGCACTGATCCTAGCCGGCTCGGTCTGAAGGGCTCGCCAACACAGGTTCGCAAAGTATTCGCTCCTGAAAAGAAGAAGGGCGGGATAAAGATTGATGCAGACAATCCGGCAGCAGCTGCGAAGCAGCTTGTGGAGTTCCTCACAAAGAAGGGGGCGATCTAGGAATGGGCTTGATCTATGATAGAGATACTTGCACGGGATGCATGCTCTGCCCTAAGGCGTGTAACTTTGGAGCTATCGAGAAAGACGGTGACAAAGTAAAGTTCGATCTCGACAAGTGTGTCCTCTGCGGATCGTGTGAGGAAGTGTGCCCTGTAGATGCCATCAAGATTGAGAGGAAGAAGGTGGATGCTAATGAAATCGCTCAATACAAGAATGTCTTCGTGTTCTGTGAAACCCATGAAGGACGACTGAGAAGCGTCGCCCTTGAACTCGTCACAAAGGGAAGAGAGCTTGCTGACAAGTTGGGTGAGAAACTTGTAGCCATACTTATTGGCAATGATATTGAAGAGCATGCGCAGACCCTCATTTATCATGGTGCAGACCATGTACTTGTTGTTGAAGGAAAGATATTCACAGACTACACGACTGATGCGTACACCATAGCCATGACCTCACTCATCGCACCCAGAAAGCCAGCCATTGTCCTCTATGGTGCGACGAATAATGGTCGTGACCTGGCTCCTCGTATTGCAGCACGGCTTGCACTCGGTCTCACTGCTGACTGTACTGGCCTTGAGATTGATGAGGCACGCCAGCTCGTTCAAACAAGGCCTGCCTTTGGTGGTAATATCATGGCTGAGATTATCTCGCCCTATACTCGACCTCAAATGGCTACAGTCCGTCCGAATGTTTTCAAACCCGGAGAGCCAGACACATCGCGAAAGGGAGAGATAGAGAAGGTCAATATCGAAGTAAGCCCTATTCAGGTTCGAACACGAGTGACCGAGAAGGTCAGCGAGATTGTTGAGGGGATGAAGTCGGTCGAAGAGGCTGACATCATTGTCTGCAGTGGAAGAGGTATCAAGGACCCCGCGAATCTTGAACTGCCGAAACAACTCGCTAAACTGCTCGATGCTGCCATTGGTGGCTCACGGCCCATTGTCGATATGGGTTGGCTTCCTCCAACTCAACAGGTCGGGCAATCAGGCCGAACCGTATGTCCAAAGCTCTATTTTGCACTTGGGATATCTGGAGCTATCCAGCATCAGATCGGAATGTCCTCATCGGACATAATTGTAGCCATAAACAAGGACCCCGAGGCTCCAATTTTCAGTATCGCAGACTTTGGAATTGTTGGAGACCTGTTTACGGTCTTACCTGAAGTCATTGCAGAAGTTAAACGAGTATTAGATTCACGATAGTCTGTTGAATTGCCCGGTTCTTCGGACCGGGCAAACTATCCTCTTTTACAAGAAATGAATCGACCTACCACGGCTGCTGAAGAAGTTGTATCCAGAAATACATGAATCCTGACAGTGTTTCATTCTCTGCTGCAAAAATCTTCATCACGAAAGTAAACGCCCCAGAATCAAATCCAAGATCCCAGGAACCACCCATGCCTCCCCAGTTGCCCTCTGTCCTATTGTCGTAGTCACACAATACTCTTCGACCGGTTTCATTTAACACCTGAAAATCGGATGAGGACATGTTTAGCATGGAGTAGTAGACGCTCACCTCTTCAGGAGCGTTTCCCCAGTCTTCGACAACGCAATCATAATGCAGGAAATTTCGTTGTCCGTAACGTGAAGGCTGGACATTACATGAGAAGACATACCAATAACCAAGGACAACCTGTTCTCCTGCTTCGGGGCTTTGATAAAAAATGACAGTAGTCTGTTCAACAACGAAGGAGGAATACATAGCTGTTCCAGATGCCCCTATGGTCAAGACAATTATGACAAGAACCGCGAGAGATGCTCTGCGTATTCTTAGACTGCGTCTTATTCTTGTATGGATTCCTTGACGTTCTAATTCAGACTCCCAGACTCCAGCACTCGTGTGTACTTCTGCCATCTTCGACCAGTGAAGTGTGTTGATCTTGAAAAACTTGGTACTGACAAGGAGCCCTGTAAGAGAAATGAGTGCAAGCACTGCGAGCGACAGTAAAATCGAGCCCAACGTTGCTTCGAATCCAAAGTAGGATGCGAGACTTGTTCCATGCTCAGGACTGTAGCCAGAAATAGACCCTGCAAAGACTCTTACAATACTGGAAGGACTCAGCATTGCTATGCCCCGTGTCACTGATGCCCAGATAGCTCCGGGACTATAGCCTACCATGGTTGCTAGCCCAAATGTCACTGCACACCCCATAGTTGTGGAAATTATTACCTCGTCTGAAATCATCACAAAGAATACGCCAATTGATGCCAGAAGCAACGAAACAACAAATGTCGCTACTAGAACTGAGGGAAGATAGACTAGAAAGCCCGTGCCTCTAGGTTGATAGAATGAAGTTCTCGATAGATAAGGTTCCAAAAACAGGGCACTTGTGACTATGACACTGAACATCAATACAAGGGCATAGGTTTCAAGCAGACATCGAAGAATAACCTCTATGGGACTCCTTCCAGACTTTAGCAGTGCCAGAATATGCGTTTTTGCAGCGGATGTTCCAAAAACGATGCTTGCTGATAAGAACACAGGAATGCCAATTATCAAGACATATGATATTACGTTTATCGCATTAACAAGAACTGAGAACTCATCTTCAAAGCCAACAAATGGACGAACTAAGTAGCAAAAAAGAATAACAATGCTCGAAGCGATTACCCATATTATCAACCAGGTCTTTGTGATACAAAATCGACTGATTTTTGACTCATCTTTGCTCTCCTCCACGATAATCCGCTCCTATGGAACATTCATCTATGCTAAGTCGACGGATATCCATCGTATGAGAATGCACAGAATACTACGTGATACGATATAGTATGTAAGACGATATATATTTAGTGGTCACAGATATATCTTACTGCTATAGAGATTTGATTCTCTATGTGTTAGCCATCAACAAGGACCCAGAAGCTCCAATCTTCAGCATTGCTGACTTTGGCATTGTGGGTGATATCTTCACAGTTCTGCCTGAAGTGATTGCAGAAGTTAAACGAGTATTAGACACAAGATAGAAGATTTTCCTGCTCAATCCTGCTTGCCTTTAAAACTCGAAGCAGTGGAGATGCAACATCATAGCGCTACCTTGAATCTACACTCATCATTTCCTGCTAAGATTGATTTCTCTAGTGTGACATCAATCGGTCTTCCAAGTGCTCCCTCAAATAGAGCCTTAGCCCAACCGATGGAACAGTTGCAAAAAATTGCTGGCATCTGACCTTGGGTATCCTATTAACCCTAGTGCAGTAGCATTTTGGATATACAAGATAGATGCCATCCTTCTCTCTATGGAGGTGCTTGTACGTCATTCCAAACTCTGTTAGAAACGTATCAATATCTTTAGTCCTCTCATAGATAGCCTTGGCTTTCTTTATGGTGCTCTGTGATTGACACTTACGGCCACAGTCCTCAAGTGCTGCTTTCAATGCATCCTCATCAATACTCTTTTCCAATCCCCCAATTAGATTGCACAGCCACTTTTCTCCTGAACTGACCATTTAGACACCTTGTGAAAACAAGAACGATCCTAGGATTTGAACGCATTGTTCTGAGAAAATCACCTAGGGGCTTTTGTCATACCTCGACCAGAAGAACAGACTACTTGAGAATGAGGGCGGATGCACGTACAATTACTTCAGAGATTCGAATAATGTGCCTACGTGTGAGTGACTTGAACATCCTTTCGACTATTTTTGTAAAACATAGATGGTCCAAGGCGCGATTCTGGTTTCATTGACCCAAGAATATGGTTCATCGTTTTTCGCTAATGGCTTGTAGATGTGAGCAATCTTCAACTGAGCACTTTGATATGTTTCTTGATATGATTCAGCTGTCCAAAGGATGTCACTTACAGGTCTCTTGTCATCAATGTCCAACTGGATAATACGAACGATATCCCCACTTGTTGCATCTTTGTTCTCTGGGAAATCTTTGGTGGAGAATGAAGTCCATTCATGTATGTATATCTCCGGTGATGATACCAGGTTGATTAGCACACCATCCTCTCTGAGAAGGTCCCTCAATCCTCGTAAATTCATGACTTTCTTATCCATTGTAGGGATATTATCAAAGGGAAATGCAGACAAGATGAGGTCGAAAGAACCTGTCTTGAGTGATCTGAAATCGCCCTCTTTGATGACATGATAGACTCCCTCTGGATCGGACTCTCGAGCTCTCTTTACCATCTCCTCGGATATATCGATGCCGACAGTTTTGAACCCAAGCCTCTGTAAGAATCTAGATGAGCGTCCAGAACCACATCCAAAGTCTAATGCTTTTCTTCCTTTGACATGCCGCTCAATGATGGCTGGCAGATCTCTGAATGCCAAGTAGTATGTACCAGGAAATTCAAGCCTGGAATAGGCATCTGCTCTAATTGCATCTTCATAAACATTAGAGAACTCCATTCTCATGCCTCTGACTTGGCTGCAAAACTGCCTTCATTTATTGATTACGAAATATACACATAATTCGAGATGTTTTATGATTAGGGCATTCGAATACTTACCGAGGGCTCTCGTCTTCGGCTAGGTTCATGACCTCCTCTTCGAAAGGGGTTCCGTGATAATGAAACTGGAAGAGCGGTCGTCCTCTTACCTGACGACCACAGCTCAGTAGTGGTAGAATCACAAAGGCAATCATTACAAGAGCATATGGAAGTTGATCTGGCCCCGTGATAAAAACAGGGAGCATGAGAATGATCAATATGGGCAGAAGCGCTATAACCAAACAGGCATAGTAGCCTCTTGGATGCTCAGAACGCTCCTGGTCTAGATTCATAGATTTTCAGATAATAGTCTGCTCATTTAGTAATAAGGTCCATCTTCAAAGCATAGCAATAAAAGAAGTAGAGAAACGAAGGTGGGCAGTCGCTGACTGCCCTACCGGTTTCCTGATACTAGTGACCTAGAAGTCGTAAGCCTTCAGGGTCTTTCGCTTGTTATCCTTACAGCGTCCTGCAGCTTGATGCAGTACATTATGGACGGCCATGTTGAATGCATCGTATGCATCGCTGCCGACCATCATATCATTATCACGGGCAAAGTCCTGCACTGCCTTCTTAACATAGAAGGTGTACTTTGGTGCCTTAGCTGCTGGTTTCTTAGCTGCTGGCTTAGCCGCTGGTTTTGGTTTCTTTGACATTTTTTTACCCCTAATGTGGTTTCCTGCATGGAAAGGCTGGCAACAAGTTGTTTCCGCACCCCCAAGCAAAGGTAAAGATTTCCATAGTCATCTTGTTAATAAGCATATGTCGCATAGAATGCCTTCGCAGGCTTGTTTGACGCGTTCCAACGAACAACTCATTTGAAGCCATACATGGCGTTGAATTGCTATTTTGGAGGCCCTTTCTTCAATTTTGAGT
>Ga0224495_10002589_pt1 | contig 11713 bp, 8 predicted proteins | sample SF_Jul11_sed_USG_FD_168128 | JGI IMG/M metagenome (GOLD analysis project Ga0224495, IMG submission 168128) | Sediment microbial communities from San Francisco Bay, California, United States - SF_Jul11_sed_USGS_4_1 | ecosystem: Environmental > Aquatic > Marine > Sediment | place: USA: California...
AGTCGACTGGATGAACTCGGTTGGGCTGGGGATGCTTATATCGGCCTTGACGACGGTCAAGAATGCCGGCGGCCGGCTGGTCCTGTCGGATATCACCAAAATCGAGTCCATTTTGACCATCACCCGTCTGATATCCGTTTTTGAGCACTTTGACAGCAAAAAGGACGCTCTAAAATCCTTCTGAGATTCTTTCGACAGCCTTCGAGAAGCCCCTGTGTGTCAGGGGCTTTTTTGGTACCTGGCGCCCGCCGAGGGGGATCGCAAAATCAAGTACTAATTATTTAGTAGTAATCCGTAACTTTTCCCAGCCTACTCCGTAACATTGACATAGATACGTCGACCGAAGCGTCGACTCTCAATCTCATTGCGACGTTGGAGAGTCTTTGGTCTAAAGCACCTGGGAGAGATTTATGGCATGTCGTTCAAGTCTTATGTGTGCCGCCGCAATCGTCACCGCAGTTCTGCTGGTCAACCCCAATTCGGTGTTCGCCGAAGGCGAATTCAGTCCCAGCTTCCGTCCTGAACTGGAGGTTCCCCGCCTGTCGGAAGCGATAAAGATTGATGGTGAACTTGATGATCCCGGTTGGCGTAAGGCTGCCCGGGCAACGGGTTTTGCCGAAACCTCTCCGGGGGACCAGGTGGCACCGCCGGTCAGATCAGAGGCGCTCATAGCCTACAATGCCACCTATCTATACGTAGCCCTGATTGCGTACGACAGCCCCGATGCGGTGAGAGTCTCGTGGCGCGATCGCGACGAAATCTTCCGTGATGACTACTTTGGTGTCATGCTTGACACGTACGGCGACGCCTCTTGGGGCTACGAACTTTTTGTCAACCCTTTGGGAATCCAGGGTGATCTCCGCATGTTGTCAAACGGCTCTGAAGAGATAGCCTTTGACATCGTCTGGGAATCGGAAGGCAAAGTGACCGACAGTGGTTACCAGGTTGAGTTGGCCATCCCTTTCTCGAGCCTGCGTTTCCCGGACAAGCCGGAACAGACGTGGAGAGCCAACTTCTGGCGCGACCATCAGCGGGAAATCAGGCGTCGCTATGCGTGGGCCGCTCAGGACAGAGATGAGCCCTGTTTTATCTGCCAGTGGGGCACGCTGACGGGAATCCGTGACATCAAGCCCGGTAAAAACCTGGAAGTGATGCCGAACGTGATCGGGTATCAGTCGGGAGCCATTAATGACGTCCGCGACCCCAACTCCGGGTTTGAGAATAGTGATTTCGACGGCGAGGCCTCGGTGAATATTCGTTACGGTCTGTCTTCCAATTCGTCGCTTGAGGTTACCGTAAACCCGGATTTCAGCCAGGTCGAGTCGGATGCTGCACAGATTGACGTCAACACGACCTTTGCTCTTTTCTATTCGGAGCGCCGACCTTTCTTCCAGGAGGGCGGGAATCTTTTTAGCACGCCGTTCGACGTCGTTTACACGCGTTCGATAAACAATCCGAAAGTGGCCGCCAAGTATACCGGGCAGTTCGGCCGGTCTTCGGTGGCGTATGTATTTGCCCGCGATGAGACCTCACCGATGGTGGTACCGCTGGCCCAACGCTCAGTGGTGGCTCAGAATGGGGCCGGCACGGTCAATATATTGCGGGCCCGGCAGACATTTGGGGAAGACTCGTATGTCGGCCTGGTTGCGACTAACAGGATGATGGAAGGCGGTGGTTCGGGAACGGCCACGGGTGTCGATGGGCGCGTCCGTCTGCGCAAGAATTGGAGACTGCATTTTCAGACGCTGGCGAGCTATACGGACGAATTCGACGATACCGATTTCATTGATACGACGATGGCAGACGGCGTCGGTCAGGCGCTGTTTGACAGGGGCCGCCATACTGTCACCTTCGACGGCGAGAACTACTGGGGGCAGGCCGTTTATGCCGGGCTGGTGCGCGAGGCGCGTACATGGATTATGACTCTCGACTATACGGAAACCAGTCCCGCTTTCCGCACCGATAACGGCTTCACCGGCCGGAATGACCAACGAAGCCTCAATTTATGGACCGGGCTCGTCCTTCGACCCAACACCGAATGGTTGATACACTGGCAGCCGAGTATAGAGGTGGGCCGGGTCTGGGACTGGGAGGCAGCACCGAATCCCTTCAGGTTTGATGACGGCGCCCGCGACGAATGGATTCGGACAACGTTATACTTCTGCCTGAAGGGGCAGACCGATGTAACCCTGCAGTACCTCAACAGCCGGGAGCGGTTCAGCGGTTTCCTGTTCGAGGGAATAAGCAGGGGTACCATGAGCGTAAACAGCAACTTCAGCGAAGCCATCAGCGGGGGTTTCCAGATCAACCACGGCAAGACCATATGGCGGCGGCATTACCGTGAATATGACGAAGTCGGCGAAGAGGACGACACGACCCACGTCGTCAATGTCCCCGATCTTGGTCGGGGCACCGACCTCAGCATCTGGGCCAGCGTCAAGCCCACCCGGCGGCTTTTCGTTCAGCCCGAGTTTTCTCACTCCCGATTAAGTCACAGTGACAGCTATATGGCCGGGCACCCGGATGAGGAGCGAGAGATTTTCAAGGGGTATATCTTGCGTGTGCGCAGCACTTACCAGTTTTCACGTGAGTGGTTTTTGAGGCTGATTATCCAGTACAACGACTTTGACAACAGTCTTGATATCGAACCGCTCTTGACATACAAAATCAATCCCTTTACTATCTTCTACGTTGGCGCTACCAGCAACTACCGCTATTATGATGCCGACATCCACGAGACCCTTACCAGTTCGGAATGGGAGACTACATCGCGCCAGTTCTTTTTCAAAATGCAGTATCTCTTCCGGATATAACCGGTGAGCCCGCCACTCATCAGAGCATAAGGAGGTTTTTTAATGCCTCAATCTATTATCCAGGTAGATTCCTTTGCGTCCGAACCCTTCAAGGGCAATCCGGCCGGCGTGTGTCTGCTCAAGAGGGCGGCCGACGAAAGCTGGATGCAAAACGTGGCTTCGGAGATGAATCTTTCAGAGACAGCCTTCCTTTATCCGGAAGGCGAGGGCTATCACCTGCGTTGGTTTACTCCCAAATGTGAGGTGGAGATGTGCGGTCATGGCACCCTGGCTTCGGCTCACTTGCTTTTCGAGGACGGCCATTTGCCGCCGGACGCCACGGCCCTGTTCTACACGCTTAGCGGGGAGTTGCGGGCGTGTAAGGTCGGCGCTCTTATCGAGTTGGATTTTCCGGCGACGCCGGCCGAGGAGGTTGAACCGCCCTTCGGGCTTCTGGAGGCCCTTGGCACCGAGGCCCGTTTTGTCGGCATGACCAGGTTTGATGCTCTGGTGGATGTCGGCTCGGAGAAGATTGTCCGAGGCATGCAGCCCGATTTCGGTAGCCTCGCGGCAATTGATGTCCGTGGTGCGGTAGTCACCGCCCCCAGCGATTCCGCAGAGTATGATTTCGTTTCGCGCTTTTTTGCCCCGGCAGCGGGTATCAATGAAGACCCCGTGACCGGCTCGGCGCACTGCGCGCTGGGCCCCTACTGGCAGACCCGTCTGGGCAAGAACGAACTGACAGCGTTCCAGGCCTCCGCGCGCGGGGGCGAAGTCCACGTGCGTATCAACGGCGACCGGGTTTTTCTGGCCGGCAGGGCCGTGACAGTGATCCGCGGCGAACTGGTGTGAATTCTGGCGACGGGGGAGTATTCTGCATGATAAAAAAACCTGACGGCTGCTAAGAGCCGTCAGGCCGGTTTAACTGTTGGGATTTACTTAGCGCAACCCAACATATGTCTGCTGAGCAGCAGCTAAGTAGCAGCCACCTCACAATAGTCTGATTTCAAAATACGACCACCTCCTTTCCTTGTGTACCTATAATATCGGACGGGGAGCCGTTTTTTGCAACAACAAAGTGATCGATTGACGGTCGGGCCACTGCCCTGATCTCAACTCGGGCAGGCAGCCCGATTCCGGGATAGATGAACCCTCCGGCTGCGGCGGGGTTGACCGCCGGCCGATGTGGAAGGCCGGCTATCTGACCCGGACGCGTTCTGCGTTGCCCAATGCGATGTGATTGAGCTGGTAACCACTCACTCTGTGCGACTGCGTGTCACAGTGCGAGATCTACAGCAATGCGTACCGGACGGTACGATCTTCTTGGGCCGGTGGACCGTGCGGTACATGATAATTTGCTTTTGATGAAAGGCAAATAAGTCAACTTATTGATACATTTTAGATTGACAAATCGGTCAAGTTTGGTTAGCTTTTTGCTGGGTAGGTTCAGCATGGGCCGCCGTAAAGCCCGATAGATATTCACACTAAACATAGGAGGTTCCCATAATGCGTAGGTTTTACATCCTGTTTCTGGCGTTGGGATTGATTTTCGTGTTGGGTCATCAGGACGTAATGGCTCGTAGCATCCTGGATCGGGACGGCAATCGTTTCGCCGCCCAGTGGTATCAGTTGTTCCGCGATGCTGACGGTGACGGTATTCCCAATTGCATGGACCCGGACTGGTACCGGCCGCAGGACGGCGCCGGCTATCAGGAGCGGCACCAGAACGGCCTGAGCACGGAAGGCATACAGGCTGGCGGCAATGGCGACCAGTCCCAGTATCGCAGCCAGTACCGTTGGAATTACCAGTCCCCGGACGGGAAAGGCGACCGTGACAGACTCCGTGACCGTGACCGCGATCGCGACGGCGACTGTGATGGAGACCGCGACCGTGATCGCGACCGTTCGCAACTCAGGGACAGGACCTGTCAGGATTAAATTTATTCCCCTCTTGTTGTATTAGTTTGGTAGAAGCCCCTCCAGACCCGCTGGCTTGCGGTTGGAGGGGTTTTATATTGTCTGTTCACCGCACTGGTCCGGCCGGCGTTAGTCAGTGACGCCTGAATCCACGCGGCAATATATAGCATGCCAGTGCGCACACGTGTCCGCTAAATTCAGTTGCACTTCCCCCCTCAATAGCTTAATTATTGACTGTATGAATGGTATCAAGTTGTGGAGGAGTCCATATGGCCCGTCGAATCACTCAAAAGCAGGGCATGTCACCGGCAGTCAAAGCGGCCGTCATCACATCGGCGGCGTCGTTGCTCATAGCTTTACTCAAGATCTTCTTTGACTGAGGGGCCCGGCTGTGGCCATCAAAAAAATTTCTGGGAGAGACACGAAATGATCAACAAAATCGAACAATTGCTGGGTGACGACAAAAGTTTGCTCACCTACCAGTGCAAGGCGATTCCCAAAGCGCGTCTGCACATTCCGGGTCCGGATTTCATTGATGACGTGGTCGCCAAGAGTGATCGCTCACCGGCCGTCATGCGCTCGTTGAACTGGTTGTTCAATCACGGCCGTCTGGCGGGTACCGGCTATGCCTCGATTCTGCCCGTGGACCAGGGTATTGAGCACTCGGGTGGCGCCTCCTTTGCGCCCAACCCGGACTACTTCGATCCTGAGAAAATCGTGGAACTGGCGATCGAGGGTGGCTGTAACGGAGTGACCTCGACCTTCGGCGTCCTCGGTTCTATCTGTCGCAAGTATGCTCACAAGATTCCCATGTTTTTGAAACTCAACCACAACGAACTGCTCACCTATCCCAACAAATTTGACCAGGTGATGTTCGCCAGTGTCAAGGATGCTTTCAACATGGGGGCCGTCGGCGTCGGCGCCACGGTATACTTCGGAGCTGCCGAGTCAATGCGACAACTTCAGGAAGTCACCGAGGCGTTTTCCTACGCCCACGAACTGGGGATGTTCACCGTGCTGTGGGCTTACCTGCGCAACAACGACTTCAAAACCGACAAGGATTACCATGTCTCGGCCGACCTGACCGGCCAGGCGAATCATCTCGGGGTGACGGTCGAGGCTGATATCATCAAGCAGAAGCAGGCCGAAAACAACGGCGGGTTCACCGCCCTCAAATTCGGTAAAACGCACAAGAAAGTGTACAGTGACCTGACCACCGATAATCCCATCGATCTCACGCGCTACCAGGTGGCTAATTGCTACATGGGACGAGTGCCGATGATCAACTCCGGCGGCGCTTCGTCAGGAGCGTCCGACATGGCCGATGCCGTGAGGACGGCCGTGATTAACAAGCGGGCCGGCGGCTCGGGGCTGATTTCCGGGCGCAAGGCTTTCCAGCGGCCGATGAAAGAGGGCGTGGAACTGCTCAATGCGATCCAGGACGTCTATCTGTGTAAAGAAGTCACAGTAGCTTAGTTGGCGACAATTCGCGAAAAGGGGCAGGCTCACCTGCCCCTTCTTTTTGAAAGCGACAACACGGGGAGAACAATATGCTTTTTAGTGGCCGCGGTGGGCCCTTTGCGCTGTGGCTGGCGGCTTGGCTTCTGCTGGGTGTCTGTTCGGCCCCCAATGTCGGCGCGGCCACGGCTGACGAAATTCTTGACGCCCTGGAGCAGATGACCGAGGCGGAACTAGACTCCGGCAGCGTGGTCGCGGTTGACAGCCTCGTACTTGAACACCACAGCCTGAAGCTCATGTTCGAGCCGGGCGAGTTCTGCTTTTTTGAACCGTTGCACCTGAACGGTGATACTCTTCACTACGGAGCTTTTTACCGGGGACGGGGGCTCTTTCAGTTCCAGCCGCCCGTGGCTATGGAACGAGAGCAACTCCAACGATTTTTCAAGTCGGATTCGCTCAATCGGTATTTTGAGGAACTCGTTCTTCTGTTCGATACTCGCACTTATGACCGTATCGTGGCGGCGTCACACCCGTCGGATCGACAGACTCCGATGAAGGAATTCAAGAACGCGAAGGATCACATCGAGGCCTTGAACAGCGACCTGCTGGCTACCGACAAAACCTCCTTCCCCACCGTCAAAACGATCAAGAACCTGCTCTACCCCCTCGATAAGCCCTTCCTGGTGGTCAGCGCTTACCTGGACGGCGGGGACCGGGTTCACTATACCTTTGACCAGTACGAAAGCGAAGAGGTGTCGCTCAAAAAGCGCTTATGGGAACCCGGCACGGATTTTATGGAACTGATCAACAGCTATTCCGTCTACACCGACGAATCGTACGAGATGATCAACGGCATCCGGCGCGAAGCTGTCCAGGCCAGACATTACAAGATAGATGCGCAGATTGATAAAGGCGGGAAATTCCGGGGCTCGGCGGCGGTCACCTTCGGAGTGAACCTGGCCAACACGCAGATGATACTGCTGAGCCTTCACCCCAAGCTGACAATCGACAGTGTCGTTGGTGTTCCGGGCGGCTGGGGTGTATGGAGATACAAGAAACACTCCCTGTATTCGACCGACCTGTATCTCATTCTGGACAGCCCGCTGGCGGCCGGCGACAGTATTACCATGAGGTTCTATTACAGCGGTGAGGTGGCCGAAAAGGACCTGGGAGAAATGTACGTGCACGCCGGCTCCGACTGGTATCCGCAGCACGGTTTCCGGCAGATGGCGACCTTTGAAATGAATTTCAAGACCCCCAAAGATTACGCGTTCGTCGCCACCGGTCGTCTGCGGGACAGCTCGGTGACCAAAGACACCGTTTTCACTTCGTGGGCGCTGACTCAGCCGACGGCCAACGTCTCGTTCAATATCGGGCATTTAAAGAAGTACGATTTTATCGAGCCGGATGTCACCCCGGTCGAAATCTATTATTCCAAAGACCTGCATCAGGAACTCGCCCGCGCCCTGAGTATTAGCATGGTCCGCACCGGAAGGCACATGGAAGAACAAGTGGCCGAAGATATTATCAACAGCCTGCGACTTTTCAATCATTATTTCGGACCGTATCCCAACGAAAAGCTCATCGTTACCGAGGTCCTGGCGTTTCACGGAGAATCTTTCCCGGGACTTTTGCACCTGGGCGTGCTGACGTGGATAAATACCGACCCGTGGGGCTCCGAACGGCTGTTTCGAGCTCACGAGACGGCTCACCAGTGGTGGGGCAGCAGTGTCGGCTATGCTGGCTACCATGACCAGTGGCTTAGCGAGGGACTGGCCGAGTACTCCTCCCTGTTGTATTTTCAGGCCGCGGCGGGCAATGACAAATTTCTCGACAAACTGGAAGAAATCAGAAAGAACATATTCTCCAATCGAAAATACATTTTCGGCAGCGGCGCCGAGGCCGGACCCATCGCCCTGGGATACCGTACTTCCAGTACCGAGACGGAAGGTGATTACGAATTGATTATATACGAGAAGGCGGCCCTGGTTTTCCACATGTTGCGCAATATGATGATCGACCTGCAGACGATGAATGAGGACCGTTTTTTCAATATGCTGCAGGAGTTTTACAAGAAATTTCGCGGCAGAGTGTGTACGACCAAGGACTTCAAGAAACTTACTGAAAAGCACATCGGCATCAATATGACCTGGTTTTTCGATCAGTGGGTCTACGGTACGGAATTGCCGACCTACAAATTTTCGTATGAAATCGAAGAGGATTCGGCAGGGCAGTTTGTTACTACAGGCCGCGTCCTGACCGAAGGGGTTGGCGAGGGGTTTAAAATGTACGTTCCGCTGGAGGTAGAATTCGAAAACGGCAAAAAAGTCTATATACGAATGCTTATCGACCGGGCGGCCTTCGATTTCAGCCTGCCGCCCCTGGAGTTGAAACCCAAGAAAATCAGACTGAATCCGTTCGAATCGGTTCTGGCCAGAGTTGAGCAGTAACCGTGTGGCCGGCAGAAGCAGAGTGATGCCGGAAGGGGACGGCAAAAGGTGCTGAAAGTTGGAAAATGCCCGACTGTCGGGCATTTTGAGCTTGACTTGACGGAAGAATTGCGTTATCTATAGTTAGTGGCAAAGGACTCTCCGCATGGCGAGTGGCCTTGCTTGACAGGCTGGCTATGAGCAGCCAGGCAATTTAGGGACGACGACATAGGTAATCACGGGAGGAGTGGATGGACGGTTGTTCACGTCTGTTTCTTCTCAAATTGTGTCTAAGCTGCGGTAAGAGAGCGCGACAAACCCAGTTCTCATTCAGTAGATGTCGGACGGGGGCGTTTTGGTCTGCCGGATTTGCGCTCGGCAGGCTGGTCCCATAGCCGCCGGCGGTTGCCGGCAAAACGCACTGCCGTCAGTCATCCGTCGTCGTTACCAAACGGATCTTGTGGAGGTCCCTGCGGGCGGGTTTACGTCCGGCAGGACATGAGTAATGAATAATACCGTTTAGGTATGCGTCGGGTATCTGTTCCTATCGTCCATTGGCTGGAAGTCACAGCGCCACCTATATGATGGCACTGGTAAATCCTCCGGTGTCCATGCCCGACTGAAGCCCTCTGAGTCAATCAGAGGGCTTTTTATTGGCTGCCATAAGGATGCGGCTAAGTCTGGCGCCGGCCGCCCGCTATTTCTTCAGGTCGACGACGGTCGCGCCCCAGCCGCCGCCGCTGCCGCCTTCGTGGCGGAATCCGCTCACGTGAGGATGCTTTGCCAAGAGTGACCGAACAATCTCCCTCTGGACGCCGATGCCTTTGCCATGTACTATCCGCAGACGGAGTATACCCTTTTCCAGACAGACTCGGATATACTCCTCGACCACTTCCCTGGTTTCCGCGGGCGAGAACTGGTGCAGATCGAGCGTGCCGTCAACCGGGTACTCGACCGGTCGATCATTTTCTTCCGTCATGTGTTTTCCTTCGAACGTGTCGCCAAATCCGAGGAAAGATATACTTCGGCGAGGGCTGAAACCAGTTCATTTGCAGCCGCGGTCGAAATAACGGGCCCGGCTCGTTTCCGATTGACCTGGCGACTCGGGGACCCTTTATTGGGGGGAGATTTTACCTTCTTGAGGACAGGAATACATATGTCAGCTGTATCAACCTCAGCCGCTACCTCCCCGGGGAAAAAAGAAGGTCTTGGCCGCCAGCTTCTCTCGATGAGCCGTCCGTTCTGGATGGTGAATATCATGGAAATGCTGGAGCGGCTGGCCTATTACGGTGTGCGGGTAGTGATCCCGATTTACATCGCGCAGGCCGATGAAATCGGCGGCCTTCATTTCAGCCAGACCGACAAGGGCATCATCTTTTTGTGGTGGGCGCTGTTCCAGTCGCTCACGCCGATGCTGTCCGGCGGCTTCGCCGACCGTTACGGCTATAAAAAAACCATCGCCGTTTCCATCGTCATAAAGATTGTCGGGTACCTGATGATGGCCACACAGCGCGAGTTCTGGCCGTTTTTAATCGGCTGCTGTGTGCTGGCCTTCGGAACGGCCATTTTCAAGCCCGGTGTGCAGGGCACCATGTGCCAGGCGCTGACCAAAAAGAACTCCTCGGTCGGGTGGGGAACCTTCTATATGCTGGTTAATATCGGCGGCTTTCTGGGCCCGCCGCTCGCCCACTTCCTCTATGGTATCTCCTGGCCGGCCGTCTTCTACGGCTGCGCCATAATTGTCTCACTGAACTTTCTCATGCTTCTGACCTACAAAGACCCGCCGGCCGGCGGTGAGCAGAAGGGTAGTCCCTTTGTCGTCCTGTGGGTCACGATCAAGAAGATTTTTAACCTTCGCCTGATCGTGTTCATTATCATCATGTCCGGCTTCTGGTTGATGTTCATGCAGCTTTTTGACATGCTGCCCAACTTCATTGTCGACTGGGTGAACAGCTCAAAGCTGGTCGCCGATCTGCACCTGCCGAACTTCATGCTGCAACAGAACTCCACCCGCGGCCCGCAACTGGCCCAGGAATGGATGATAAACGCCAATCCCGGGCTGATCATCATCGCCGTGGTCCTCATCTCATGGATGGTCTCCCGCATGCGGCGCTTGATGTCGATTCTCATCGGTATTACTATCGCGTCGGTGGGGCTGGTGTTGTCCGGCTTCACAACTTCCGGCTATATCTGCATGCTGGGTATTCTGACATTCTCGGTCGGCGAGATGCTGTCCTCGCCGAAAATGAACGAGTACCTGGGAGTCATCGCGCCGGAGGGTGAGAAGGGCCTCTATATGGGCTATGCCAATATCCCTCAAGGCATCGGCTGGGGCGTCGGGTCCATTTTTGCCGGCCATGTCTACGACACCATGGGCGACAAGGCCAACCTGGCCCTGGACTACATGGCGAAGAATTTCAACGTCACCGACGTGAGCCGTACGGACGCCATGAATAAGCTGGTGGAGTTGAGTGGGATGAATCATATCGATGCCACGAGCATGCTCTGGTCGGTTTACCACCCGTACAAGCTCTGGTACCAGTTTGCTGCGATAGGTATCGCCTCGGCGGTACTGATGATCTTCTACGCCCGCTGGGTCAAGAAATACGAGGCTCCGGACGTGTAAAAACGCTATCACTGGTAAATCGGTCGACATTATGAAGATCTACGGGCGGCGGCCTCCTCACCGCCGCCCGGCTTGCCTCAGGGCGGTTATTTGCCTATCTTCCGCTCGATAACGATGTAAACAATTCACGGCAAGGAGTCATACCATGGTTACAGCGGCGAAAATCCCCCCGGCACCCACCTGGGATCTGGATTCCATCTTCCCCGGCGGAAGTAAGTCAGTCGAGTTCAAGAATCATCGGGCCAAAGTCAAGAAAGACCTCGAGGAGTTGAGAAAGATGCTCACCGGCCTGCCGACCAATGTCAATGACGGCAGTTTGCGGCAGTGGACCGATTTCATCCTTAAACTTCAGGCGGCCGCAGAAGACACCAGGCTCGTGTTGTCGTTCTCCACTTGTCTGGCGTCTCAGGATGTTACGGACACGGCGGCTGACGGCATTCTTGCCGAAGGTTACTTCTACTGGTCGCAGTGGGAAAAGTTGGCGACCGAGT
>Ga0224495_10002590_pt1 | contig 11706 bp, 4 predicted proteins | sample SF_Jul11_sed_USG_FD_168128 | JGI IMG/M metagenome (GOLD analysis project Ga0224495, IMG submission 168128) | Sediment microbial communities from San Francisco Bay, California, United States - SF_Jul11_sed_USGS_4_1 | ecosystem: Environmental > Aquatic > Marine > Sediment | place: USA: California...
TGTTGTCAGCGTCCAGGTCGCCGACACCGTCAACCCCGGTTCCATTCTCGCGCTGGACTTCGATATCAGCGGCAATGGCGGCGCCTACACGACGACCCTCGAACTCAGCTTCGTTGTTCCACCCCGGCCGGAGCGTTCATTTGTCACCCATGCCGGGGGCAGCGCGCGCTTCACCATCTCCAACTACGGCGCCCTGGGATTGGGCAGTGCCTCTTTCTGGCCGGCCGGTGGAGAGGGTTTTCGGCTCAATGCCGGCACCAACTACCTTTATGAATGCGGGTTAATGATCGGTATAAGTCCGCTCCATGTTTCCGACGGAGTCAGAAATGCCATCGGCGAGCCAGACGGCGATTTCGGCGTCATACCCGGCGGTAACCTGACTATGGTCTCGCCCGGCAGTCTGGCCAAAGAAGAAAGCGCCTGCCGTTTCTCCGATACCCGGAGCGAGTCCCCGATGAACCTGGAAATTACTCAGAGAGGCTTTACCTTTGACACCTATGCCAATAACGACTTTGTCATCCTGCAGTATATCGTGAAGAACCTAAATCCCACATCCATAAACAATCTCTACGTGGGGATGTATTTCGACTGGGACATTGTATCCTACTATAGCAATGCCGGCGGCTACGATGCCGGCAGGGACGTCGCCTGGACCGCCTATAACAGCGGAACCACCAAATCGGATTATCGCGGCGCCAGGGTACTGGACGGTCCCCTGGCCTCGGTATGGACCCAGACGGACTCGGCCATAGTCTATTATTCCCCGAGTTACCCCGCGGACGGTTTTACCGAGGCGGAGAAGTACGCGGCCCTGGCGGCTGGGCTGGGTACGGCCACTAAGTTTAACGACACCCTGCGAGACCTTAACCAGACCATTTCGGCGGGTCCTCTGTCACTGGCGGCAGGCGCTGTCGATACAGTCGCTATTGCTGTTCTGGCCGGCACCGACCTGGCGGCCTTCGAGAAGGCCGCGTTATACGCCCAGCAGGCCTATATCTTTATGGTCACGGATGTGGAGGATCCCGGTGAGCTGAATTTGCCGGAGGAGTTCACCCTGCATCCGAATTACCCCAATCCTTTCAACCCGGGAACAACCATCGCCTTTGACCTGCCGATAGCGTCCGAATACACTCTGACGGTGTACAACGCCCTCGGGCAGAAAGTCGACGAGATAACCGGGCGCGCCGGCCCCGGCACCGTCAAAGTGATCTGGAACGGCGAGTCTATGGCCTCGGGAGTATATCTCTACAAGGTCACGGCGGGCGAGCTGTCAGCTTCGCGAAAGATGATGCTTCTCAAGTAAAGGCACCGGTACGACCATCGACCGGCCTCAGGGCAGAAACGAAACCGCCCTGAAGCCGGTTTTTTTTTGCAGTTTTTCCGCTTCCGCGGCCGTGAGCGTGACGGCGAGCAGTTGGGTGCGCGGTATCCCCCGCAGGTCTATATCGCCGTGGTGCCGGTACTCTTGTTCGGCGCGCCAGTCCGTAATATCTCCCTTCGATTGCGTCAGCCAGGCGGGAAGACCGGCCGGCCGGGGAGCACTTCTGTCGTAGTACTGCACTGCCCGTATCCCCACCGCGAGAGCGTACTCCTTGCGAATACCGATTCCATACGGTTCAAACGACATCTGGCGGTAGCGAGCCCGCCATCTCATAAGCGGAATGACCTCGTGGGGAGAGAGCCCCGAGAGGGAAACGGTGGGTGTGTTCAGCGGCATATGGCTCGAGGATGCAGTAATCCTGCCCTTGGTGATGATATTGGTCAGTGTGGCAAAAGCCGTCCGGGGATAAGTATCCGAGTTGATAACGGCTCGGTAGTAGTCAAGGAGCGTCTCATCGGGCCAGGCGGTATTGGAGGTACGAGTCCAGTGTATGAGATACGGCTCGCCCGTGGTGACGATGTCCGGATTAAGCTGACGGTTTTCCCACGCGTACGCCAGCGGGCTTTCGCGCTCTTGGTACTCCGTCTGAAAGGAATCCACGATTCGTTTGTTACCGTCCAGGCAGGTTTGCAGCAGGCGCTGCATGTTACCTCCGGGCCGTAACGAGACCGGCAGGAGCAGCTCTGCCGCGCTGACGATAGTCTCGTCCCGCAGATGGCGTATCTTTACACGATCGCAGTCGGGAAAGACAAGTGGCTCGAAGCGAGTCAAGGTTTCGTCCAGGGCGAACTGCCGGATAAGCATTTCCCGGTGCTTTCTATAATCGCCGGAGGTGAACGCCGGGACAAACACTACCTGCGGTACCTGTGCCATTGACGCGCAGGCCAGTACCAGTTCCCAGGTCTGCATTCCACAGGATGTCAGAAGGGTGCTGTTATTTTTCTTCAGCCACCTGATAGCGGCGACCGATTTTCTCACCCAGGCCGTTCGACCATCAGGCCGCAGCGCCTGTCGTGAAAGAAGTATGGCGGCAGTCTTTCCCACGTCAGTATTTGGCCGATTGTCGGAATTACTTCAGGCGAAGTTACCGGCAATCCCCCCGAATCCGATATATGAAAACCAGGGGCCGGGGACTAACCCAGAAGGTTGTCCATGCCCATCATAATAACAAACCCAACCATCACGCCGAAGGTGGCGACGCGAGATTTTCCTTTGCGGTGCGTTTCCGGAATAATCTCGTCACTTATCACAAACAGCATGGCTCCGGCGGCAAAAGCCAGCCCCAGCGGCAGGACCGGATGGAACACCGTAACAGCGCCGACTCCCAGCAGACCGCCAACCGGTTCCACCAGACCCGTCAGGGTACCAATACCGATCGCCTTCCATCGACTGTATCCAAGCCCCAGCAGCGGCATGGCTACCGCTAAGCCTTCGGGCATGTTCTGCAGACCGATACCTATCGCCAGGCTGGTGCCGGCCCCAATGTCGCCGCCGCCGAAACCCACTCCAACAGCCAGGCCTTCCGGGAAGTTATGAATGGTGATGGCAATAATAAAAAGCCAGATGCGGCGAAGGGAGCTATCCGGCCCTTCCTGGCCTGCGAAGAAATGCTCGTGGGGCAGCCACTTGTCCACCCGATCCAGAAAGATGGCGCCGGCCAGCATACCCGCCACCACAATATAGATACCCCACTCGGGCCAGAGCTCGTTGCCGGACTTGATGCCCGGTACTATCAAAGAGAAGGAAGTCGCAGCCAGCATTACTCCGGCAGCCCCGCCAAGCATGGTACTCATCACTTTGTCGGAGATCTTCTTGAAAAGCAGGACCGGCAGTGCTCCCAGTCCCGACGCCAGCCCGGCCGCCAAAGAAGCCAGAAAACCGATCATCACCAGTGACACGGTCTCACTCCACTGTTTAAGACCCGGATACGCAATTTGACCAGGTGTGACCCCGACTGTCTGCGACCACAACCTGACAGTAGTTAACAAGATTTGCACGAAGGGTAAAGATTTTTTTTCTCATCGGTTGACAGTTCTGGTGGCTTCGGGCCGGGCACTTCCGCCCGGCGAAGGGCCCCAAGGATTTTTTTATTGCAGGCGACGCCAAACCGGTTTTTTATATAAGTATGCAGATACTGCGGACATTGCGAGCCCTGGTGCTGCTGCCGGTCTGCGCCGGTGCGGCTCCGGGGGCGACCCTCATGGTCGAGCGCGGTTCCGATTTGCAGGTAGTCATCAATTACGCCGATGACGGCGATACGATTGTCGTCGGCGCGAAAACTTTCGAAGCTCAGCCTGCCGAGTTTGTCGATTCCCTGTGCGGCAACTGCCTGAATCCCAGGACCGCCGTGAACGGTTCCTTTGGATTTATCGTTCGGGGCAAGTCGGTAGTGATACTCGGCAAGGACCGCGCGGAAAGCCGCCTGGTCACCAATGCCGGCTACGGCCTGTATTTTGTCGACTCGCCCAACTCGACAGTCGCCAACCTGACTATAACCGGCGGCCGGCGCGATGACGACCCGAGCGCCACCAATGCGGCGGTTGTCGTCCGCCGCTCAAAGGTCCTCATTGACGCCGTCGATATCGTGGACAACACTCATCGTTCGCCCGATACGGGCGTTGTGGTCGGAATCGGCGGGATTATGGGGCGTGAAGGGGCTGAAATCGAGATCGTCAACTGCCGCATCGTCAACAACGGCTGGGATGGCCTGGCTCTCTACCGGGGAGCCATCGCCACCATAACCGACTGCCTCATCAAAGACGGGCGCGGTGCCGGCATCGGGATAACCTGGGATGCCGCCTGTGTCGCCTACCGCAATGAAGTCACCGGCTATTGGAAAGGTATCGGGGCTTTCGGTACTTCCTGGGTCGTTGCCCGCAATAACCTCGTTCGCGATAACCTCGGCTGGGGAATTATCGCCACCGGCCAGTCGTACATAGACATAACCAACAACGTCATCTACCACAATGGCAACTGCGGCATCGCTCCCTGGTCGACAGAGAGTCGCGGGCGCATCGTCAACAACATCGTAAGTGAAAACGGCTGGCGCGACCAGTGGGTATGCCCCTGCGTCGGCGTGTGGAACTACGGTGACTGGGCCAAGTGGGAATTCGCTCACAACATCGTCTGGCACAACCGCGACGGCGAGTACCGGGATATCTGGGACCAGACCGGACTGAACGGCAATTTGGGTGAAGATCCGCTGTTCGTCAATGACAGCACTTTTTTCCTCGGAGCAGGGTCTCCCGGCCTTAACGGGGGTGATACCACGATCTTCAACATTGATGGATCCGTTTCCCACATAGGTCTCTACGGCGGCCCCCAGGGCGGCCGTGGCCGGTAAGCTATTATCCACCAAAACACTAGTCGCCCCAAAGGGGCGCTAAATTCTGAGGGGGCCCTACCGACATAATACCTATACGCGGATTCATCCCAGTCCCAGGAGGTTCCCTATGAAGAGATTGTTATTGCTGTCCTTTTTTCTTTCCTCAGCCCTGATACTCGGTGCCATCATCGGTTGTGAAAGCTCCGGCAAAAGCACTGACACGGCCGACAACGATACCGACACCACTCAGTTTCTTCTTGCCGACGATCTTTTTGGCGATAACCTGTTTTCATCCGTCTTTCAGGCCCTGGATTTGTCGATAGCCCTGCTCGACTCGATACCCGGCGCCGGTACTTCCGGCAAGGATTGGCTGGGCGGGCTGTCTTCCGAAGGGGCGGCTGATGTCATCGTCAATGCCATTTCCGAGTACTCGTACGCGAACGGCTGGCACATCTTCGCTTTCGAGGCCACCCAGACAGACGCGGCGACACAGATAACCGTAATTCTTACCGGCATCGATTCCCTGCAGTTGCTCGACGGCCAGGCACCCGTGCAGTACCCCCTGAGCTACGTTACCATCGACACGATCAAGGCCCGGGCCCACCTGAACTGGACCACCGATCCGGTCGGCAGCACCGGGTCGTTTAACCACGCCTTCAGTATCGGTATCGACCGCACGGAGATCGACACGGTTTACACCATCAACGGCTCGGCCAGCGATTCGCTGCACGGCGCCTATGCCGACACGGTGTCAGAGTGTACCATGGATCTGACCATGGCGCAAAGCGTCTTCGGTCTGCAAATCGACGCCAACTGCGGCGAGTGCCCAAGAGCCGGAGCGGTCATAATAAGCGCCACCGTTGACCTCGCGTGCACGGGTGGCTCAGACAACCCGGATTCGCTGGGCAGTTCGCTCCAATTGGAGGGCGCCTGGAACGTCACGGTGGTGGTCAACGACAACAACACCGTGACGATCACCTATTCCGACGGCACTACCAACTGGGTGATTACCGAACCTTGCGATGGCGGCGTAGCTACGTCGTCACGATGGTGGTGCAATCACTAAGGGCCACGCCTCCGCTGTCTGGAGAGCCGCGCGGCTGGAAGCGTTCCTCCGCATAATCGCCAGAGACGGAAAATCCTGTAAGCCTCGCCTGCGGCGGGGCTTTTTTTATAGCGCTTTGGCCCACCGCCCCGCGTCTCTGCCTTTTGCAGCCACGGTGCCGGCCAGGCCGACAGGACCAACGGCCGATTGACTTTTTGCGGAAATGTAATACTTTAATAGTATGGTTCTTCCGCAGTTGAGAAGAATATTCATCGTCTCATCATTGATTGCAGCCGCATCCGCCCTGACTCCAACGGCTTCGGCTGTCGACAGGTTTGACATCGACTTCACCCGCGACCCTCGGTTCCTGCCCTACGTCCTGATCGAGAAGCAGACCGGGGACTGGGGGACACGGAAAATACCTGTCATTGATGCCATGCAGGTCTACCGGGCCCGAAAAGCCGGCGTCGACACGGCCCTGGTGGTCTATGCCTTCAACCGGGATTTGAATCGCGATGGCCCGGCCTCATTCTGCTTAAACGACGTTTTCCAGGGTAAAGTTATCGACCAGGAACCCCTGTATGTCACGCTGACCGGTTTTACTCTCTATAACGATACTGGCGCCGGTGTGCCCGGCATTATCGGCGGCTGTTACCGCAACGACTCGGCCTTCGTGGTCCGGATCATTCCTGGAACTGACAGGGCTGATTTCCTGTACCTAACCTCCGGCATCGACCACACGGGCAACGGCCTGTGGGAGGCCGGCGTGGGGCATGTCCTGACGGAGGACTACGACTACGACGGGATCGAGGAATCGTTCTTCTACGTCGGTCCCGGAAGAGACCTGGAGCCGCGCGTGCTGTATTGTCTCGAACCTCAGAATCTGAAGATCGAGTGGTCCCTGCCGGTGGCGGCAACGGTCAGCCCGAAAAATCTCTACAGCTGCCGCGACTCGACCCATCCTGCCGTCATTTTCGCCGCCTACAACGTCAAGAATGGCGTTACTGATGCAAATTTCAGCGATCAATTCTGCTACCTGACAAAGGTCAACAATCGCGGAGAGATCCTCTATAACCGCATAATTTCCGAGGAGCATGGCAGCAAGGGTCTCTGGCCGGGAGAGAAGGACGGACTTTTCTACGTATTTCACGGTTTGCCGATGCTCGGAACCGCCGACACCGGTGACCTGCCGCCGCACCGCTACCAGCTTTCCAAGATCGACCGGGACTGCCGGCCGACCGTGACAGTCGATATCGCCGACAGGCTCCGGAGCGCCTGGCTGAGCGACTATGACGGTGATGGCCGCCGCGACCTTTATACTCTTTCCCATAATGGAGTTGTCCGGATTTTTGACACCAGTCTCACGCTTCTGGCAATGTCGGAGGAAACGAATCTGGACATCTTTATGGACACGGTTCGCCTGGCCGGTCATCACCTGCCGGCTTTCCTGTTCGCCAGCGGTGACGGCGTGGATTTGTTTTCTCACGATTTCAGGCGGTTGAGCAACTTTCCCCGGCGGGCCGGCTATTACCACCCGCTGGCCTTCGATGCCAATGACAATGTCACTCACTTTGTCCTCAGCGGCGCCAATACTCACAGTGTAATTCAGGCATCGCGCCGAGGCCTTCTGGACCTGGTGCGTATTCTGTTCTGGGAGTTGGAGTATTACATTCTCATCGCGCTGGCTCTCCTGGCCCTGGCGCTTGTGATCGTCAATTCCTTCAGGCACCGGGCGGTCCGGCGGCTGGCCGCCAGCGAGGAAAAACTGCGCACCCTCCTTGAGACTGTCCCCGACTACATCGTGACCCTCAAACCGGACGGCACTTTCGAATATATCAACCGACCCGGACCGGGCTTCGAACTCAGTAAAGTTATCGAAAGCAACGCCCTTGAGTATTTCGTCCCGGAGGACCGCGAGAGATTCAAATCCGCTCTGGAAGGTGTGGTCGCCTCCGGCAAAGAGACATCTCTCGAGGTCCGGACCATGTTTCCGGAGAATAGGGTAGTCTGGCTGGCTTTGCGTATCCGCCCATCCATCCACGATGGCACGGTGCAACGGGTAACGGTCGTGGCAACTGACCTCACCGACCTTAGAGAGCATGAGAAGGCCCTCCGTGAAAGCGAGGAGAAATACCGCATCCTCGTGGAAAGTGCTGCAGAAATCATCTTCGCCCTCAGCCGGGATGGCGCCATTCTCTTTTTTAACATTGTAGCGGCCAAAAAGCTGGGCGGCAGTCCCGACGATTTTATCGGCATGAATATACGGGATATCTTCCCTGCGGACGTCGCGGCCCAACACCTTGCGGATGTCGAACAAGTATTCGCCACCGGTGAGGGGCGAATGGTGGAGACGGAGACAGTGCTCCTCGGCGAGAAGTATTTCGAACAGGCGACGCTCCAGCCCATAAGAGGCCCATCCGGAGAGGTCATCTACGTCATGGGCGTGGCGCGAGACCTGACCCGGCACGTAGAAATGACGCAGCAACTGGCGTCCGAACGCGATTTTGTCCACTCTCTTCTCGAAACCGCCAACAGCCTCATTCTCTGCCTCGACAGCCAGGCCCGAATCACCGTCTTCAACCGCGAATGCGAACGCATCACGGGTTATCACCGCAGCGAGGTAATAGGCAGACCCTGGCCGGATATTTTCCTGCCTGAAGATCACCGCCACCACGCCCTCGACAGTTTTTCCGAATGGGTGAGGGCACATCCCTCTGACAGATATGAAGGGCCTATCATCACCAAGTCGGGCGACGTAAGAACGATCCTTTGGTCCAACTCCGCCATCCTCTCGGACGATTCCGACAAAATCACGGCCATTGCCGTCGGACAGGACATCACCGACCGCAAGGCGGCCGAAAGAGCACTCCAGGAAAGTGAAAGGAGATTTCGGGAGCTGGCCGACCTCTTACCTCAGACCGTTTTTGAAACCGACCTCAATGGGCGCGTCACGTTCTGCAACCGACAGGGTATGGAATCTTTCGGCTTCACTCAACAGGAATTGGAACGGGGCATTCATGTCGACGAGGTCTTTGCTCCTCACGAGCAGGAGCGAGCGAGAAGCAACTTCCGGAAGCTTCTCAAACATGAACCGTTCGACGACCATGAGTACATTGCCGTGAGAAGAGACGGCAGCACTTTCACCGTTATAGTCTATTCGAACCTGGTCGTTCGTGACAACAAGACCTTCGGCATAAGGGGCGTCCTTCATGACATCACCGAGCGTAAAAAGACTGAGGATGCTCTCAAGCAGAGTGAACAACGCTATGCCCTGGCGACGACGGCGGCCAGGGTCGGAGTGTGGGACTGGAATGTGCAGAGCGGTCAGTTTTACATCGATCCGAGTCTGAAGGCTAACCTGGGCTACGAGGACCACGAAATCCCCAACGAGCCGATGGCCTGGGCCGGCCTCAGCCATCCCGAGGATCGTGAAAAGGCCGTATCAACGGCTTATGCTCACATGGCCAACGGCACACCTGATTTTGATCACACCCAGCGCATGATACACAAGGACGGCTCCATCCGATGGCTCCTGATACGCGGCAAGTGCATCTGCGATGTCAACGGAGAGGCAGTGCGGATGCTCGGTACGGGCACTGACATCACCGACCTTAAAAAAGGCGAGGAAGCCGTCAAAGAGGCGGAAGCCCGCTTTATCCAGGCGCTGGGCAATTCCCTCGACGTGTTGTACCGGCTGAACCTCGAGACGCGCACCTACGATTACGTCAGCCTGTCGGTGAAAGATACGATCGGCTACACCCCGGAGGAGGTTATCTCCCTCGGTGTCGACGGTATGCGCGAGCTGGCCCACCCCGAGGATTTGTCGCGCATGGCGGGTCACCGGCAGAGCCTGATCAGCTCCGACCACGGTGATGGCGGCGCCTCGACCACCCAGTATCGGCTCAAGTGTAAGGATGGGCAGTACCGGTGGTTGAGCGACAGCCATACGGTAATTCGCGACGGCCGGCGGAGCGCCCGGTTCATTATAGGCAGTGTTCGCGACGTTACCGATCAGAAGCAAGCCGAGGAGGTCATTCGGGCATCCGAGGAAAAATATCGTTTGCTGGTTGAGAATGTCCGGGCCGTTATCGCCCTTGTCAAATATGACGGGCAGATTGTCTTCGTTAACCGGGTTGGTGCTGAGCATCTCAGCCGAGGCCCCGGAGATGTAACCGGCCACTCTATCGTGGAGATGTTTCCATCAGCATCAGCCTCCCGGATGATACACAATTGCCGGCAGGTCATCGATTCCGGTAAGGAATATATTGAAGAATCGCAGATAGCCACGTATAACGGCAGCCGCTGGTACCATGCGAATATACAGCCCTTCTATGATTCTCAAGCCAAAGCAGCTCTTGCCCTCGTTATTGCCACCGATGTAACTGAGAGCCGCCGGGCCCGGGAAGCACTCCAGGAGAGCGAAGAGAAGTTCCGCTCACTGGCTGAATCGACCTCGGCATCGATTTTTATCTACAAGGGCTCGGGGATTATCTATGCCAACCCAACCATGGAGAAGGTGACCGGCTACAGTCGCGAGGAACTGCTGCAGATGCCTTTCTGGGAACTCGTCCGCCCGGACAGGCAGGAAGCCATCAGGAACCTGGTCACGGCGAGACAGAGAGGGGAGACCCTGCCGCCAAGCAGCGAATTTCCATATGTAACAAAAGCCGGCGAGGAGCGCTGGTGCGACGTCAGCGGGTGCACGATCGAGTACGGCGGCGAGAAGGCCTACCTGGCGACGGCCTTTGATATCACCGACCGCAAGCGCGCTGAAGAGACTCTGCATTACCGGCTCGCCCTGGAAGAATTGGTGGCGACCATCTCGACACATTTTATCCACCTGTCTCTGGAGGCGATCGATGAAGGGATCAATCATTCCCTCCGCTCCATCGGCCTCGCCACGGAAGTAGACCGCAGCTATGTCTTTTTATTCTCTGAACATAATACGCGCGCGAGCAACACTCACGAATGGTGCGCCGATGGTGTCGAGCCGCTCAAAGAAGCCCTGGCCGATTTGGAAACCGCGCGCCTGCACTGGTGGATGGACAGGCTGCACCGCCTGGAAAGCATCTACATTCCGCGGGTCGCCGATTTGCCGGACGATGGCGCCTCTGACATAAGGACTCTGAAACGGCAATCACTTAAGTCTCTGGTAGCGGTCCCTATGGTATACCGGGGCACTCTTATCGGCTTGCTGGGGCTGGATTCGACAACCCGACCAAAAGAGTGGTCGGACGAGGACATCACCCTTCTCAGGATGGTCGGCGAGATTTTTGTCAACGCCCTCCAGCGTAAACAGGCGGAGATGCAGGTTCAACAGACCAATGAGGAGAAAATCAGCCAGGCCAAGCTGATTGCCGGCGGCTTTGCCCACGAAATCCGCAACGCGTTGTTCCCCGCCAAAGGCGCTCTGGCCCAAATGGCTCAAATGCGGGAGGGCACCCACCCCGACCTCAGTGACTTCTGCCGCATTATAGACCGGTCGGTCTCGAGAGCGGTGGATATGACCAAGTTGATATCTCGCTTCACCAAAATCGATTCCAATTATGAGCCGGAGGAGGTCGATCTGGCCGACGTCGTTGCGGATGTTATCGCCGCCAATGAGTTGAGGATAGCCGAGCAGCACGTGGCCGTTCAGTGCCGCCCCGACCGGCAGGGAGCGACCAGGGTGGTTTCCAGCCGGCCGCAGTTGTTCATGGCCGTAGACAACCTGATCCGCAACAGTCTTGATGCCTTGACTAAATCGCAGAAACCTGCTATATTTATTTCGTGGGTATCTGATGCAGGGTTTTGTCATCTTACGGTTGGCGACAACGGTTCGGGTATTGCACCGAAGCATATAACTCACATTTTTGACACGTTTTACTCCACCAAACCCGGCAAAGGTACGGGAATAGGTTTGGCGATGGTGAAAAAGATAGTTGAGATGTACGGAGGGCGCATCTCGGTATCAAG
>Ga0224495_10002591_pt1 | contig 11704 bp, 6 predicted proteins | sample SF_Jul11_sed_USG_FD_168128 | JGI IMG/M metagenome (GOLD analysis project Ga0224495, IMG submission 168128) | Sediment microbial communities from San Francisco Bay, California, United States - SF_Jul11_sed_USGS_4_1 | ecosystem: Environmental > Aquatic > Marine > Sediment | place: USA: California...
CAATCTCTTCGAGTAACTGCGATATGACAACATCTTTATCGTCCATAAATCATGGAATAGCAGATAGTTGTGTATCGCGCAAGTCTTTTTTGTGAATTTTTCAAAAATAATTGTGAATGGTTACAAAGATTTTTTGGGCTTTTATTTTTACATAAAATGTGCTCCGGGCCCAAACTGCCCGGCTAACGATCTTACGGACCTTCGGTTCTGATACGTCTATCGTGTCGCTTCCCGCTTCGCTAAAGCTACGCAGGACAAGTCCGCTCTGCGTTTTTGTAAAATGGGTTCGTTTGGTAATTTCGGTCTTTAGTCCTCAGATATCGGATTTCAGGATTTTCTATATCATTCGAATAACAAAAGAGCAATTTGGCGCACAGGGGGTATTTTAAGAATTTTTCCAGTGTTTGAAAAATTTTTTCTTCACGTTGAATTTATCACTGAGTTTCGGAGCAATTTTGTCAGCAACTTATTGCTTATTGAGTTGTGATAAGATATAATCCGTAAAATCAAACTGTTCTTCTATAAGATATTACAGGGATTGCTCACTATCGTGAAAGAAATGGGACGACATCGTACCATCAGGGATCTGGTGATCCTGCTTGGGATTACGCTTATTTTGGGCATCTATATGATCGCCAGTACGGCCGTGATCGCCAAAGACGGAGTTCTTTACATCGAACGGGCGCAGCAGCTTCCCGCCCAGTTCACTAAAATCCTGAATGCTAACGAACCCTTTGGCTTTCCGGCACTGATTTTTGCATCTCATCGGCTGTTTGCCCTTTTCCCCGGAAGCAACTCTAATCTGCGATGGATACTCTCGGGTCAGATTCTTGTTTTCGTATGCCGTTTTGTCACTGTGGGGATTCTGTATTTTTTCGGCAAGGCCCTGCTCGACCGGCATCGGGCCTTTTGGGGGGTGCTGGTTCTTATTTTTCTGCCGTATCCAGCGGAAATCGGCGCCGATATACTGAGGGATTGGCCGCATCTGTTGTTTCTGTTCGCTGGATTATTGTGCCTGTATCAGGGAATCCGGAAAGAACGCTGGGGATACTTTTTTGCGGCGGGCCTGCTTAGTGGCATTGGGCACCTGATCCGTCCAGAGTGTGCCCAGGTTGTTATTTATGGAATTCTTTTCTTTGTTCTGACAATTGTTACATCCGCCCACCGGTACGCTTCTGCCCGAAGAAACTGGTTTTATGTGATGCTGCCAGCTGGCTTTTTGATTGTTTTTATTCCTTACGCCTGCTGTGTTGAAAGTGCAGTGCCCACTAAACTTAAGAAACTTTACTCCAATTCGTCACATTCCCAAGTGCTCAAGGAGGTGGCGGAGGAATCCGGCCCCTGTGTTTATCAAGCCGGAATGATTTCCGGAACGAAGCAAATCTTTCCGGCTGCAGGCCAGCTTCTTCAAGGGCTTAGCGAGAACCTCATGTATTTTTTCATCTTGCCAGCCGTGATTGGTTGTTGGAGGTTCTTCAAACACCCGAAAAAAGACAAAACCAATCGATGGCTGGTTGGAATGCTCATCGGGTTTTATGTGCTGGCATTGTGCCTGCTTTACATAAATTGGGGATATATCAGCAGACGTCATGTCCTTGCTCTGACAGCGATACTCTGTTTTTTTGTCCCGTCGGGTCTGGAGGTTATTTCCAAGTGGCTTTGTCGTTCCAATGATAAGAACTGTCGCTCATCAGAGACCTGGTTTATCGTGCTGGCGGCCGTTGGCATTGCTATTTGCATCCCCAAATTGCTTCGTCCGATCGGCCACGATAAAGCCCATTACCGCGAGGCATCTGCATGGATCGCTGAAAACACCCCTCTTCGGTCACGATTCTACACGTTTGACAAACGCATCCCGTTCTATGCGAATCGACCCTACAGGATCTATTCAGACGGTCGGAAATTCAAGGCGGACTTTAAGCAGCGATACTTGATCACATCATCTAAAGACGGACAGCTCGAAATCCCCCTGCCGCGAGAAATGACCCTACAGGCAGAGTTTTCCTCCGAGAAGAAAGACAAGACCGTGCTGATCTATAAAAAGCCCAGAAATACTACTGGCCCTTCCGCCCCAATACCACAAAAATAGTTTTATACAGGATATACAGATTCAGCATGAATGATTTTCGTTGGATGTAGAGGTAGTCATACTTGATCTTATGGCCTGGGTTAAGATCATAGTAACTGCGAACCTGAGCCAACCCTGTCAATCCGGGCTTAACGGCCAAGCGAAGTCCGCGAAGGGCTTTGTGCATGTTGACACGGGTCACATTCTCCGGACGAGGTCCCACCAGACTCATCTGCCCCCCCAGAACATTGATTAACTGGGGTAATTCATCCAATCGCGTCGTACGCAGAAAACACCCCACCGGCGTAATTCTATCGTCATCTGAAGCCGCGGGTTTATAACCATCAGCATGTTCGTTATTTTCATACATTGTGCGAAACTTATAGAGGGTAAACAGCTTGCGGTCCTTGCCCACCCGCTGCTGCTGATAAATAACCGGGCCCGGACTGGTGCATTTTATCACAATCGCAATCAAAACCAGAACCGGGGCCAATAGAATCAATATGCCCAGCGAAACCATCACATCTAAAACGCGAATCATAAATTCTTCCACATCGGACTTACGGCCCACGAAAGTAGAAAAAAGGGCCAGGAATTCGGACTTTTCAATCTTGCCGGAGATTAACTCGGCATAAATGGCAGGGCTAAAAGTGACTACGACATTGAGTTTGAGCAGTAAAAAGACCAACAGGTTCAGATTGGGATTATCGTGGATCCGCTGACAAATCATCACCTCGTCCATATCATGGCAGTTCATCAATTCTTCGATCGTTGCAATATATTCCTTGTGTACCAGAGATTCTTTTTTCTGAAACGGGTCGTAAAACGGCGAATTGCCAAGAACCACTACTCTTTTTTGAATTTTACCTTTTAGTCGAAGAATAACGCTGTTGACGGCAAACAGGGCTATTATTGAGAGGGCAAAGTTAAACAGGAACACACTGGACGGGAATCTGGCCCATTTGTCCCGAAGCAGGTACATAAAAATGAAACCGCACGCCGTCCCCAATACCAGGCCAAAGGCGATCTTTTGAAACAGTAGCCAATAGGACCGAAAACGACGGCGAAAAACCCCTGCATATGTCAGGGAAGCGATCATTATGCCAAGCAGAAAGAGGCGGCTGTCCTGAAACGGCGCATAGCTTTCCGGAGGGATTTCCCTGCCGTAGCGAATGAGATACGACAGCAAAAATGCCCCATATACAATAGACACATTAATAATGAAGAGTCCAAAAGCCATGGTCAGTGAAACTCGGTCAATCGATCTCTTTACTCAGCATTATTTATTCGCTGGGTCATTTCACGGTTTATTTTATCTCTTTCCCGGTCAAAAAACCACCCCCATTTGTTAAAGTATTTTATCCCGGAAGCCACATGATACAAAAGTAACCTGACGCTTGAATAGGAACCCTTGCCATAATGGTGTGTTACCGTTGCCAGAGGACAATACACGGTTTTGTATTTTTTCACTATCCTGCGGACCAGATCGACATCTTCAAAATACATAAAAAAACGCTCGTCAAACAGTCCGACCTCTCTGAATACGTCGGTCCGAATAAACATAAAACAACCGGACAGTGACGGACATTCGAAGGGTTTATCGTAATCCATCCATTCCAACTGGTACCGGGCGTTTTGTGCTTTAATGAGCCATGGAAAGAACCGTCGTGCCAAAAGATGGCCGGGGGTCGGCAGCAATTTACATAACTTCTGGAGTGACCCATCCGGATAGAGAACTTTTGGCATGACAAGGCCCACCTGCGGATGATCATCCATGTACGCAACGAGGGCTTCAAGCGTACCCGATTCAAAACAGATATCGGGATTCATTACCAGATGAAACCTGCTATCCCCGTCCAAGAGGGCCTGGCGAACAGCGATATTATGAGCCCGGCCATAGCCCACATTTGTACTGGGGCCATATTGCAATTTACCCCTATCCGGAAGCCGTTGCTGGATGTCGCTGATCTGCTGTTTTGTTGCCGGATCCTGTGAATTGTCGATCACGAAACATGCAAAAGGGATCGTTATCTTCAGAATACTGTCGAGACAAGCAGAAAGGGTCGCCGGATCGGTCTTGTAGGTCACAACGGAGATTGTTAGTTCCGGGTGTTTCATCTCGCCTATATTTTTGAAAGTTTGATCATTTGAGCAAATTTTTCATACTTTTCAGATAACGATTCAAATGTTCCAGTGTCCACTAACTTTCGTTTATCGAAGTAAAGAATGCGGTCACAGCTTTTCAGGGTTGACAACCGGTGCGCAATGGCGATGATGGTCTGCTGGCCTTTCAGTTCATTGATGGCCCGGGTAATTTCCCCCTCCGTCGGTACATCCAGCGAGGATGTTGCTTCATCCAGCACCAACACTTTTGCACCTCGGTACAAAGCACGCGCAATACCAATACGCTGTTTCTGCCCGCCGGACAGTTTTCGACCGTTCTCACCCAGCGGCGTATCAAGCCCCTTCGGCAGCGCCATCAGGTGGCCCAGAAGATTGGCTCTTTTTAAGGCGGACTCAACACGTACCATGTCAATCTGGTCATCGGCAACTCCGAACGCCACGTTTCGAACGGCCGAATCGTTGGCGATATAGACCTGCTGGGGCACATAGCCCAGACAGTGCTGCCACGAAGGCAATATCTCGGGCCCGAGAAGTATTTGGTCAATGCGAATCTGTCCTTTTTGCGGTTGCAGCAGGCCCAACAATAGATCCACAAAGGTGGTTTTGCCCGCACCGGATTCGCCAACAATGCCGACAAATTCGCCCTTTTTGATCTCAACCGAAACATTTCTCAGGGCGGGCCGTTTGGTATCCGGGTAATAAAAAGACACACCGTCAAAACGGATCCGATTCTGAAACGGCAAGGGCGATCCGGCCTCAGTCTCAGTGCTAACCTGAACAGCCTGAAGCGCCGGCTGCCACAGGGGATTTTTAACCTCCTCAATCAAGACCTGGATGGCGTGCTGGGAATGGGTGATCTGCTGGGCGGCCTTGAGGATTCGATTGACAATTGAGGAGGTTCGAAAGGCGATCGCCGCCAAAAACCCGAGCGATGCCACCATGGTCGGGTTGTCCCCCAAGGTAGAATGAATCACCCCGATACTCATAATCACCACGCAGAGGACCGCACTGATCTCGGTGATATTCGGCGGAAGCTGATTGTAAAACATCGTCCACATGTCGTTATTCATGGTGGATTGGTTGACGCCCTCGAAACTGTCCAGAAAGAACTGTTCCCGTCCCAGCACCTTGGTTTCTTTGATGGCATGCAGGCCCTGGAAGATGTTCTTGTACTGATCGGACATCAACACATTCTTTTCTTTACCCAGGGCTTTGAGTTTGCGTTTCAGGAAGTAGTGCTGACAGAGCGACGTCACCGTCAGCACGACTGCGGAAATCACCGCAAAGAGGAAGAACCGCTGAATCAGCAGTGACAGGATGATCAGACCTGCAATAACATTGGAGACCAGCAAAAAGCCCTGAAAGATGAAATTGTTCAGAGCACTCACTACGAGATTGTTGACATTACGTGTGATGCGTTCAGTGGTCTTTTCCAGGTGCAGTTTATAGGGAGCAAAGAGATAAAAACGCATTAACGCGGTGCTGATGTCAATTTTCCAGCGGCGAAGAAAGCGGTTCTGCCAGAAATGGTAAATTACCAAGTAGATGTTTTTGGCCACAAAAATAAAAACGATCAATCCACCCAACAGACAGGCCTGCTGCAGAGGGGTCTCAATGCCGAACAAATCGGCTAACCGCACCAGCCACGGATGCCGTTGGAACGACTCAGGCCGAACCAGCATGCGAATAAACGGCAACAGCAACAACAGGCCTGCAATCTCCAGAACCCCGGCAATCGCGGCCCCCAGTACAACCAAGGGAATATACCGTTTGTATCCTTTGCCAAAATAGGAAAAAAATTGTTTATAATAATTCAGCATGATCCGATGCCACTTGTCACTTTATAATATTCAGTTTGCGCGCTGCCTCTTTAGCAATGGGCTTCAAGCGTTTAGGCATTCGATTATAAATACTTTTCAACGCTGTTCTTCGTTTCGAAAGATTCTCACTGAATTCATCATTGAGCGTGATGCCTGGCGAAAGCAATCTCGCCGCCTCCAGCACTGTTTCATCTTGACACGATTGAGCGGCCTTTATCCCCTGCACGATTACACTCATCGCCTCTGGATGCTTATCCGCCAAGTACTGATTGATTAATCCAGCGTGTTCTTTTTTCAGAGTTTGATACGGTTCCCAGATTTCGTTTCGATCCGGTAAAGGATCATAAAATAAACGTCCGTCCGCTCGTCCAAGATAGTCTTTGGCAATTTGCTGATTCATTTTGTCGTATTCATGGATGATCTCAATCCTTTTTTCAGGAGACAAAAGCAGTGGGGCAGGTCTGTTTTCCTCAAAGAATTTTGCGGACAACTCCAGTAAAGGACCTAACGTGCCGAATAACTGATCAAATGGAATCGGGAGATGATTTAAGAGGCGTTTATATTCCAGTATGATTGGATGAAGACGGCTGTTTATATCCCCCTCAGGAATTTGGAATTCTTCCGTTAACTCCTGCCCAAATACATAATGTAAAAAGTCGGCAAAAATCGTTCCGCCATAAAACTGCTGTTTTTCATAGGGGCGGACGATAATGTTCTCCTTGCCGAACGTTTTTGCTAAAATATCCAGACAGTCGATATAATTCATCTTATAAGGTATTTTGTCGTAATCTGTCCATTTTCGTTCGCTGGCCTTTGTTATTTGATTTGAAATTGAGATCGTCATCGAATCCTGACGCCTTAAATAGACAATCACTTTGGTCTGAAAGCCAACGGTATGCTCCCTAATACGCTGCATATTCTCTGCATTGCAGTTGTAAAGGGTTTCTGAACTAATCAAGACCTTGTTACCTCCCGACGCAAGCAGTGAACTCCATTCTTCTTTAGAGCTTTTTAGGTCCGCAGGAAATTTATTGGAAGGCCGTCCACCTTCTTTATGCAATGACCACCCCAATCGATGGTGTCCCGCCTCACCGCTGATATCGGAAGGATATTCAATCCCTTTATTTCTTAGCAATTCTCGATTCATTGAAAAGAAATGCTGTAATGCTGTTGTTCCGGTCTTATGCGTTCCGATATGAATATAAAGTTCCTTTGTCTGCATGGTCTTGGCCTGATCATGTAAGGTTTTGACTTGAAACGGTCCGGTTCGGGGTGCTGAGGTCGCGACGATTCCTGGTGACAACCGTCTGGCAGCTTCCTGTTCACTTGGATCATCTGATTTCTCAGCCGCGTCGATCCCCCCAAAAATCGTTGTCATCGCCTCCGGATGGTGCTCCCTTAAATACGCATTGATCAATCGAGCGTCTTCTTCTAACAAGCAATCATAGGGTTGCCAATCCTCATTGGGGTCCGGAAGGGGTTCATAAAACAGCCTCCCATCGGAACGCTCCAGATAGTCTCGAGCGATTTCGGTGTAAAAATCATTGTACACAGCAATAAGAGCCAGCCGTTCTTGCGGAGGCAGTACCGGGTCGCTGCTTCGCCCCTGCTCATTCAACTGTGCGGAAACCTGCAGTAGCGGCGTCAGTGTCATAAACTTCTGCTGAGTGGAAAGCGGCAGTTGGTTTACCAGCCGTCGATATTCTAAAGCAACACGATGAAGTCGCGGATTACTGTTTTCCTGGGATAAAGCAAAATCGTCTGTCAACTCCAGTCCCCAGACGGCATGGACAAAATCGGCAAAAATGGTTCCATCATAAAATTGCTGTTTTTCATAAGGGCGAACAATCAGATTTTCCCGGCCAAAAATATCAGCCCACTGTGAAAACTTCTCTTGTACTGGGAACATCCCGACACCCAAAGGTGTTTTCATGCAGCGAAGGTCTTTAACAAGCTGGTTATACCAGGAATCTTCAAAATGGTCCTGCCGTCGCAAGTAAACGACTATTTTTACCGTATACTCCGACGTCAACGCCTTGATTCGCTCCATATCTTCTTTAGAACAATCCCAGAAGCCCTCCGTGCTGATTAATGCTTTTGAGCCGCTGCATTGTTTGAGTACATAATCCCATTCCTCGTCTGAACTTTGCAAGTCACTGGGAAACCGTTCATCTGCGATACCTGCCTCTGACTGAACGGCCCAGCTCAATCGGTAATGCCCCGCTTCTCCCCCACCGATGCTGTCAAAGGGATAAACAATTCCTTTATCCTTTAATTGATTTCGATTCGCGGCAAAAAAGGCCTGTAACACTGTCGTGCCAGTCTTATGTGTTCCGATATGAAGATAAAGTTCTCGCCGGGACATTGTATTCACTCCCCCGCCATACTTAAACTGGAATAACCATTGTGATCGACAATGTAAGTCAGAGACCGCTCAAAGGCGTGCGCCAGTGTGCCGTCAAGCTGACCGGTTTCCTCTTCAAAATCTTCATAGGTGAAACCGGCCTCGAACAAGTTGGAAAACGCCTTCGTCCGCATCCAGATCATTGTGCCGACGGGAAACCTGGGAACTTCCGGAAGTTCCATTTGTGCACCGATACGGCGAAGAATCAACTGAACATTTTCGACATTCCCTCCCCAGACCGCCAGTTCTTCAACCGATGAAAAAACAGGAGGGTAAATCAGCCCGATCTCAGGATGTTTTTCAAAATAATCCAAAATTCCCCGCACCAAACGCCGGCTGCCCAACAGATGATCCAGCAGATGCTCTCGCCACGGTTCTCCGATCCGATTATGCACGGATTTTTTTGTATGGATGTGACAGATGTAATCATACCGGTTCATTATATCCCTGCAACCGACCAAAAACGGGGCCACATCCCTGCCCACATTCGGCGTCACTCGAATCTCTGTACGCCGGGCATTAAGCCGGCCGAGAATTTTGTTTGATATTTCTTCTTTTTTGGCTTCTGTATCCGTTGTGATGTAGCAGTCAAAATCGACCGGAATATTATTCATATAAAAAGTCAGTTCGTCGGTTAATTCGGGATAAAAAATATGCGCATGAACGGCAACATTCCCTGGATGAAGTGCAGCCTCAGCTCTGGTCACCAGTTCGACCAGTTTGAGCGAGCTGGTATTTTTTCGTTGTCGTACTTTTGAAAAACATTTCAGTCGGAACGGAAGATCGAACAGGGCTTTCGAGGTCGTGTTGATATTCGCATAGCCATGCTTCTTGTCCGGCTCAAGATACGTCCCTTCGGCCCATTCGTTCCATGCGTTGATAAAGATAAAACGCTCGGCCGGGCTGAATTTCCTACGGGCATCCTCAATAATGTATCGCAACCACTCGTAATACCGGCGTATGGAAAAACCGTAAAAAACATATCCCATTTCATTTCTTCGAGCCGTATTATCCCAACCCAGCATGGCCGTCCGGTAAACCGGATAAGGCAACTTCTCCGCGACTGCTTTGCGGGAAATAATGCTTTTCACCAGCGCCTTGTAATCAACCAGAGGAAGTTTAAGTTGGTTATGCTGCACGCTCGATGACGGAATCCACTGAAAGGGGGCCGTCAAATGCGGTGGAAATTCTACTTCCGCTTCCGTGCAGTCTTCCAAACCCAATCCTGTTTCCTGATTAAAGCATCCACGGACCCCCCAAATCGCAATTCCCCCGATCCCGTTTTGACGACAGTACTGACGCCATCGCTCAAACGTTGCCTTCGGGTCCGGCAAGAGCAACGGTCGATACACCATGATAACCGGACGACCGTCGCTTTTGATATAACGCGGATCGTGTATGTATCTTACCATATCGCGGATAAAATTGACATCATCCTGGGGGGAGTGTTCCTGAGCAATCAGTATCTCGTGTTCAGCTCCGTCCCATTTCTTTGTCCAGCTTTCATTTGCCCAGCACAGACAAAAATTGATGTTTATCTCTGGATGCTCCAACAGCATGTCTACAGGTTTTTCAAGCAAACGTTTTCCGTGGAAGTAATAATGATGAAAACAGAAGCCGTAAATACCGTGTTGCCGAGCCAAAGTTGCCTGTTTTTTCAATGTCTCAATATCGCTCAGATCGTAGTGCCCAAAATCAGCATGCGGTTCTCGGGGTTGGTAATGACCTACAAACAACGGTTGGGCGCGTTTGGTATTGGTCCATTCGGTAAACCCCTCACCCCACCACTCGTCATTTTCAGGGATCTGATGAAATTGGGGAAGGTAAAAAGCGATTGCTTTGATGTCAGTGGAAAATACAGTAAAATCCTGATTATCCTGATAGTCGGATTCATAGGGCAAATGTTCCAGTTGAACAAGCCCCTCAGAGTAGCCCAAAACACGGTACATCAGATTCCGTAAAAGAGGTTTGAAAAATTTCTTCAACGTCCCCAAAAACGGTTCTACAACATACGCCGAAATCCGAGGTGTCCTGACCTTGGCACTCTGTCTTAAGACCCACACTGTATTTCGTACCTGCTGAGCAGCATCGTAAAGATACCGTTTGTCCATGCGAATCATCGCCATCAGGAAACGAAGCGGTCGGGTGCATCGCCATGAGCGCGAAGAGATAATCCGGCTGTTTTCCTGTTTAAGTACATGATTAACATCCTGCCAATGTGTTTTCTGCTGTTCCAAGAGACTATTTTCCTGCCGCAGTTGTTCACATTGGTCATGCAATCGTTTTTGCTGATCGAGTAGCGTCTGCTTATCATCTTGTAATATTTTATTTTGCTCCTCCAAGTGGCTTCGATACTGCTCCAGATTGGCGGCGTGGCCACCGGGAAGCGACAGATGTGCTTTTTTGACAGAATCATAATAAGTATCCAGAAACAGACCCGATGACACTTTGGACAGCGGTGCGTCACTTGCAACACAAATCAGGTACTCCAGACATTCCAGTTTGTCTTTATGAAGAATCTGTTGCTGGTCGTTAACTTCGAAAAAATCTAACGCGGTTTCATCATCTCCCTGGACATAGGAGCCGATGAGAAAGTTTTGGGTGAGTATTTTATAATTTTTGAAGTGATTTGCAACAAGGCCGCAAAACTTATTTTGAGTAATTTCATGAACATGAAAGGGATTGTTTGGAGAAAACACATCATACACATTTTTATCAGGCGTGGACATGATAAGTAATCCCCCCGGCCTGAGCACTCGCCGGATTTCCTTGAAAAAAGTCAATTGCTGATTTTGACTGATGTGCTCCAAGGTTTCAAAACTGACGACAACATCAAAATATTTGTCTTCAAAAGGAATCCACTCGCAATTTCCGACATGGAAGGACAGTTTCTCATCGCGGTATTTTTCATTGGCAAATTCCACCGACTGACTGTCAATATCAACACCGCAGACCCTTCGGGCTGTCTGGGAAAGGAGGAAACTGCCGTATCCCTCGCCCGAGGCAATATCAAGGACAGTTTTGTTTTTACAATACCCGGCAGCAAACAGATACCGATGGTAATGCTCCAGTTTAATCTGCCCGCTCCATTGGGTAACGAAACGTTCACCTGTGATGTCAAGTTTAGATTCTATTGGAGGAATCTTAAAATTCATATACTATCCCTGTTATGAGGCCATCCGTCAAGTGGTAATTTATTTTTTGCTCTTTTACATTTTAATACGACGCACCTTTCTCGCAAAGGTCTTTTTGCTCATTCTGTTATTCGTGCTTGAAGCACATGTTAAT
>Ga0224495_10002592_pt1 | contig 11703 bp, 11 predicted proteins | sample SF_Jul11_sed_USG_FD_168128 | JGI IMG/M metagenome (GOLD analysis project Ga0224495, IMG submission 168128) | Sediment microbial communities from San Francisco Bay, California, United States - SF_Jul11_sed_USGS_4_1 | ecosystem: Environmental > Aquatic > Marine > Sediment | place: USA: California...
ATTTGTTCCATCATTCACCACGCATCATTATTTGTGTTTCCCGAGCGCCTGGAAAGCGCTTGCGCAATTGCATCCCATAACTTGCCTCAGCATTGCGATCACCTGTCTTTCGTTGGATGCGCACACCAAGCCAAAGCTGCTCGGCTGACAGGGTATCGCTTTTATCTGCAAATCTCGCAAAATATCGTTTGGCTTCAGAATAGTTGCCATTACTATAATTCAGCTCTGCCATACCCATAAGCGCTTGTAGCATATCAGGTTGCAACAGCAAAGCCTTTTGAAAAAATTCTTCGGCATCCGTATTATTCCCCGCTTTTCTGGAACAAAGTCCCGCATTAAGATACGCAAGACTTGGCGTCTTGTACAATGGATTTTTCAACGCTGCCATAAATTGCGGGATAGACTCTTTCTCTCTGCCCCGTTGACACAGAAACCATCCGTAGTTATTACGTGTATTGGAATCAAATTCATCAAGGCGCAAACTCTTAAGAAAATCACTTTCGGCATCCTTATCCTCTCGCAATGCCATATGTATCAAGCCACGAACACTGTAAGCCTGGGCATAATCCGAGTCGGCCTGCAATGCCTGCTCTATTTCGTCCAACGCAATCCCTAATTGGGCACGGGCATAATACAATCCAGCCAATTCGGTATGCACTCTGGCACTCGCGGAAGCGTTTGGCTTATCGGATGTCGAACTGCAGCCAGTCAAAATTAACAACGAAAACAGAATAACAATCCTAATTCTCATCAATGTGCCCCGGATACATGTTGCATGGTTCGTTTGGTTTTATCGCGCACCTGGCCGGCCAGTTGCCCACAAGCCGCTGCTATGTCATCGCCGCGGGTCTTACGTGTCGTAACCACAATATCGGCTTGCATCAGCACATCGCAAAAGCGGCGGATCGCTTCGGAGCTTGATCGCTTGTAATGCGTATGTGGAAAAGGATTGAAAGGGATCAGATTGAATTTGCAAGGTATATCGCGAACCAGTTTCACCAGTTCCTGCGCATGGCGTTCGCTGTCGTTCACATCATCCAACATCACATACTCGAAGGTGATAAAGTCACGCGGCGCTTGTTGCAGATAACGCTGGCACGCGGCAAGCAACTCCCTGAGCGGATATTTCTGGTTGATCGGTACCAAATCATCTCGTAACCTATCATTCGGTGCATGCAATGATACCGCTAGCGCCACAGGGCACTCCTCGCGCAGTCTGTCCATAGCCGGCACAATACCTGAGGTAGACACCGTCACGCGTCGACGCGACAGGCCGTAAGCATGATCATCAAGCATCAGGCGCAATGCACTCACGGTATTGTCGAAATTCAGCAACGGTTCGCCCATTCCCATCATCACTACATTGCTGATGCGCCAATTGCCATCGTCACCCTTGCCCAACTGATGATTGGCCCACCACAACTGGCCGATGATCTCACCCACGCTAAGGTTGCGGTTGAAACCCTGTTTGCCGGTCGAGCAAAACGAGCAATCCAGAGCACAGCCAGCCTGAGTAGAAACACATAAGGTACCGCGTGTTTCCTCTGGTATGAACACAGTCTCGACAGCGTTGCCAATCCCCACATCCAGCAGCCATTTGCGTGTGCCATCATCGGACAGCTCTTCTCGCAATATCTTGGGAGATTGAACAGAGGCAATTTGTTTCAATTTTTCACGAAGCGAAACGGCAAGATCACTCATCTCATCAAAATCAGACTCCCCTGTCTTATATATCCAACGCAGCGCCTGCCTGGCCCGGAACGGTTTTTCACCGTTACCTGCAAACCATGCGGTCAATTGCTGCACATCGAAATCAAGGAGGTTTTGCTTCATCTATACGAGCTTGATTAACGCGAATAGACATTCATTTTCGGAAAAAAATAGGCTATTTCAACGGCGGCAGTTTCCGCAGCATCAGAACCATGGACAGCATTGGCATCAATACTGTCAGCGAAATCAGCACGGATAGTGCCTTTCTCAGCTTTCTTGGGATCGGTTGCGCCCATCAAATCGCGATTTTTCATTATTGCGCCCTCACCTTCGAGCGCTTGAATCATCACCGGGCCGGAGATCATGAAATCTACCAGATCCTTGAAAAATGGCCGCGCGGCATGCACGGCGTAAAAACCTTCCGCTTCGGCACGCGACAGATGCACCATGCGCGCGGCAATGATCTTCAGGCCGGCGTTTTCAAAGCGTGTATAAATCTGACCGATTACATTTTTGGCAACAGCATCGGGTTTGATAATCGACAGGGTTCGTTCAACAGCCATGCTACTTTCTCCAGACATTAAAATGGTTAAAAATGGGGCACTATTCTAACAGCAATTGCCTGTCTGCGCGCCCTGCAATTCAACTTGGACAGCAGCTTCATCTGCAACAGCAATGTAGGCTGCCGCAGTTCCCACGCCCGGTACACACACCAACTCATCGCCACAATACAGCATCGGAAGGCGGTCGCGGAACCACGGCGGAATACGCTTCTCCTGCAACAGGTTCTTCAACGTGCGCGTACCGGCACTACTTTGAATAAGCATGGTTTCACCGCCTTGTCTGAGCCGCAGCGTCACTTTTGCTCTCTGTAATTTTGTATAACTGATGCCTTTGCCGTGCGTAGGATTAAAGTTTAGCCACGTATTCAACGCAGGCCATCCTAATCTATTTTCACCTTCCCAAGTCATAACCAAATTGCCATCAAATTTACCCAAAGCCTGGAACACGTAAGCTTTTCCACGATAACGGCGCACCTCTTTATCTCCGCAGGAAACGCATACTGACGTATCGGCACGTGCACTGCAAAGCTGTTTCAGCATATCATCCAACTGTATGGCTTGCGGCATCTGCACACCAGCACCGTGCAGAAAATACCGCAGCAAATTTTTTGCGCGGGAATGACTTAATACACACAGAGCTTCAACAGACAGGGTATTCCCGTCAATCGTTCCGGCAGCATCCTGTTCGGCCATTTCGTTGAGTAAATGACCCGCCTCGGCAAAATGTTCCGCACTGCGCGCCAACGTATTTCTATAAGCGGGAAATTTCTCGGCCAGCAAGGGTAATACCCGATGACGCAGGAAATTACGCGGGTAGCTATCATTTGCATTACTCTCATCTTCAACCCATCCAAGCTGGTGCTTTGTAGCATAGGAAAGAATCTCATCGCGGGAAACATGCAGCAGCGGTCTGATCAAGGATGCAGTACCCTTACGCGTGATAAACTGCGGCATTGCACTGGCACCACGCACTCCCGCACCACGCAGCAATTGCAAAAACAGCGTTTCAACCTGATCATCTGCATGGTGCGCCAAAGCAACAAAATCGCATGCCTGTTCTGCAAAAGCCTCCCGACGCAACTTGCGCGCCGCTGCTTCGACGCCATGATGTAGAAACGGAACTATATCAACACGCTCGATATGCAGTGTGATTTGAAGCTCGGCACACAAATCCTCACAAAATTTTGCCCATGCATCGGCATTCGGGCTGATCCCATGATGAACGTGCAAAGCTGAAATTTCCCAGGAAAAACGTGCTGAAAGCTTGTGTAGCAAGTGTAACAGCACCACCGAATCAACCCCTCCGCTCAAACCGACCAAAATCGAGCTGTGCGCGGGAAGCAGCGAAGTAACCTCGGCTGCGACATGCTCGGCAAGATTAACGGAGCGCAACTTCCTTGAATTTGCCATAACTCATCAGGCGATTGAAACGATCCTGCATCATACTCAGAGTCGGTTTGTTTTCTACAGTTCTCAATGCCTCCTGCAGTGCCTTTTTGACACTTTGCATCGTAGCTGCATAGTCGCGATGCGCCCCACCCAAAGGCTCGTTGATGATCTTGTCCACCAATCCAAGGGATTTCAAGCGTGTTGCAGTAATACCCAGTGTTTCTGCGGCATCCGGTGCTTTTTCAGCGCTTTTCCACAAGATTGAAGCACAACCCTCGGGAGAAATCACAGAATAAGTACTGTATTGCAACATCAGCAACACATCACCCACCGCAATAGCCAAAGCACCACCAGAACCACCCTCGCCGATCACAGTACAAATAATCGGCACACGCAATTCTGTCATCTCGTAGAGATTGCGGCCAATCGCTTCGGACTGCCCTCGCTCTTCCGCGCCTACACCCGGATACGCGCCCGGTGTATCAATGAACGTCATGACCGGAATACCAAATTTTTCCGCGAGACGCATCAGCCGCATCGCCTTACGGTATCCTTCAGGGCGAGGCATACCGAAATTGCGGATAATCTTTTCCTTGGTGTCGCGTCCCTTCTGGTGCCCTATCACCATCACACTCTGACCGTTGAATCGTGCCAATCCGCCCACGATAGCCTTGTCGTCAGAAAACGAGCGGTCACCATGCAACTCCTCGAAATCCGTAAATAGATACTCGACATAATCCAGCGTATAGGGGCGTTGGGGATGACGAGACACCTGAGAAATTTGCCAGGGAGTGAGCTTGGAATAGACGTCCTTGGTCAATGCCTCGCTCTTCTTGGACAGCCGATTAATCTCATCTGCAATATCGAGCGCAGAATCATCCTGCACGAAACGCAGCTGTTCGATTTTATCTTCAAGTTCGGCAATAGGACTCTCAAAATCCAGAAATGAAACTTTCATGATTTACCTCTGTTCTTACGTCTTGTTAGCTGCGGCGCGATGATACTACAAACCGAAGAAGTGTTTGATAGTTGCCAATATCTCGCTATGCCGGTTACGCATTACCTTGAGTGACGAAGCATCACCCTGATTTTGCAATACGTTATCCAATTGCGTCTTGCGAGTCACCAATATATGTGAAACCTCATCGGCAATACCGGGTCGAGCCAGCATAATTCCTTCAAAAGCTTCCTTGTCGAGGCGGTAACACTCAATGTTCGTCCTGGCAATCACTGACGCGACTCTTGGTGCGCCAGTCATTAAAGACATCTCGCCGAAGAAATTACCCTTGGACAACACATTGAGACTACGCCGGCGTCCATCCGGACCGTCAATATATACTTCCGCTTCACCGTTGATAATGATGTAGAGCCAGTGCTGCCCAACTGCTCCTTGCTTTGCAATCACACTCCCCTTGGCAAAAGGCATGTACTTTAATCTCTCTGCCAGCGTCTGCAGTTCACCATCTGTCATCTGTGAAAACAACTCTACTCGGCGTAACGTTTTGATGCGCAACAGCACTTCGCGTTGACGCAATGACTCTTCATGCTTTTCGTTTTCCTTGGTGATATGAATATCTCTTTCCTCAATCGCCAGCTTAATTCCTTCGCGCTGCAAAGCGGACATTATATGCCAGCGTATGGAAGCATCGGTCGGGTCATCCAGCGCCAGATCAGTCAGCCAGTATCGCATCGCGTAACGCCCATAGCCCTTTTCATCCATGTCCATCAGAATACAATTTGGCAGCGGATCCTTGGCTACATTGGGTATATCAGTATGCTGTATGGCTTCCTCGACAATACTGGCTACCCGGGTTGGCGCAACATCCATACTGACGTTGAACCACACCCATCGACGCAATTGCACCGACTGATCGATGCGTCTCCCTAATACCAAAAATTTGTTTTTCATCAACTGACTGTTGGGAAACACAACTGTTTCCCAGTTGCGTGTCTCCACCAGAGTGGAGCGCCAGCGAATATCCACCACCTTGCCAGTGATGTCGTCAACCATGATCCAGTCACCGACCTTGATCGAATTATCCATCTGCAACGCCAAACCGCCAAGTATATTGCCCAGTGTATCTTGCATGGAAAAAGCGACCACGGCGGTGATCATTGCGGAAGTCGCCAAGATACTCCCTAGGTCCAGACCTGCATAATGGAGGCGTATCAATCCCCATATGACATAGCCAAGAATGACGAAAATATCCTCCGCAATTCGGGGGGGCTTTATATGCATCTGTGGCAACAGGATACGGAATACCAGCAACCCCCACAAACGTATCACTGCAATGCCGGATCCAATCACCGCAGCTTCGTAAAACGCATTGGCAGCGGCATCGAATTGCAGAACGTGTAACACACTGCTGGCAAATTGCAGGGACAGGCAGGCAAAGAAGAAAATCAGCGTATTCAGAATTGTTCTTCGTTCATCCCTGAGAAAATGTAACAGCAAAAATGCGAGTCCAACTGTCATCACCAGCACAGGCAACGATTCTTCACGCCAAAAAAACTGTATCAAGTCATCCAGAAAAACCACGACACACTCCCCGATTTCGGTAATGTCATTCTATACCATCGAATAATATTCAAGCGGCTTGGCACGCCGCCAAAAATTCCATGTATTGCTGCGCAGCAGATGCACTTTCCTTACATTTTCTCCACCCAATATATCAATCTTCAAATTTTCAATCCTGCCCGCGCATAGCGCTTGCCATATTGGTTGTGCATAACCCGTTTCAAAATCCTGCAATGCAATGCGCCATGCGGCCAAATCACCCCGTTGCAAGGCATCCCGCAAACCGGTCCACACCAACAGTTGCGCAAGGCCCTCATCCTGCCATTGCACTGCCCACGCTGCAAACCGAGCACCAGTCGCTGCGGCAAACATTGCCGACACAACCTCATCGGAACTTACGCAGTCATATATTTTTCGCGGAGAAATATTCCCCGTAGAACCGCCACCCCACAACCACACACTATTTACCGGAAGTTCATCGCGCATCTCACGAACATTATTGACAGTATGTGAATTCAATAACATCTGCACTTCAGTGAGTACCCCGTGCCATCGGGTTGCATCCTCACCGGCAGGTAAAGCATTGCGCACATCAACACCAATAACCTGCGACAATGGTACGGTTCGTATACGGGGCGGCGTATCTGTAAGCACATACCAGCGCTGCGGATGTGGCGCAAAGAATGATATTCCCTGGCCAATGAAGTACTCGTTCATGCTTGCGCACAATGCCGAAGCCTCGTCGCCTGATATTGACACAGTAGAAAGTAACATCTGGCTTTGATCCAAATGCAAATGAACCGGGTCGGCACGCAACCACGACCCATCGCCAAGCCGGTCGAAACCGGCGGAAATAACTGCGACAGGTGCATCCGCAGCCGAATCACCGGCAACACCAAAAATCTCGCACAGATAATTCTCAAGACATTGCCCTGCTCCCGCACGGTTTGTAGCGGCAGATGCACCTGCCCAGAAACCTCTCGCCAGCAACTTTTCTAGAGCCGGAAGATACAAACCATTAACGGCTTGGGAGGCAATTTCTTTCGGCAGAAACAAATCAGGAATTAGCAGGTGAACACTATTCATATTGCCAGTCTAGCATTTCCAGTACTGTTATCATTCAAACGATTGTGGCACACTTACGACCTTTTCAATAAACTGCGCAAATCCACCTTGCAACCCTACGAACTCTTTATCGGCCTACGCTACACCCGAGCCAAACGACGCAACCATTTTATATCGTTCATTTCGCTGATCTCCATGTTAGGCATGGCACTGGGCGTGCTGGCACTAATCGTAGTGTTATCGGTAATGAACGGTTTCCAGAAAGAGATACGCGCACGCATGCTGGGAGCTTCTCCGCACCTTGAGGTTATCGCAGATGGTGGGGTAATAAAAGACTGGCAAGCGGTGCTGGATCAAGTTGCACTACACCCAGAGGTGTCCGCTGCCGCACCTTATGTCTCCGGCCAAGGGATGTTGTCGTTCGAGCAAGGCGTGCAGGGCGTAATGGTGCGCGGTATTGACCCGGCTAGGGAAACAGCCATCACAGAATTGTCGAACAAGATTAAGTCCGGATCACTGAATGCCTTGCGCAGCAATGAATTCGCTATAGTACTTGGTTCAGATCTGGCGCGTGCGCTCGGTGTGCGGCTCAATGAAAAAGTGATGCTTATCGCCCCCCAAGGACAAATCACTCCTGCAGGCATAATGCCACGCCTCAAACAATTCCGTGTGGCGGGTATTTTCGAGATCGGCATGGCACCCTACGACAACACTCTCGCGCTGATCAACATAGATGATGCGCAGAAGCTGTTCAGGCTCGAAAATGCAGTGACTGGCATCAGTACAAAATTACTCAATATAGATCATGCCCCAATCGTTGCGGCAGAACTGCAAAGCCAGTTGCCGGACGAATTATATGCTAATGACTGGACCCATCAGAACAGCAATTACTTTCGCGCAGTACAAATGGAAAAGAGGATGATGTTCATCATCCTTTCGCTTATTGTCGCTGTAGCCGCATTCAATATCGTATCAACACTGGTGATGGCGGTCACCGACAAACAGGCTGACATTGCAATTTTACGTACACTTGGTGCCTCGCCGCGCAGCATCATGAAGATATTCATTGTGCAAGGTGTGGTGATAGGACTGGTCGGCACGCTGCTCGGCAGCGTTGGCGGTATCGCACTGGCGCTCAATCTGGATCAAGTCGTGCCATTTATCGAGCATTTGTTAGGCGTGCAGTTTCTTGCCAAGGATATATATTACATCAATGAGCTGCCGTCCGATTTGCATTACGACGAAGTCATACTGGTGGCAGGCATGTCATTTCTGATCAGCATTCTGGCAACGCTCTACCCCAGTTACCGCGCTTCAAAAACACAGCCTGCGGAGGCTTTGCGCTATGAATAATGCGAACATTCAGAATGTCATTTCCTGTCAAGGACTGAGCAAAACCTATCGACTTGGCAAGCTGGATGTTCCAGTACTGAAGGATGTCAACCTCGACGTGCAGCACGGCGAGCGCATCGCCATCGTTGGAGCATCAGGATCGGGCAAAAGCACGCTGCTGCACCTGCTCGGCGGACTCGACGAAGCTAGCGGCGGCGAGGTCAAGATACTGGAACAGGAAGTGCACAGAATGAACGAAGCGCAGCGCGGAGAACTGCGCAACCGTTCTTTAGGTTTCGTCTACCAATTTCACCACCTGTTGCCTGAATTCACTGCGCTGGAAAATGTTGCTATGCCGTTACTGATACGGGGTATGAATCGCATTGAAGCAGAACCGCGAGCCAGTGCGATGCTAGAACAAGTGGGACTGGCGCAACGCCTTCGGCATCATCCCTCCGAACTGTCCGGCGGAGAACGCCAGCGAGCCGCCGTGGCGCGTGCGCTGGTGACCGAACCGGCCTGCGTGCTGGCAGACGAACCTACCGGCAATCTGGATCGCAGCAGCGCACACGCGTTATTTGAACTGATGGGCAAACTCAATGAAAAATTCAACACCAGTTTCATCGTCGTTACTCACGACCCCGAATTAGCCGGAAAAATGCAGCGAAAGCTTCAACTCGTGGATGGCATACTGCAATTACTTTGATAGTTGAATAGTTATTGCCCTGCATCAAATGTTTGGCCCATCCGTCACCGGAATCTCATGATTATCACCTATGCGTTCCAGCAAAACAGCATAGGCACGATCAACGCTTTCCCTGTTCAGCATATATGTAAACTTTTTTCCATCTTTCGCAATTATGGCAATGTATTGCAACAAGATATTGTTATGCATTTTGACCTGCGCGATATGGGCATACCCAGTCCAGAAGGAAGGCTCGTAGCGCTGCTGTTTTCCGTTCCATTTAGCAAACAACATTCGTTCCTCAGTGAGCAATAAAACTCCGCTGAAAAAAGGATAGGCCTCTTCCTCGCCCTCCATATAGGTGCCATCTACCAGATTTGTATTGGTCGAAAACAACAGCTTCTCATTTTTTTCCAGCGTGCGACTGAATGATGGGTCAAAATCAGCCGTTCCGATGGGGCCATAATTCTTGCAACCGGATAACGACATGAGGGTTGACAGCAGGATCGACAGACCCAGCCATGCCATAGCCTTGTTACGGAAAGCGGGAAAATTATCCTTCGTTGATCTCATCGTACAAATATCCCGAGGGTTGTAAATAGAATATCAGACCTGATTCTAAGGTAAGCCATATCAGCAGGCAATCCAAAAACAGAAAAGCCAGCTATCAGGCTGGCTTTTCCGAATCCGGCGTTATATCAGGCTCGTTTCTTGAACTCGTTTGTGCGCGTATCAATTTCAATCTTGTCGCCTATCTCGATAAATGCAGCAACCGGCAATTCGAATCCGGTGTTGATTTTGGCTGGCTTCATCACCTTGCCTGACGTATCTCCGCGTACTGCAGGCTCAGTATAAACAACCTCACGAATGATGGTATTGGGCAACTCGACCGAGATCGCCTTGTCGTTATAGAACACTACTTCGCAAGGCATGCCGTCTTCGATGTAGTTGATCGAATCGCCCATGCTCTCTGCCTCGATCTCGTACTGGTTATATTCGCTGTCCATGAACACATACATGGGGTCGGCAAAATATGAATAGGTGCACTCTTTGCGATCCAGAATGATCTGGTCGAACTTGTCGTCTGCACTATAAACCGTTTCCCTTGCAGTCTCAGTCAACAGATTCTTCATTTTCATCTTGACTACCGAACCGTTGCGGCCGGAACGGCTATATTCCGCCTTGAGTATCACCATCGGATCACTTCCTACCATGATGACATTACCAGAGCGAAGTTCTTGTGCTGTTTTCATGTTTACTACCCTTCCATTTTGATGGCGCGCATTCTACCGATTTCCTCAAAAAAATCCAGTAAATTCAACGCCAGATTATTTTCGGCCAGGTATTTTGCCCAGTGGCCGGAATGTTCAAGCAATATAGATTGGCAAGCCAGGAAATCGTTCCATATACTGGTCAAACTGCCCGCTTTTCCATTCCACGCCTCACACAAGCTGTTCAACACCAGCACCGCATCCGGCGGCAGACCAACCGCGTATTTTTCCATAAAGGCATGCAGCTTCAGCATATGTGCCCCGTCAGACTGCGGGTAAATATGCCAAATGAAAGGTTTACCGGCCCATTGCGCCCGCACGAAAGAATCCTCGCCACGCACAAAATTGATGTCGCATGCCCACAGCAGTTCGTCGTAGCGCTCCTGTTTTACAAAAGGCAGCGCCTGCACGCACAGATTGCCGCGCTGCCACACAGCGGTATTCGCCATTGGCCCATCGTAAGATGTTATGCCGAAAAACTGCTTGACCTGCGGCAGGATGCGCCCTTCCGGCACAAGGCAAAGCAGCGGTTGAGGGCTATTAGCCCAGACATCAAACAGCTCCGCCAGCATGGGGTTTTCATAGCTGAACAGCGACACCCTCACCTCGCCCTGCATATGAGGCTGTATTCCCATATCACGCCAAAAAGCTGCGCTGTCGAACATATTGCGCCGCGCTAATAGATCGCGCTCCAGCAGCAACCCGCCTGACTTCCTGGTAAATCCCGGGAAAAAGAAATATTTGGTCAGCGGCAGTGTGGGATGCGGCGAAGGTAGCTTGTGGTGGCTCTCCACCCAATCTTCTGCGGAAAGGTATTCGAGATTGATCCAGACAGGCTTTTGCTCTTGCGCCGCCATCGCCTCGATGAAATTTTGCGGCAATTTGCAGGCGAAAGCCTCGATCACCAGATCGGCAGGCTGCGTCTCGGGAAAATCCTTCCGCCACAGCCGAACATCTACGCCACGCAACTGCTGACTTGCCAGAGTCGAATCCGCTTGCGGGCACAACTTCGCAAAGCTGTCCAGATCGTCCACCCATAGCCGCACCGCGAAATCGTGTTCGTTCGCTAGTTGTTTGGCCAGCCGCCAGCACACGCCGATGTCGCCAAAGTTGTCGACAACGTTGCAGAAGATGTCGCACGACTCACTCCGCATGCAGCGCCTCCACCGG
>Ga0224495_10002593_pt1 | contig 11700 bp, 12 predicted proteins | sample SF_Jul11_sed_USG_FD_168128 | JGI IMG/M metagenome (GOLD analysis project Ga0224495, IMG submission 168128) | Sediment microbial communities from San Francisco Bay, California, United States - SF_Jul11_sed_USGS_4_1 | ecosystem: Environmental > Aquatic > Marine > Sediment | place: USA: California...
TGCTGAATGATATCGCTCATGCTTGTCTCCATCTATTGGGTCAATACAGGGACGGAAATGACCGGATCTCGCTTGCCTGCTGCCAGTCGCTTGCGTCCATATATGGAACATCAAGAGGGGTAAAAAATCCCCGCCGCCAAGGGGAGGAGAACGGCGGGGAAGTACAACGCTAAACAGTCTTGCCGCGGAAAATCACCATTGCCGCGCCCTGCGACTGGTTGAAGTTGTTGTAACCGACCAGGCGCACGTGGTTGTCCGGGTTGGCCTTGTGACAGGCTTCCGCTTCAGCCAACACCTTGGCCACATCAGTCTCGCCGAACATCGGCAACTTCCACATGTACCAGTAGGAGTCCATCAGGTAGGCCGGCTCGGTATGTTCGATGGCCGGGTTCCAGCCCTTGGAAACCAGATATTCCACCTGCTTCTTGATCTGGTCCTTGGTCATTGCCGGCAAGTAGGAGAAGGTCTCGAATTTGCGGCTGGCCGGGTCAGATACCCGTGATTTGTAATCCATTACTTCGCTCATGATTCATCCTTTCAATGTTGGGTTCTGTATCCCGGATCGCGCCAGTGCGCATCCGGGATGACTGCATTACTTATGCGCCACGTCCAGCTTGTCGACAGTGTCGAACTCGAACTTGATCTCTTTCCATGTTTCCATGGCGATTTTCAGTTCAGGGCTGGATTTTGCCGCTTCAGTCAGGATGGATTTACCTTCCTTCTCGATGGCCACGCCCTGATTGCGGGCTGCCACACATGCTTCCAGTGCGACGCGGTTGGCGGCTGCGCCTGCTGCGTTGCCCCATGGGTGGCCCAACGTACCGCCACCAAACTGCAGTACGGAGTCATCGCCGAAGATGTTGACCAGTGCAGGCATGTGCCATACGTGGATTCCGCCAGATGCAACAGGGATCACGCCTGGCATTGAACCCCAGTCCTGATCGAAGAACAGGCCGCGGCTGCGATCTTCCTTGATGAATTCGTCACGCATGGTGTCGATCCAGCCCAAGGTCGCCTCGCGGTCGCCTTCCAGCTTGCCCACCACGGTGCCGGAATGCAGGTGATCACCACCGGACAGACGCAGCACCTTGGTCAGTACGCGGAAGTGAATACCGTGGTGCGGGTTGCGGTCGAGCACAGCGTGCATGGCGCGGTGGATGTGCAGCAGCATGCCGTTTTTACGGCACCAGTTAGCCAGGCCTGTGTTGGCAGTCAACCCGCCGGTGAGGTAGTCGTGCATGATGATCGGTGCGCCGATTTCCTTGGCGAACTCGGCACGCTCGTACATCATTTCTGGTGTTGGAGCGGTCACGTTCAGGTAGTGACCCTTGCGCTCGCCGGTTTCGCGCTGAGCTTTCATGGTGGCTTCGTGCACGAACTCGAAACGATCACGCCAACGCATGAACGGCTGGCTGTTGACGTTCTCGTCGTCCTTGGTGAAGTCCAGACCGCCGCGCAGGCACTCGTAAACAGCGCGACCGTAGTTCTTGGCGGACAGGCCCAGCTTGGGCTTGATGGTGCAGCCCAGCAGTGGACGGCCATATTTGTTCATCTTGTCGCGCTCAACCTGGATACCTTGTGGCGGACCGCCGCAAGTCTTAACGTATGCGATCGGGAAGCGGATGTCTTCCAGACGCAGGGCGCGCAGGGCCTTGAAGCCGAACACGTTACCAACCAGCGAGGTCAGCACGTTAACAACAGAACCTTCTTCGAACAGGTCAATCGGGTAAGCCACAAAAGCGTAGAAGCAGGTATCATCACCAGGCACGTCTTCGATTCGATAGGCGCGGCCTTTGTAGTAGTCCAGGTCGGTCAACAGGTCGGTCCACACGGTGGTCCAGGTGCCGGTTGAAGATTCTGCTGCAACCGCAGCGGCGACCTCTTCACGGTCCACGCCAGGCTGTGGGGTGATTTTGAAACAGGCGAGGATGTCGGTATCCAGCGGGGTGTATTCCGGCGTCCAGTAGGTTTGCCGGTATTCTTTTACACCGGCGTTGTAGGTCTTGACTGCCATTGCAAGCTCCTTATGCAAAATTAAATAATCGTTTTTCTTTGTGAAAAACCTGTGGCTCGGTTGAGCGTTCCAGCAATATAGTCAAGTTTAATCATAAAAAATAATTGTATTTACTGATGAATACAATAGACTGTGGTCTATGGTTAGAGATGGAGATATTCGTGATAAAAAATGCCACCCTGCGCCAACTGAAAGTGTTTGAAGCAGTTGCACGGAACCTGAGTTATACCCGTGCGGCCGAGGAATTATTCACCACTCAGCCTACCGTTTCGATCCAGCTCAGGCAGCTAACCGACCTCGTCGGCCTACCACTGCTGGAGCAGGTCGGAAAAAAAGTCTATCTGACTGAAACCGGAAAAGAGTTACTCAAAGTATGCAGGGACATTTTTGACAATCTGTCCCGCTTTGAAATGCTGGTATCGGACATGAAGGGCGTCAAAGCTGGAACACTTCGGTTGGCAGTGATCACCACTTCCAAATATTTTGTTCCCCGCCTGCTCGGGGTTTTCTGCCAGCGTTATCCGGGGATCGATGTTTCTCTCAAGGTAACCAATCGCGAACGCGTGCTGCAGCGAATGGCCGAAAATCTGGATGATCTGTATGTCCTTGGCCAGCCTCCGGAACAAATGGATGTCGAATTTGAGCCTTTCCTGGAAAACCCGCTGGTGGTATTGGCTAATGGCAGCCATCCGCTGGCAAATAAGAAGAACATATCACCCGAACGCCTTGTGGAGGAACAGTTTCTGATGCGCGAGCGGGGCTCGGGTATTCGCCTGGCCACCGAGCAATTTTTCGGGGAGCGAGGCTTGAAGCTTAAAGTCAGGATGGAATTGGGCAGCAATGAAGCAATCAAGCAGGCAGTGGCTGGCGGCTTGGGTATCGCCGTACTGTCAGCGCATACACTTGCTCTGGAACACAGTAAAGACGAATTGACCATACTTGATGTCAAAGGCTTCCCGATCCGCCGTCACTGGTACCTTGCCTACCCCAAGGAAAAGCAGCTGTCAGTGATCGCACGTACATTTCTCGAGTTTCTGCACGAAGAGAGCAAATTGCTGGGCGAGAAATATTTGCTGGGCATCACAGGCTTTCCAACCCAAAGTCACAAAAAATGAGGTCTCGCAATATCTAAGCCCTCACCCATCTTGATTCACTTATTTTTCAGAGGAATGACTATCCAGGCCAATAGCTAGTAGTACGCAATAATCTGGCTGGCAGATATTCACATTCCGTCCAAATATAAACCCGCTCAAGCATAAGCGGGTTTATATTTGGATAACCTGAATCAGGGCATTCTCACTGCAGCGACCTTGCCAGGCGGAATCCGTAGGCATAGCTGCGCATCGTACCAAGAAACCGCAGACTGACCTTGGCCTGTACAAGCTGCGCACCATATGACCATCCACCGCCCCGAATCTTGTGGATCGTGCAATCCCCCTGCACGCAGTCGCTGGTCCATTCCCATAAATTCCCGCTCATATCATGGATGCCACGCTCATTCGGTTTTTTCTCACCAACGGGATGGGTCTGATCACCGCTGTTTTCCTCGAACCACCCCAGCGCTTTTATATCGTTCCCTCCACAATATTTGGTTTCCTTCTCGCCGTAGCATGCATACTCCCATTCATCCTCGCTAGGTAGCCGGTAATTTTTTCCCGTCTTATTTGAAAGCCACTGGATGTAAGATTGCGCATCTTCCCAGCTTATATAGGTTGCCGGCCTTGAGCCCCTGCCCCATGCCTCGGATTTCTTGCCCTCCCCGGGTTTGTATCCGTTGCAACCGCCATCAGCGAGACAGACATCCCACTCATCGAAAGTTACTTCATATTTTCCGATGGCAATTCCTTTGTCCGGCAAAGCCACCATCTCCGGGCAATCTTCGCAATCGCGGAATATTTCAAGTTCCTCGCCGGCATAAACTAAATTTGCACTGAAACAAATCATCAACACTGCAAATCCATACAGCATGTTTGAATACAAATGAAATTTCATATTTACCAGTTTCATAATTTAATTTCCTGAAAGCAAAATGCTTTCAAATAAACCCACCGCCAGAGTTTCAAGGGGAGAATGGTAGTACACACCGGACTATCAGATTTGATGTATATCAAACCCGTTTATTGGGGCGGCTAGATTTGAAACGGGATAATTGCTATGCAGGCAGTGATCATGAACTAAATACCAGAGAGGCGGACATCAGGATTTATCTTTTCACTCCGGGTTCGTCAACGCGAATCACCTCGCCCTCGATCACTTCACCCCTGATTATTTCGCCTTCGGCCACGTTGCCCTGCATGGTCGCAGAACGGGTTTGAAAATCGCGCATCTGCCTGCGCAGTTTGCGAGTTTTCCACCACAAATAACCCCCGCCTATCAGTCCTATAGCCAGAATGGCGGCAAATACGACCACCGAGAACATCAATGTCAGACCAATCACAAGCAACGTGGCTATAAAGCCTGCTATCTTGCGCAGCGGGTTGGCAGAGCCAGAAGTACCGGGAAGGGGTCTCATTTATTTTGCCTGAGTGAACGGTGGGTGGCCTTTTTAACAATGATTTTAAAGTATATGGAATCACAGCACTAATGATGCAGCATGATTCCAGAAGTCAGAATTTCCCTGCCCAGGTTTTTATCCCCTGCATGATCATTTCAACAGCAACAGTCCCGACATATAGAGCCTGAATTCTTCCGGCAATCTCAATATACCTGTTGATGACAGGTGCGTTGCGTGGCCGAACAAAATCATGCACCTCTTTTAAAGCAACCATCAGCACTACGAATATTGATACAACAACGACTATTGTCGCGCAAGCTTGAAAGATGTCATGCCGTTTTCCGATCACCACACTGGCACTGATCGTACCCGGCCCTATCATCACAGGCATCGCTATCGCTCCTGCCAGGCCAGCCGCCCCACCTTTTAGTGCTTCGATGGCTCCGGGACCTTTAAACACAAACTGGAGGCCAATCAGGAGAAAGATCACTCCGCCGAAAATCTGAAACGAGGCGAATTCCATCTGCATGATACGTGAAAAAATCGCATCACCCAGTACCGCAAAGCTGCAAAAAACGACTGTTGCTATGATGCTTCCCTGTACCAATACTCGGGCGAATTGCTTGCTGTCGAACTTTTCGACCATATCCACCAGATAGAGGATGACAAGGAAGGGATTAAGCAGCACCAGCAACAGTGCGCCAGACTTGATGATATCTGTCATGCTTTATTCACCGAGTAATTTTTCATTGGTTGATCTCCCACCCAAAACTGTTTCAGTCCGGAAAATAATTGTGGAAACAATACAGCCAACCCGGCCAGAATACCCGCCATCCCTTCATAGATGGCATTATGCCAGCCCGCATAACGCCACAGCATCGCAACAAGCAGGCCGACAACGATAGCGACGATACTTGTTCGAACATCAGGCTTGCCGCCGAGGGCCAGCACGATCAGCATCGGTGCAAATGCACTGGCGAGCCCGGACCACGCCATGATGACCAGGCTGAATACGCTTTGGCCGTTAAGCAGGGCCCATGACAGTGCTACCAGCGTGATCGCGGCCGTTCCTGCTTTCAACAGCCAGGTGTTTTCAATTTTGTGGGGAAGCAGGTCGTGGGTCAGCGCGGAAGAACAGCCGAGTATCAGGGAATCGGCCGTCGAAATCGTGGCGGCAAAAATTCCTGCCAGGATCACGCCGACCAGCGCTGGAGGAAGTATTTCCTGCGCCATCATTGGCAGCGCCAGTTCCGCATCGAATGAACCCGTGTCAGCCAGGTAAATGCGGGAAAGCATGCCGACGCCTGTCGCCATCGAATAGAAAACCGTGAACCACAGGTAGTACCACAGCCGCGCCTGATTCATTTTCTTTTCATCGTTGAGCGTCATGAAGCGCACCATGATATGCGGCTGCCCGATCACTGACAGCCCGGCAAAGCCCCAACTGAGCGCAAACAACAGGCCGCCGATCAATCCGGGCACGGCCAGGTCCTTGGGGAACCAGTCCATGAAGCCGGGTACATCGTTCATTTGTGAAACGGCTGTATCCATCCCGCCGAGGTTCGATGTGGCAACAACGAGCAGAAGTCCCATCGCCAGCATCATTACCACCGATTGCGCCGCATCCGTCCAGATGGATGCGCGTATCCCGCCGGCGAAACAGTAGGCCATCACCAGCACTGCACCGATGACGGCACCGGACCATAAAGGCCAATCGAGCAGTACATGTAAAGCCTTGCCACCCGCAACCAGTTGGGCACTGGCATAGGCCAGCATAAAGACCAGCGAAATGCCGCCGATAACAGCCTGCAACAGGCGGCCATGCCCGCCATTCCAGTTGCCCAGCACGCCGGCAAAGCTTGCTTCTCCCGTTTTCCGGGTTGCCTTCCTCAAGCGGGAATGGATAAAAGTGGATGACAGGAAGTCCCCGGCGATCCAGCCAAGCATCAGCCATATGGAAGCCAGACCGGTTGCGTAGGTGTAACCAATGACTCCGATAAACATGAAACCGCTGTTGTTGGTTGCGACAGCCGACAAGCCGACAAGCGAGGGTGCCACTGATTTGCTTGCCAGGTAATAGTCCTGCTTGGTGTTATTGCTGCTGAAGATCGAGGCAATTCCGATGGCCGCGAACAGGCACATGAATAATATAAAAGTCAGGATCATATGCAGTTACTTTCTTTACGTTAATCTGAGTTTGAAAGGATCGGAAACCCATAGGCTGCTAGGCAGCGGCGCGTTCTTGACGGTAACTTTCCGGGTCGAATTGTCGCGGCGTGATGCGCTCGATATGCTGGCGGCTACCGATATATTCCGGTCGGGGCGGCTGCTCGCAGAACGGTTCCCCTACCCGGTTACTGATCGCGTTGTAAACAAAAAACACATTGGATCGGGGATCGGGAGTGATATTGCTGTTTGAGCCGTGCATGACATTGCAATCAAAAATGATCACGGAACCCGGCTTGGCTAACGCGCTCACTATCCCGTTTTGCTCAGCCATTCTCGCAAGCAGATTATCCTCCGGCACGCCATACTCCTGCTTCTTCAGCGATGCCTTGAAGTGATTGGCCGGCGTTTCTCCGGTACAGACCGCATATGATTTATGCGACCCAGGCATCAGCATCAAAGGCCCGTTATCGGGCGTGTTCTCGGTCAGTGTGATGGACATGCTCAATGCACGCATCGCGGGCATTCCATCCTCGACATGCCAGGTCTCGAAATCCGAATGCCAGTAAAATTCCTTGCCGCGAAAACCGGGCTTGTAGTTCAATCGCGACTGATGGATGTAGACTTCGTCATTCAGCAGACTTTGTGCAATTCCGGCTAGGCGTATATCTGACGCAAGACGGCTGAAAATATTGCTGATACTGTGCACGCGAAATATCGAGCGAACTTCCCCGCTATCAGGTTCGCTGATCACTTCTTCACTGCCCTGCTGTCTCACATCGCGGCGCATGCGCTCAAGTTCATCCCTGAAGCATCGCACTTCCTCATTACTAAACACATCGTGGAGAATCAGGAAACCGTCGCGCTCATATTGGGACACCTGATCTGGAGATAAATGCGCCGCCAACTTCAACGGATCGGGGGCATATACCACCGGATCTACTCGTGGCTCCAGACGAGCCTTGCGGCCGGCACGTGACGGATATTTGTCTAGCTTATTCATTTCTTCTCACACTCTCAACTTAGTTTTGACAATGACTTCAGTCCTCTACTGTCTCGGCTTCCAGCTCATAAGCGCCTTGAGCGTTATGCACTTCCTTGCCGTTTAATGGCGGGTTGAATACGCAGGCCATCTTCATCTCGGTTGATGCGCGCAATATGTGCTTGTCGTGCTTGTCCAGTGCGTAGATCGTCCCGGAACTGATGGGGTACATCTTGCCGTCGGCAAGATCCTCGATCTCGCCTTCGCCACTGATGCAATACACCGATTCGAGGTGGTTCTGGTAGTGCAATTGCAGGTTGGCACCTGCATAGATCGTGGTGATATGGAACGAAAAACCCATACCGTCGTTCTTGAGCAGCAGCCGCGTGCTCTCCCAGCCATTGCTCACCACACGCCTGTCGCTCTGCTCTGCTGAATTTAGTGTTCTGACTATCAATGCAATTTCCTTATCGTGTTGTGCATACCCGATGCCCTTGAATAATTAATATCGGATGGAAAAAATTCCTTCTCGCTCGGAATACGTCTGAACTGATCACAGGACTCCCTGATGCTTTCCTCGATCATGTCCAACCCCTTGGCAAGCGATTCGTCCGAGATCGTCAACGGGCACAGCAACTTGATCACCTGGTCCTCTGCGCCGCTGGTTTCGATCATCAGACCCTTCCTGAAGGCACGCATCGAAATATCACTTGCCAATTCCCCGCTCACACAGTTAATTCCCTGGAACATGCCGCGCCCGCGTGCATTGAAATTACCGTCGCCGTATTGCGCCACAAAATGGTCCAGCCTATCCGTGATGACCAGACCTTTCCTTTCGATGCTTTTTGAAAACTTGTCGTCTGACCAGTAATGATTGATCGCAGCTGTTGCGGTAATGAATGCATGGCTGTTGCCGCGAAAAGTGCCGTTGTGCTCACCGGGCTTCCACAGATCAAGCTCGGATTTCATGAACACCAACGCCATCGGCAGGCCGTAACCGCTCAGCGACTTGGACATGGTAACGATGTCGGGTTGTATACCAACCTGTTCGAAGCTGAAGAAGGTTCCTGTCCTGCCGCATCCCGACTGAATGTCGTCGATGATCAGCAGCACTTCATGCCGGCGGCAGACCTCCTGCAACGACCTCAACCATTCAAAACTCGCCGCATTGATACCACCCTCGCCCTGCACCGTTTCCACAATCGCTGCTGCCGGCTTGTCGACGCCGCTGCTGGAATCGGACAGCACCTTGTCCAGGTATGCCGTGGTATCGAAACCCTCGCCCAGATAATTGTCGTAGGGTATGCGCGTTACTCCGCCCAGATTAACCCCTGCCGCGCCGCGATGGTGTGAATTTCCGGTCGCAGCCAGTGCGCCGAGGGAAACACCGTGGAACCCGTTGGTGAACGCGATAATGTTATGCCGGCCGGTGATATTGCGTGCCAGCTTCAGCGCGGCCTCGACGGCGTTCGTCCCGGTCGGGCCGGTGAATTGCACCTGGTAATCCAAATTCCTGGGCTTCAGTATCTTAGACTGCAACGTTTCCAGAAAACGCTGCTTGGCGATAGTGTGCAGATCCAGGGCATGGGTGATTCCATCCGCTTCGATATATTCAATCAGGGCCTTTTTGAACACCGGATTGTTGTGACCGTAATTCAGTGTTCCCGCACCCGCGAGAAAATCCAGGAATTCGTTACCCTCGCTGTCGTACAGAAACTCGCCGCATGCGCGGTTGAACACGCGCGGAAAAGAGCGCGCATAGCTGCGTACCTCCGATTCCAGTTCGTCAAATATTTTCATTCAGCTTTCTCCTTGATCTGTTGTTTGCATATGACCTACGGCATCGAATGGACCGATCCGAAACAGGTATTCAGTTTCGTGTGCACCCTCAAAATGCGTAGCTCGTTCGAACATGACCGAGCGAGTCATTTCTGCCTGCTGCCCAGCCGCGAATCCGGTAAACAATTTCAGCGAAGCTTCATTGTCCGGGGTGATTGATGTCTCGATGTAGCGGATACCTTCGCTACCTGTCCGTCGCTGTAAATTACGCAGCATCGCGCGCGCCAGTCCTTTGCCGCGTGCGGAGGGATGTACCGCAACCTGCCAGATAAACAAGGTGTCGGGACGTTCTGGTATGCGATACCCGGTAACGCTGCCGACCAGTTCACCTTCCAGGGTGGCGGCTATCGAGGTGGATTTAAAATGACTGCACTGCAACAGGTTGCAGTATGAGGAATTCGGGTCGAGTGGCGGGCACGCACGCACCAGCCGGTGCAGCGCCATACCATCGGTTGGCTCCAAAGTACGAAATCGAAATACTACGGGATCGTGAACCGCTAAAATTGTTCTTTCAGTCTGATTGGTCAAAACTTAATGTAGCGCAGGAGAACATCCCCTCCAACGCATATTTGGCTACAAAGAAGTACTACTCTTTTTTACCTTAACATATCGAAAAGCATATGGCTAACCCTGATTTCCAGCCGAGGTTTATTAATAGCCGGTAGCGCCACTAAAGTTGCGTAATTTCCGCTTCGATATATTTTTCACACACCCTGCATCATCCACCACCAGCCGGTCAGCGTGGCGAACGAAAGAATCATCCCCACCGCCACCATCAGTGTTGCCAGATGGGGATCGAGTTCGTGCTCGGTCGCAAGGATTGCCGCAGTGATCATCGGCGGCATCGCCGCCTCGAACAGGGTGACCTGTATCGCTTGCCCATGTGCCCCGAGTAATGGAACGTACAGCAGGAAGATCACCAGCGGTGCCAGCACCAGCTTGAATGCCAGGCCTATCGCAAGATTACGGCCGTTACCAGCAAGGTGACCTAGGCGCAATTGATAGCCGACCGACACCAATGCCAGCGGCGCCAGTGTGTCACCCAGGCGCTTGAGCACCAGCGTGAGCCAATCCGGGTACTCGGCAGGAATCAGCAGCAAAGCAATCACCAGCGCGATGAAAGGCGGGAAATTTGCAATGCGCTTTACCATTACAGCGATGGTCGGCCGACCAGAGGAATAGACACCGGCAACGAGCACACCCAGCGTGGAAAGTACAAGGAACGAACCGAGCTGGTCAACGATGATCGCGGTCGCAAGTCCCTCACGGCCGTAATACGCCTCTACCATCGGCAGACCAAGAAAGGAAGTATTGCCCAGTCCGCCAGTCAGCATCAACGCCCCAACGGTGCTTCTTGGAAGTTTCAGCCAGCGCCCGACCAGCCAGAAGAATCCCGCCGCCAGTGCGAAATAAATCCACGCCATGCCTGCCATCAAACCAATGTGACCGTCCAGCTTCAGGTCGTGCACATACAGCAACGTCAGCGCCGGCAGCGAGACATGGATGATGAAGCTGTTGAGCACAGCATGCGTATTGATTGGCATGCGCTTGGAATGATGCAGCGCCACGCCGACCACAAAGCAGAACATAAAGAGGATGATGTTGATCATATTTTTTCGTCATGCGTGATCGCATGCATGACGAACCGCCTAGCGGGGAATGTGGGCCGTGATAAACGCCTTCAGCTTGACCACGTCCGCGTCCATCATTTCGCAGCGTTGCGGCAGCTTCTCGATGCCGACCATGGAGGCGGGACGCTCTGGTTCGCGGCCCAGCGCCTCCTGTATCGTCTCGGCGAACTTGGCTGGAAGCGCGGTCTCCAGGCAAATCAGCGGCAGGCTGGGGCGGCGTTGCTCCAGGCCAACCTTGATGCCGTCTGCCGTATGGGTGTCGACCATCACACCATACTCTTCCCATAGCTCGCGTATCGTCTGGAGCCGATTCTCGTGCGTGCTCTTGCCCGAGGAGAAGTTGAACTTGGGCAGCGCGTGCCAGTATTCCGTATTCTTGATGTCGAACGCGGCTACATCAGAGTTACCGGAAGCGCGATCGACATTGGCCCAGAACTCGCGCACCTTGGCACCGTCGCGCCCGACCAGATCGAACACGAAGCGTTCGAAGTTGCTGGCCTTGGAGATATCCATCGATGGACTGCTGGTCTCGTAGGTGTGCGCCGTGCCACGCGGGCGATACACGCCGGTACGG
>Ga0224495_10002594_pt1 | contig 11691 bp, 15 predicted proteins | sample SF_Jul11_sed_USG_FD_168128 | JGI IMG/M metagenome (GOLD analysis project Ga0224495, IMG submission 168128) | Sediment microbial communities from San Francisco Bay, California, United States - SF_Jul11_sed_USGS_4_1 | ecosystem: Environmental > Aquatic > Marine > Sediment | place: USA: California...
AATCGTATTGTTTGTATTTCGCCACTCGTTGCCTCCTTGCTAACCCGTGTGGTCTCATCTTTATACAAGATGAATGGCGATATTATAAGCCTTTCAGGACTTTTTCTACAGCTTCAACGCCATGCCTCACCCGCGCATGAACAGACAATTGCTGAAACCAAAAGACGCTTATTATGCGTCGGTGTGGAGGCAGTTGTTAGCTGTCTTGATTATTTTTCTTAAACATCCATTTAGTATGATTATAGCCTCCAATTATGCCAATCAGCCAACCGACAGGAAAAAGCATAATGGCAAATTTAAACCCAAGCCAAAAAAGCCCAACGCTGAGAAAAGAAATGATAAGACCAAGCCAACCCATACGCATTCCACGCCAAGATGCTGGAGTCATGGCTAAGGTCAAAAGTCCGCCTTTTTCCCATATATTTTCTTTTGCTTCTTTAGTAAATAAGAATATGATGTGATTGAGGAGGCCAAGAATGCAGATTAAACATCCTATAATTAATATGTCTCGTGGAATTGTTTGTTTGTCAGGGTTTAACCATATACTCCCGAAAATGAGCACGGAACCCACAAGGCCAATATAGTTTCCTCTCCATGCTGCTGGCTTAATTATCCACAATGGAGATGCCGCTATTTGTATTATTGATTTCATTTTAATAATATTTTGCAGCTAATGAATCGTGTAACCCGCGCCGGAATAGGGAAATGTAAATTCAAAACCACGCTTATCCGGTGTCGGTGTGGCCGCTATCGTTAGCACTTCATAATTTGTAATGAATTCCCAATTCATTGTTCTCGAGGGTAAAGCCGTCACAGTGCTCATCGGTAACACGCAAAAGAGATGGAACGGGTAATAATTCCGCCTCTTCAGCTTTTTCTTTGTAAAAAAATAAAACGATTATAAAAAGGCCTGCAACTGCATTCAGACAATTCTTTAAATTGCCCTTATGAAAGTCCGTATCTCGGTGGTGTTTTACTTTATTGTATGCTGTCCACCAATCTGGAACTCCTTTCGTTTCATTCCAATTTAGCCAAGGTGTTAACTCCAATCCAAATCGAGGCATAGTAACTTTAAAACTCGGCAGCTCCGAGTAAGCTTTTTTTATTTCTTTTCTGTAATGATGAATGTTAGACGCAGAAGAATTTGCATTTAGTTTCTTGCAAAGTTGTTTTGAAACCACATCAACTTCTGAGGCCGCTGAGAACAGAATGCGAGCTATCTCAAGCGAATAGCATGGAAAATTCGCATTTGAGAACTCAACATAGCGTGAAAGTACCTCGAGATCTTTCTCTAGAGAAAGAAAATAGTTCCAATGAGGTAATGATAATCCACTTATTATTGCCATAGTATTCTCCTGCTAACGAAATGCATCAGCCGGCCAGCGAGAAGGCCAAAGTTGAAAACAAATCACGCTTTCACGCTGGTCGGCTGGATGCTGTTGTTGTACGTTGCCTTGTTTTCTATTGCTGTTATTTTGACTTTGTGTTCTTGAGAAGTAATAATTTAACGCCTCGTTTTATACACAAGGCTTCTATATATTTGAGTTGATCCACATGGTCAGCTTTTGCCCGGTTGTCGTCATCAATTAAGGCAAGAGTCGGAATTTTGCTCAACACGTCGCCATAGTGAAGAGCCTGCCCGAGACCTTCTTGCCACTTGTGCAAGTAGTCAACTTCAATTGCATAGCTGTCAGTGACAATATCGACCCTGCCATTCTCAATAGGCACTTCGGAACGACCGTTAATTTTTTGTCGAAATGCCTCAATCCAATATTTTTCAAGTGAGGGATCTTCAACTGATAGCTCAATGGCTGGAATGAATACGGGATTATCAAGAGAATAATAAGAAAAGGAATGCGGCTGCTTCTGTTCTTGAGAGTCTTCTTTTAAAAAAACTTTAGACATCTTAAAAACAAGCCCTAGCAGAATAAAGATAGCAATTATTGCTATCCCGACTTTGACTGCAAATATAGGCGACTTCTTTTGGGTTATTTTAACCGTCATACTATCTTTTTAAGAACAAGAAAATGATAATCCCGATAACGATAGCAACAACGATGATGACAGTGTTATTGTTCTTCTTAACAGTTATATTCGTAGTACCACTTGCAGTTTCAAAAGATGATTTAATTTCATAATCGCTTTTTGATGCCTGTTCAAGTGCATTTACTGCTTTAATGGTGTTTCCCATATCTTTTGTACTATTGGCAAAACGTTGATCCGCTTTATGCTGGGACAATTCAAGATTAAATTTTTCGTTAAGGACTCTTTCGCGTAGCGCAGTCTTTTGTTTTTCATTCAAATCATCAAAGGATAGGTTGATCAATTCCCCCCTAGACTGCTGTTTCACCAATGCACGTTCCATTTCTTCCCGTGGGACTAGTTCAAGGTTGTCCTTGTCCATTTTTCTACCTCCAAAGACTCTGTTAATAAAAGGCTTCTTTTTTTGTTGTATTGTAACATGTATTGTTCCCTGCGGTAAGGTGATGGTATGAGAGACAGACTGAGTATTTTCAACGATATTGACGTATTGGTCAATACGTCTAAATTCAACATCGAGATAGGCGGTGCGCAACTTTGCTTCTTCTTGTTCTAATGATGTAAGTATTTTATTGGCTGACTCAGCGTCACCGCCTGACAACCAAGTTGCTCTCGTTTTAAGTTCTTCGGGAAGTTTGAAATTGTTCGACTTTTCAACAATTCTATTAACGACAGGTGGTAAATCTTGTTTCCAAAGTTCTGGAGATGTGGTCACATACTCATTTGTCTGTCTTTTATTCATGTAGTATTCCCGCAGCTTTTTGACCAATTCATAGCGCGCAGCTTGAGATAGGAAAGGAGGCAAAAGATTCAAAAGCCGTTCTGCCGTTTGTCCGCTGAGTGTTGTCTCGCCACTTTTCCATTTTTGGAAAGTATTACGAGCATATTTCTCGGCACTTTCGCCGTATTCTTTGCCGTATTGATAAAAAATAGATTCGCGGGAGGTCCTGTCGAGATTAAGAAATATTGATTCAATATCCTTATCTATGCCAGCAAATAAATATGTCAGTTGGCTTCTTTTGCTCGTGTGATAAGCACCCCAGCTTGTTCGACGACGATATTTATTGTAGTAGGCTGTCATATTTTATTTATTATGTACAACATATATTAGACGGATTCTTTAATATTAATATCATAGATTCCATAATATTGAATATTATAGATTCCGCCTAGCATAACAGTCCATATCAATCTTGCTTAATGCCCTAAGAAATGATATTCTCATCAAAACGTAATCCGGGGTGGATCACATGGGGAAAGATCAGCAGGGCGTTGATGAAGAGGGTGCCGGCAATTTTTGGCATGATTATCTCATATTAGTGATGTCTGATGGCATTCCCGAGGCCAAAGCCAGATGGTATGTGAAATGGGCCGAACAATTCGCCCGTTCCGTCCGCTCGGTCCCTCTCCGCAACAGAAGCGCTGAACACGTCAGCAATTATCTCCAGGACCTTTCCCTCAATCCTAATGTTAAGGGCTGGCAGATCGAACAGGCCACCGAGGCGCTGAGGGTTCTTTACCAGACATTCCTGAAAATCCACTGGGCGACTCAATGGCCTGACTGCCTTACTGATACAACGAACCAAAGCAATAAATCCTGTTCTGGTGAGGCGTCGCTGCCCCCTGAGACAGAGCCTGAAAGATTCAAAGACGGGGGTGCGTGGCCTGCAGACTGCAGTATTCACGAAGATGTTATGGTACGGTTGCGCACTCAAATGCGCACTCTTCATTATTCCCTGCGTACGGAACAGACCTATGAGCAATGGATAAAGCGTTTTTTCCTCTTTCATCAAATGAAATCCCCAAAGGAAATGGGACACGAATTTGTGCAGGAGTATCTTGAGTATCTGGCTGTGGTCAGGAAAATTTCGGCGAGTACTCAAAACCAGGCCTTGAATGCGCTTGTCTTTCTTTTTAGGAATATTCTCGGGGAACCTTTGCCGGAAGAAAAGAACGCATTGTTTACCATAGAGGACACAGGAAAAAAACAACGTTATTTGTTGAAGATGCCCACGCGCTCCACTTACTCAGCAGTAAACTGCATTTCTCTTTTTTTGACAGGCTACCGCCGGCCAGTGTCGGGCCCTCCGCCGGACACCACGATGAGGCGAAATGACTTTGCAGAATTCATATGGCTTGAATAAGGGAGGAATATAAGTTGCCTCAATCCCCCCGGGATTAAATATAAATAAATTTTCAGAGATTGTAAAGAACGAAATAGAGTCGGTGTTTATTAAAACGATGGGGTTATTTGCAGCCTGTAAAATCTCCCCTCACCCCTCTTTGCCAAAGAGGGGAACAATGCGGAAACGCTTGCCTTACAACGGCGTTGATCCGGTTACTTTGCAATGTCCGTCGCTGAAGTATTTTCTCTGAAAATAGAGCGCGACGTTGACCAGGCCCCCGGAGTTTCCGGGAGCACTGCACCTATCCCAGAGGCCTGCGCCTGTTATCCTCCATGCCACCAGCCTTTGCATATGACTGAAAAGAGATCCATGCTGTTTCCTTAAAAATTCGTTACCCCAAAATATATGCCGAATACTATAAGTAAGGCACCGCTGAACTTCTTTGCATAGAGAGAAAAGTTCTTGACGCCCCGTGAACTTACAAGGCTCCCGGTAAGTCCTACAGAAAGCCCCGCAATGAATATTAATGAGCAGTGCCCTATGGCATAGACAAAGAGGAGCGATCCACCGTAACCCACATCGCCTTGGGTAGAGACATAGGCGAGAATCACCGCAAGTACTGGGGTTGCGCAGGGAGAGGAGACAGTGCCGGTCAGAAGGCCGAGCAGAAACGCGCCGACAAGGCCCTTTGTTCTAACCACTCTTGTTTTCTGGAAGGGCAAAGGAATCGAGATGATCCCCATGAGCTGGAGGCCCATTAATATGGCTATGACTGCAAGCCCGATATAAAGCCACCTGCCCATGAATCCAAGGAACTGTCCCGTGACTGAAGCAGCAGCGCCAAGCAGGGTAAAGGTGATCGAGAGCCCAAGGACAAATACCAGGGAGAAAAAAGCTGCCTTCTTTTTGTTTCCCTCGGAATAGCCACCGACATAGCCGATTATCAAAGGAATGGCTGCAAGGACACACGGGCTCGCGGCAGAAATAAGGCCACCGATAAATACAGCGACAAAAGCCAGTCCGTGCTGATTCTGGATTATTGTCTGAATGTTTTCCAGGAATCCCTGCATTATAATTTTATTCCTCGCATTCGACGCGACGGTTTCTCATCTTCTCTATTGTCTTGTCCACGACACGGCGGATATCTCCAAAGCAGCACCGTCCCAGAGGGTGGGTGTTACCGCACCTTAAGCGCTTCGTCGGCTGATGGTTCCCTTGCTTTTATTAATTGCATTGCCAATAGCGTTAAACACTGTGCTTGTGCAGCAAGTCCTCAATTTTCTTTATCTTATCTCTGTATTCCTGGCATTTTTCATCAGTCTCCTCATTCATCGCATTCACCTGTCCGCTGCCCACGTGAAGCGTGGTTTTAGTCAGCATGAAGGACAGTATTTCCTCTTCTTCATTTAAACATTCTCTAATAAACTCCAACTCTTTCCGGAGTTCTTCATCGGTCATCTGTTCGAGACTCTTCTTTGAAGACATACGCTTTGCCCTGCCCGCCCTTTCCTCATAATTTTGATGGTTTATGCTACAAGCCTGCTTTTTTCAATACAGGTTCTATTTCTTCATACCCGTAAAAGCCGATGTGGCGATGAAACTCCATGCCGTTTTTGTCCAGAAATACCTGAGTCGGTATCATGGCAACGCCAAAACGCCTGCCATTTTCCCTGTCTTTCCGAACATCCACAAAGATGACTTCCAGCTTTCCCTTGTAATTCGTCCTCAGCTTTTCCATTACCGGCTTCATCCGCTCGCAAGGAATACATCCTACTGAACCAAGTTCGAGCATGACCACCTTGCCTTCCTTTTTTGCATTGTTCAACACATCATCAATACCCGCAGCATTGCTGCATCCTGACAAAGCGAACAGGCTTAAGAGCACCGTAAAAATAATGAATCTTTTCATAGTCACATCCTCGCGTTTACTTCCGTTAAAGGATTGCTGCTGCGGCTTTCAGCCGGTAAAGCCCCTTTATCTCTTCCTGCATCAATGGAAACTGGATTACGGGAAGGCCGAATCTCTCTTTAATCTCCTCCAGATATTTCATCTGCATCTGTTTTCTGTTCTTGAAAAAGGTATTGGTGCAGACCTCCTCAGAAAGGACCATATTTGCGACAACAAGCTGCGTTTCGATACCTGCCTCTTTCAGATCGAGCATTGCCCTGTATGACTCCATGATCGGCGTGGACTCGGGATACAGCACGAGGCTGAAGACAGTCCTTCTTTTATCCCTCAGCGTACTGATGATATCCCTGAACCTGTTCTGAGCAGTCTCTTTGATTTCAGAGCTTTCTACTGCCGAAACCATCATTTCGACCTGCTTTGCATAGTCGAAGGGAAGGTCAAGGAGTCTCAGTGTATGACCGGTAGGCGCCGTATCAAATACAACAACATCATAATCTCTGCCTTCTATGTACTGTATGAACTTGTCGAAAGCAGCCATTTCTTCTGTGCAGGGAGAATTGAGTTCCTCTTCCATTGTTGCGAGCATATCCTCTGAATATTTCCCCCGTGCCTCGTTCAGGACCCTTTCTTTGTATTCCTGGAACGCCTCCTGCTGGTCCACCATCACCGCAAACAGGTTATCTGTAATCTTCTGCGGCCTGCTTCCGACCTTAACGTCGAGGACTTCGCCGATATGGGCGGCAGGGTCTGTTGTAACAAGGAGGGTCTTAATCCCTTTTTGGGCTATATATAAAGCCGTAATGCAGGATATCGAGGTCTTTCCAACCCCTCCCTTGCCTGTAAAAAAGATTGCCTTTGATTGACTGCCCGGGAGTAAGAGTGCATCAATATCAGGCCGTTCAATCGTCGACGCGAGTTGCTCAGCATGCAAGCGTTCTTTTCCATAAGAAGGTTTTTCCCCTGTGAATAATTCACGGGCTATATCTTTTAATGCGTCAATTCCCTTAACCTCGTTATCACGTAAAAACATGTAGCTTTTTGGCTGTGTAATGGTCTTTTCCGTCTGTCTGATAACGTTCTGCTGTGCATAATATTTTTTCTTGAAGAACGCTATATCACAGACCTCTTCAGGCAATATGCCGTTTATAATAATTTCTCCGGATTTAATTCCGATGGTCTCAAGCTCCTTCGACGCCCTCAGCGTCTCATAGAGGGAAAGCTCCTCAGGACGAATGACAAAAATGAAAGTCGTTCTGCCGGGATCTTTGAGGAGGGCCGTCGCCCCGTCATACTTTTCCTTTGAATCCTGGATTGACTGAACAGGACCGAGACAGGTCTGTCCGCTTCCCTTTGCGGATTCTTCTATATGCTTTGACCAGTCAACAGGAAGTTCAAGGAGCCTTATGGTATGGCCTGTGGGAGCTGTGTCGAAGACGATAACGTCGTATTCATCACCCTCCATGAAATCTATAAACCTGTCGAAAGATGCCATTTCAGTGGTGCAGGGGCCGCTCAGGTTTTCTTCGAGAGATGCGATGACATCTTCTGGCATGATCTCCCTGAAGGGACCGATAATGCGTTCCTTATATTCCCGCGTTGCCTCATCAGGGTCTATCTCCATGGCATGGAGGTTATCCATGCCTTTAATCGGCGTAATTTTATGGCCTATCTCCTGCTCAAAAACATCGGCAAGGTTCGAGGCCGGATCGGTAGTTACGATCAACGTTTTTTTGCCCTCTGCTGCGCAATGGATAGCTGTGGCTGATGCCATTGTGGTCTTGCCGACTCCGCCTTTGCCTGAGAAAAACAGGTATTGTGTCATCGTGTCCCCAAAAGATTTATCGGCTTCCTGAATTCCTGGGGTTCAAGGCGAAGGGCCTTGCAGAGGTCTTCATAAGTAGGATACTCACCTGTCCTGAAGACCTCGCCATCTATAAGGGTGACGGGCAGTATCTTCTTGCCGTTTTTACGGAGCAGTTCGGCGATTTTCTTGTTGTCCATAAAAGACTTTGGCTGCTGGGCAAGGTTGAACCGCTCTACTTTAACGCCCTGCTTTTTCAACGCTATTACCGCATCGTTCATCTTAACCAGCACCGGGTCAAGCGCCGGGCCGCAGAGCCCCGATGAACAGCACATTGCCGGGTCATAGATTTCAATTTTCATATTGCACCTCCTGTCGTTACCTTAGCGGCTCCGCCGTTTTTATCTTGCAGTACTGATCTCCGTAATACTTCCGTTGGAAATACTTTGCCACATTGACCAGCCCAATCAAAACTGGAACTTCGACAAGGGGGCCGATGACGGTTGCGAAAGCAACTCCCGAATTAATGCCGAAGACCGCAACAGCAACTGCAATGGCAAGCTCAAAATCGTTTGATGCTGCGGTAAAGCTCAGTGTTGCCGATTTTGGATAGTCTACTCCGATCTTCTTTGCTATCCAGAACGTGACGAGGAACATGAAGACGAAATAGATGAAGAGCGGTACCGCTATGCGCAGGACATCAAACGGCAGTTTGATTATGTATTCGCCCTTGAGCGAGAACATAACAATTATCGTAAAGAGAAGCGCGATAAGTGTCAGTGGGCTGATTCGCGGGATGAATTTATCATGGTACCACTCCTTGTCCTTGAGCTTAATAAGCGTGAACCGGGTAATTATGCCTGCAATAAAGGGGATACCGAGATAAATGAAGACGCTCTTTGCAATCTCACTGATGCTGACTTTTACAATTGCTCCAGAAAGACCAAAGAGCGGAGGCAGCACTGTCACAAAGAACCATGCATAGACCGAATATGTGAGGACCTGGAACAGGGCATTAAATGCTACCAACCCCGCAACATATTCGGAATCGCCGCACGCAAGGTCATTCCAGACGAGCACCATGGCTATGCAACGGGCGAGTCCAACAAGAATAACTCCTATCATGTATTCGGGATGGTCCGGCAGAAATATAATCGCAAGGAAGAACATGACGATCGGCCCTACAATCCAGTTCTGGAGAAGACTGACTGCGAGAATCTTGACATTGCTGAAGACCTTGGGCAGCTCTTCGTACCGCACCTTGGCAAGAGGCGGGTACATCATAAGAATGAGACCTATGGCGATGGGGATGTTTGTGGTGCCGACTGAAAATTTGTTTATGAACTTCTCGGACCCGGGGAAGAAGTAGCCGAGCCCCACGCCGAAGGCCATTGCAGCGAAGATCCAGAGTGTCAGGAAACGGTCGATGAAAGATAGTTTTTTTGCCGAAGCCTTTGCCATGATTATATCTCCTCTTTTTTGATCTGCTGTATGAAATCTTGTATCTTTCTGCCGATAACATCCCTGGCCCTGCGGAACTCCTTCATAATCTCTTCCTCTGTCCCGACAGTGCCGACCGGGTCTTTTACCGGCCAGTGGATGCGCTTTATCTCCGGCGGTGTGCAGGGGCATGATGCCTCGGCATTGCCGCAGAGGGTGATGATCACATCCATCGTTTTAAGCAGGTCTTCGTTTATCTCCTCGGACTTCTGGCCGGAGATATCTATCCCGATCTCGTTCATGACAGCGATAGCCCTTTTATTTACCCCTGCCGCGAGAAGACCCGCGCTGCGGGGCTCAACGAGCCCCTTGCCGAGTGTTCTCGCGAACCCTTCAGCCATCTGGCTCCTGCATGAATTGCCTGTGCATAAAAACATTACCTTCAGCATTTTCTTCCTCCCGCTGCACTTCTTTTACCTGTAACGCAGATCATCTTTGATCCCTTGTCGTTCAGAAAGGCGTCGAGCCTCAGCCTGTCTTCCATTACGGCATCCCCGGAGAGTTTTTCAAGGACCGAGAGGATCAGAAACCTCCTGAAGAGATCTGCCTCATCGAGCCGGTAGTGTATCCATCTGCCCTCTTTCCGGTCTTTTACAAAGCCCGCCTCTTTCAGGGCATTCAGGTGAAACGATACCTTCGGCTGGCTCATCTGCATGGCAGCCACGATATCGCAGACGCACAATTCACCCCTTTCAAGGAGTTTGAGCACCCGCAGCCGTGTTGTGTCGGAGAGCGCCTTGAAGACGTTCGCGAGGTCCTGCATACTTAAGCCTCTTCCTTTATCAGGGCCTTCACCTTCTCCAGGACCGGCAGCGGCTTTCCGGAGTGCTTAAGTTTGCCGTTGACCACGAGGCCCGGCGTTGACATCGTGTATTTCATGATCTCCTGAATTTCAGAGATCTTCTCGACCCGAGCGTCGAGGCCGAGTTCCCTCAACGCTGTCTTCGCCATTTCCTCCATCTTGTGGCAGTTCGCGCACCCTGGGCCCAATACTTTAATTTCCAGCATAAGTAAACCTCCTTAATCAATCATATCTATTCACAGCACCTGTCAGGCAATATTTTGATTCGTGATTCCTTTCTATGCTCTATATCAGCCGTTTTTATGTCAAATAGCCGCGACGCAGCAATAAGTCCGGCCTTAACGATCAGCTCAGCTGGGATGGTTTCATACGTCTTTTCATTAAATTCAATCGTTCTGCATTCCGAGTCGCCGCACGGACCACAGCAAGAACTTTGTCCGGTTCCCGCCCCAAGCCACTCCTCCATCGTCCGGCCGGCAATCAGGATTTTATTGGACTGCAACACATCATTCTTAAAACTCTCGGGATCGATCGCCTTTTTCACCAGGCTGACTTCAATGCCAGAAGGTTTCAGCTCCTGCACGAGACTCTGCACGGCCTTTTCAACTTCCTGTTCAGTCGAGCCGCACCTTTCACAGGTCTTCTTCTGCTCATCAAGCAACCGCTTCCATTCAATGACAAGCGTCTTCATCTCTAAACCTCCTATAAAATCGCGTTGAATAAATAGCCTACCGCTATAATGGTTGCCGTCATAATCCCGACAAACACGCCGAGCAGGGGGATTTTCAAAACCTTCCTCAGGATGATCATCTCAGGAAGCGACAGCGCCGTCACCGCCATCATGAAGGCGAGCATGGTGCCCATGCTCAATCCCTTTTCCATCAATGCGCCCACGATAGGTATGACGCCGGCCGCGTTGGAGTAGAGCGGCACGCCTATCGCCACTGCCAGAGGGACGGCAAAAGGGTTCCCCCTGCCCGCGTAATGGACAAGGAAGTCCTCAGGCACATAGCCGTGGATAAAGCCGCCGATGCCGATCGCTATGAGGATGAAGAGCCATACCTTCTTCAGAATATCCACAGTATTCCAACGGGCAGCACCGAGCCTCTCCCTGAATGCCGGCGCCTCTGTTTCCTGTCCCGCTCCGACATGAATCTTAAATACATACTCCTCTATCCACTTTTCGAGCTTCAGCTTTCCGATGATCAGGCCCGCGAAGATGGCAACAAGAAGGCCGGTGCCGATATAGATCGCAGTTATCTTCCATCCGAAGAGCCCCCAGAGCAGCACCACCGCCACTTCATTCACCATCGGCGAGGAGATGAGGAAAGAGAAGGTCACCCCGAGCGGAACGCCTGCCTCCACGAACCCGATGAAGAGCGGGACCGCAGAGCAGGAACAGAACGGAGTGACAACGCCGAGGAGTGCTGCAAGAATATTACCGATAAATATTTTTTTATGAGACAGGATGCGTTTCGTCTTTTCCGGAGGGAAATAACTCCTGATGACAGAA
>Ga0224495_10002595_pt1 | contig 11690 bp, 13 predicted proteins | sample SF_Jul11_sed_USG_FD_168128 | JGI IMG/M metagenome (GOLD analysis project Ga0224495, IMG submission 168128) | Sediment microbial communities from San Francisco Bay, California, United States - SF_Jul11_sed_USGS_4_1 | ecosystem: Environmental > Aquatic > Marine > Sediment | place: USA: California...
GTTTGCGGTGGCGGCGATCCCCACGAGCCCGGCGGCAAGCCCGTCGAGGCCGTCGGTCAGGTTCACGGCGTTCGACGATCCGACAATGACCAGCACCGAGAACGGCAGGTAGAACCAGCCGAGATCGATCACGAGCCGCTTGAAAAAGGGCACGGACAGATGTGCCGCCTCGGGATCGCCGGTGAAAAAGAACAGGAACAGCCCGATGACCAGGGACGCGGCGATCTGGAGGCCGAACTTTTCCACGGCCCGGAGCCCGGTGGAGCGCTTCTTGACGATCTTGCGGTAATCATCCCAGAAGCCGATGCCGCCAAAGGCCAGCGTGGCGAAGAGGACCACCCAGACATACTTGTTCGTCAGGTCCGACCAGAGAAGCACGGAAATGGTGACCGCCGCGATGATCAGCAGTCCTCCCATGGTCGGCGTTCCCTGCTTTGAAAGGTGCGTCTGGGGCCCGTCGTCGCGTACCTGCTGACCGAACTTGAGCGCCCGCAGCTTCCTGATCATCCAGGGTCCCAGCACAAAGCTCACGATAAGCGCGGTGATCACCGCGCCGGCGCTCCGGAACGTGAGATACTTGAACACATTGAACCCGGAGAATGCCGTGTGGAGCGGATAGAGCAGATGATAGAGCATCAGAACGCCTCCAGGACTTTTTCCATTTTCATGCCCCGCGAACCTTTGATCAGCACGGTGTCCCCGGGCCGGGCCCGCTCGCGAAGCAGGGCAGCGGCTCGTTCAGCGCTGTCTGCCGGAAGCATCCGGTCAGCGGCCATGCCGCCGCTCCTCGCCCCGCCAAACACCTGCTGCTGCTGCGCGCCGAGCACGATCAGCAGATCAAGGCCGGCCGCTGCGGCAGCGCCGCCCACGGCCTGGTGGGCCGCCGCCCCTCCCTCGCCCAGTTCGAGCATGTCGCCCAGCACGGCAATGGCAAGTCCGCCCTGGCGGCGAAGCGATGCCAGCAGGGTGATCGCCGCGGCCATGGAAGCGGGATTCGCGTTGTAGCAGTCTGCGATGACCGAGATGCCCCGAACCTCCCGCACCTCGGAGCGCATGGTCACCGGCCGGAACTTCTCAAGGCCGGCCTGCACTGTTTCCGGCGTCATGCCCAGGGCAACTGCCGCAGCGGCCGCGGCCAGCGCGTTGGACACGTTATGCCGGCCTGCCGCAGCGAGCCGCACCGGGAACGATCTTCCGCCGGCATGCAGCGCAAACTCGGTGCCCGCGACGGTCTGACGCAGGTCTGATGCGCGCACATCAGCGGGACGGTCGATCCCGAAGGAGATCGTCCTGCCGCGGAACCGCGTCCGCAGCGCATCGAAGTATTGGTCATCGGCATTCAGCACGGCGGTCCCGTCGGACCGCATGGTCTCCAGCAGTTCGCCCTTGGCCCGGGCCACACCGTCGGTGCTCTTGAGGAACTCGAGGTGCGCTGGTCCGATGTTGGTGATCACGCCCACATCGGGCCGCGCAAGCCGCGTAAGCAGTTCGATCTCGCCGAAATTGCTCATGCCCAGTTCGATGACCGCGGCGCGGTGCGCCGGCCCGAGCTTGAGCAGCGTCAGCGGCACGCCGATATGGTTGTTCAGGTTCCCCTCGTTCTTGAGCACCGGCCCTTGATGAAGAAGTATCGCCGCAAGCATCTCCTTGGTCGTTGTTTTTCCGTTCGAGCCGGTCACGGCAACAAGAGGTATCGTGAACCTGTTCCGGTGCATGAGCGACAGTTCCTGCAGCGAGCGGAGAGTGTCTTCGACCGGATAAATGTCCGGCCTGCCGCCCAGACCCGGGTGCCCGGTCTCGAGCGCGGACCGCTCGACCAGGGCCCCGCACGCGCCCTTGCGGAGCACCTCCTCGACGAAATCATGGCCGTCGAACCGGTCGCCGCGGATCGCGATGAACAGTTCGCCTTTCCCGATTGTTCGCGAATCTATGGATACGCCCTTGATCTCCATCGTGTCCATTCTCTCTGCAAGCACCGCCAATATGTTCACATCCATGTCCATCGACATTCCCTGCCGCACGGCTCCCGCGCCGGTCATGGCTCGCGAAGATCCGGCCGCGCGCTCAGCCGGTTCCGGACAGCCCTGCGCGCCTCTTCCCGGTCGTCGAAATGATGCTTTGCTGCTCCCACGATCTGGTAATCCTCGTGGCCCTTGCCCGCGAGCACGACAATGTCTCCCGCTTCAGCCAGATCAATGGCCGTTTTTACGGCATCGCCGCGGTCGGGAACGACGAGATAAGGCCGCTTCCCCTCGGGAACCGCGGTCCCGGGCAGCGCGACACGCTGTCCGCGGCTGCTCATGCCGGACTCGATCTCGCTGATGATCGCGAGCTCATCCTCCGTGCGCGGGTTGTCCGAGGTCACGATCACCACGTCGCTCCCTGCGAGCGCGGCGGCGCCCATCCTCGGCCGCTTGCTCCGGTCCCGGTCCCCTCCGCATCCGAACAGCGTGATCACCCGGCGCGTTGTCATGGCGCGGACCGCCTGGAGCAGCGCGATGAGGGAGCCTTCGGTGTGGGCATAGTCCACCACCACGCCAAAGAGCTGGCCCTCGTCCACCTGTTCCATCCTGCCGGGCACTGCCGTCATCGCCTTGATGCCCTGGCAAATATCGTCCCGCGAGAAACCCAGCGCAATGCCAATGCCCACGGCAGCGAGGATGTTGGACACGTTGTAGGCGCCTGCCAGACTTGATTCGATATCCATGTCGCCCAAAGGCGTTGCCAGCCTGAACCGGAGCCCGCTGATCGCCTGGTCGATCGCCGACGCCGGCCGGATATCAGCGCGGTCCGAAGATCCGTAGGTAATGACCCGGCCCGCGGTCCCTTCGATGATCTCCCGTCCCCGCGGGTCGTCGAGGTTCACCACCGCCGCTTTTCCGCGCGCCAGCCCGGTGAACAGCAGCAGCTTGGCGCTGAAATATCCGTCCATGGACCCGTGAAAGTCCAGGTGTTCAGGCGCCAGATTCGTGAATGCCGCTGCCTCGAACGTGCATCCGTCGGTCCTGCCGAGTGCGAGCGCGTGGGAGGAGACCTCCATGACGCAGTACGCTGCTCCCTCGCCGACCATTTCCGCAAGAAGCGCCTGCAGATCGACCGACTCAGGGGTCGTGTTGGGCGCCGGGATCACGCGGTCGCCGATCCGGTAATCGATGGTGCCGATCAACCCGGTCCGGTGGCCGGCCGCCTGGATGATGGACCGCACGAGATAGCTCGTCGTTGTCTTGCCCTTGGTGCCCGTGATGCCAACGAGCTTGAGGCGCCGCGACGGGTATCCGTAGAACTTCGCCGCAGCCGCGGCCAGCGCTTTGCGCGTATCCGCCACGCGGATCACGATGGTGCTGCCGGCCCCCTCGACCGCGGCGGAGGATTCGACGATCACTGCCGCAGCCCCCAGCTGAAGGGCCTGCGGAACAAACCGATGGCCGTCCGAGTGAAATCCTCGCACGGCCACAAAGAGCGAGCCGGGAACGACCTGCCGGGAATCCTGCACCACGGAGGTTATCTCCCGCTCTTGCGCAGCGGCAGGAAGTGCTTCGCCGATGCTCAGCACTTCAGCCAGTTCGCCCAGTCTCATCTTGCCACCAGGAGCATCCTGCCTCCTACATCGTCGGGCGGGACCTGCAGGTACGTCAGGCTCTGTTCCGCGACGGCCCGGAAGACGGGCGCGGCCACGCTGCTTCCCCAGGCCTCACCTACAGGACTGTCCACCATGACCACGATCACCAGCTTCGGCGCGGCCGCCGGCACGAACCCGGCAAAGGAGGTCACATAATCGTCCCGGGAATAGGTCCCGGTCCGCTGATCGATCTTTTGCGCTGTCCCGGTCTTTCCCGCAGCGGTATATCCCGCGGGCTTTGCCTTTTGTCCGGTCCCGCTGTCGACAACCTTCTGCAGGATCTTCCGGAGCGTCGCGCTCGTTTCCGGCGAGATGACCCGGCCCGCGGGAACCTCCGGGCTCCTGTTCTCCTGCGACAGGTTCGGGCCGCGGATCTCGGACACGATCGTGGGCCGCCGCAATTCGCCGCCGTTCGCGATAACGCTGTAGGCAGCCGCCATCTGGATGGGCGTGACGCCGATCTCCTGGCCGATGGAAATAGAGGCGAGTGAAACGCCCGACCAGAGCCGGTGGTCCTTCACCATCCCCGCGATCTCACCCGGCAGGTCCACGCCGGTCTTTTTGCCGAACCCGAAGGCGTCGATGTATTTTGCCAGCCGGGCCTTGCCCAGCCGTTGAGCGATCTTGATGGTCCCCACGTTGCTCGACTGGGAGATCACGTCCGTAAAGGTCAGGACGCCGTTCCGGTGAGAGTCCTTGATCACCCGGTCGGCAACGCGGATGTTCCCGGCGCTGCAGTCGAAGCGCTCCTGCGGATGGGCAACCCGTTCCTCAAGCGCCGCTGCCGCGGTGATCGCCTTGAAGATCGACCCCGGTTCGAAGGAATCGGTCACCGCCCGGTTCCGCCACTCCTCGGGCCGGTGGCGCTGCGGGCTGTTCGGATTGAACACCTGGCCCCCGCGCACCGTGGACCGCGCGGACAGGGCAAGGATCTCACCGGTCCGGGGATCCATGACGATGCAGACCCCGCCGCGGGCGCGGTGTTCGGCGATGCCGCGGTCAAGTTCCTTCTCCGCGATGTGCTGGATCACTTCATCGATGGTCAGGTACAGGTCCTTGCCCGGCTGCGGAAGCCGGTACTGAAGCCCGTGTCCGCCGGGAAATACCGTCCTTCCCTTGGCGTCCTTCTCCGCCACGATCCATCCTTCCTCGCCGCGAAGTTCCCTGTCAAAGAGCAGTTCGACGCCTTCAATACCCTTGTTGTCCACATTCGTGAAACCAAGCAGCGTTCCCGCAAGGGTCTTTTTCGGATAGAAGCGCCGCGCCTCGAACTTGAGCCCGATGGCGTCAGGGTTCATTTCCCTGGCCTTTTCCGCGCTTTCCGGATCCGCCTTGCGGCTGATCCAGACGAACTGACGCTCGCTGGCCAGCTTGCGCTGGAGCTCCGCAGGATTCTGGCTCAGCACCCGTGCGAGACGGGTCGCCAGGCTGCGGGGGTCATCCACCTCCGAAGGCACCCCGTAGACCGACTCGGTATCAAGGCTCACGGCAAGCTCACGTCCCCTGCGGTCATAGATGGTCCCCCGCTTTGGTTCAAGACGGAGCACCTGCTCCTGCTGCCGTTCGGCCCGCCGCGTCAGGTCGCCGCGTTCGATGACCTGGAGATGGACGAGCCGGAGGGCCACCGCGAGGAAACCCAGGCCCGCGAGCACCAGCACGACCAGTATGCTCCTCTGACGCTCCATACCCCTCCGCTGCTACCGGCTGTTCGGAACGCGGTCGTCGGGCCGCTGCACGCGGTCTGCAGGGGCGGTCCCGGTTGCCGCGCTTCGCCGCTTGACGACCACGATATTCTCCTTCGGCGGCCGCACCATGCCGAGTCTTTTCACGGCGATCTCCTCGATCCGTGCCGGCGTCGACAGACTGGATGCTTCGATCTGGAGCGCCCTGTTCGAACGTTCCAGCTCCTGCTTCTTCTTCTCAAGGTCGTTGATCTGGTATCCGAGCCGCATGATCTGGACCTTGCCCCCCACATAGGTCATAAGGGCGATGACGGCAATGCCCGCAAGCACGATCCTGCGAACGCTGTTGTTCTTCATCGCCTCCAGAGGAAAGGCTCCGATATGTCCGGTTCGGGTGTTCATAGGGTGATCCGATGCAAAAGGTAAAGTCCAACGCGCGGAATGCGGTTTCTCCTTTACCCGACCTTTTCCGCTGCCCGAAGTTTTGCGCTCCGCGACGCGGGATTGGACGCGATCTCGGCCTCCGATGCGGATATGGGGCGCTTCGTCACTATCAGGAGGTCCGCACGCTTCCCGCACCGGCACTGGGGAAACTTCGGCGGACAGATGCAGGTCTTCGCGTGCTCCACAAAGGACTGCTTCACGATGCGGTCCTCCAGGGAATGAAAGGAGATGACCGCGATGCGTCCGCCCGGCCTGAGCAGCCGGATCAGGTCTTCCAATCCGGCGGCAAGGGTGTTCATTTCGTCGTTCACGGCGATGCGCAGGGCCTGAAAGGACAGCGTGGCAGGATGGATCCGCCGGGGAGGATAGGGAGGAAATACGCTCGAAACGATCTCTGCGAGTTGCACCGTGCTCGTGATCGGCCCCCGGGTCCTCGCCTTCTCAATGGCCTTCGCGATGAGCGCCGCTTTTTTTTCTTCGCCGTACTCGCGCAGGATCCTTGTAAGCTCCTGCCGCGGGAGGGTATTCACCAGGTCCGCAGCGGTTGACCTTGTCCGCTGGTCCATGCGCATATCCAGGGGACCGTCGGTCTGAAAACTGAATCCCCGCTCCGGTGTGCGCAGATGGAACCAGGAAAGCCCCAGATCAAGGATCGCGCCGTCGATGGCCTCGAGACCGAGATCCGCAAGCGCTTCCGCGGCATTCCGGAAGTTCTCCCGCCGGACCACGGCCCGGGTGCCGAACGGCGAGAGCCGCTCCGCGGCCCGCACAAGCGCGCCTTCGTCCTGGTCCAGCCCGATCACGATACCGTCAGGACCGGTGCGGCGCAGCAGCTCTTCCGCATGTCCGCCGCCGCCGAGCGTGCCGTCCAGATATACTCCGCCGGGCCTCGGCTGGATCAGATCAACGGTCTCCCGCAGGAGCACGGTTATGTGCTCCAATTGCGGATTGCGGATTTCGGATTTCGGATTGAATCCCATTCAACAATCCTCACTCACCTGCTGTGCCGCTGCGTTTATAATCCGCGATCGGCAATCCGCAATCCGCAATTGTCTTACAGTCCCAGCGGCAGGCTCATGACCGGCTTGGTCACGCCGAAGCTCTTCGCAGCCTGCTGGGCCGAGTCAAAGACCTGGAACTCCTCCAGGATGTTCGTGGTCTTGAAGATGTTCTTTACATAGTCGGAAAGGCAGGCGAGCCGAAGATCGCCGCCGAACGCCTGGAGCCGCTTCTTCTCTTCCACCAGCGACGGCAGCGTGGCGAAATTGATATGCTCCACGGCTTCGAAGTTCAGGATGAGGCCGTACATTTCGCCTTTGATCAACTGGCCGACAACGCGGTTGATCTCCGCCACTTTCCGGGCGTCGATCTCTCCGTCGAGGTTCATTTGATATACTTTGACCTTTTCCGTCATCGGTCAGAGTCCCAGCGAGGACAGCGCCTCGCTGATCTTGTCCCCGCTCTGGGACTTGCGTGCATCCCAGGCAGCCTTGGACCAGATCTCCATCTTGTTGATGATCCCGACCACCATCACGGATTTGCTGATGCCCGCGCTGTCGCGCAACGCCGGCGGGATGAGGATGCGTCCCTGCCGGTCAAGTTCGCATTCCGTTGCGGATGAGAACAGGAACCTCACAAAGTCCTTAACTTCTTTCTGCGTCTGGGGAAGGGCTTTGATCTTCTCCTCAAAGCGCTCCCACTCTTCGAGCGGATAGACCGCGACACAGTTGTCATAGTCCATGGTAAGCACCAGTTTTCCCTCGTAGCGGTCGGCGACAATGTCGCGGAACTTCGACGGAACGCTCACCCGGCCCTTGGAGTCTACGCTATGTTCAAAACTGCCTCGGAACACTGCTCCTCCTACCATCTTCCACTGCGCCCCACTTTATACCACTTTTGCCAAAAGTATAACTATCTGGCCTACTTATGTCAAGAAAAATATTTATTTTATGAGAAGTTAGCCGGTGGGTCGTCTTTTTCGAGGTTTACGTTTTTTGGCGTGACAAAGGCTGATTATCTGGTTAGAATGAACCTGTTCATTATGGAACCTTTTCAGACGGTGGATGAAGAACATATCAAACGGGAAAAAGCAAAAGCCCGTGAGCTGCGAAACTCGCAATGGTGGAAACGGAAGCGCTCTTCCGGGATCTGCTATTATTGCGGGAAAAAATCCAAGGCAACGGAATTGACCATGGATCACCTTGTTCCGGTGGTGCGGGGCGGCAGATCGGTCGAATCGAACGTAGTCCCGGCATGCAAGGACTGCAACAGCAAAAAAAAATATCTCCTCCCGACCGAATGGGAGGAGTATCTGAATTCACTCAAAAAAGAGGATTAAGCAAGCGGTTCCCGAGGCCGACATCACGCCCTCAGGATCGCTCCGAGGTCTGGCCCCCCCTGGCCTCGTTCGCCGAGCGAAGCTCATCCGGCATTCCGCACTTGCACGCTACGCCGCTTCCCGCACCCAATCCACGCGCACCAGCTTGTCGTCATGGGACCAGCGATAGGTCACCTCGCCGTGAAATGCCTTCTTCATCGCCCTGCCGATCCGCTGCGCCAGTTTCTCGTTCGTCGTGTTGATCACAATGCTGCCGTGGCCGTTCTCCTTGATGGACATCACTCGCTCCAGGGGGTTGAATCCCCGCGCCCGCTGCTCCTCGTTCCTGACCAGGTGGAGAAACTCCTCCTTTCGGGCGATAACGAAATCGCCGCTCACGGTGACGATGCCTCCCGGGAAGTTGTCCCTGATCTTGAGACAGGCCGGGCAGACCACTTTTGTCACGGGAACACCGGCCGTCTTTGCGGCATCGACCTTCAGATACCACCGTTTCTTCATGTACACCGCCTGACAGCCCTCGCACACGGCGAGCTTGCCGCTCGCGCCCCGGGGGAGATAGGGGTCCTTGTTCACGATGTCGTAGCCGCGCTCTGTCTTCGTTATCCGCTTCTTCATAAGACCACCCCTTCCGGTTCAGAATATGCATACTACCCTACTTGTTCAGCTTCTGTCCGAGCTTCTGCTCCACCGACTCCAGCTTGGCGTCCAGACGGCATTCACGTCCCTGATAATCGTCGATCTTGATCGCCGTAACCACGCGGTCCGCATCCTTCATTGCTTCATCATGGCACCGTTTGATCACGCCCATCACCAGCGCCCAATCCCCCTCGAGCACCGTGCCCATGGGATTTGCCTTGTACCGGATGCCGCTGTCGATGATGACCTTCATCACCCTCGCGATCACGGCGCTCACGCTTGCCCCTTTTCCCAAGGGAACAATACTGAACTCTGCCATCATGCCAGCTACCTCCCCGCCTTGAACACCAAAGTCGTACGCCGTCGTAACTGCCAGGTCATCCGCCTTTCTCGATTCAAGTATAGCTCCGGCATGGCGGACTGTAAACCCGGACGCAAGCAGAATTTCTCTCTCTGGTCCCAAAGGACCAGCTCCTTTAGCGGGCAACTTTCGCTGCTTCGCAGGAGCAAGGTATGTTCTCATCAATGATCCAGGCCCGGCAGCAAGCTCTGAACGCAGCACTCATGGTCTGATTGCCGTTCCTTGCTTTATTCAAGTTGAAAAATCGGCCGTTCGAGCATACAATACCGAGGAACCGTGAGGATCCGACCGATGCTGGCCATGCGATCCGCCGCCAGCTGATCTTGACACGATCGACGATGACCAAATATCTGAAAGCACTTTCCCTGGCCTTTCTCCTGCTTCTCTATTCGGCCGTCTCGCTCTGCATCCTGGCGCTGCCGCAGGCGCCTGCCCGGAAGCGCGGGATACTGTCCAGGAACACCTCGTTCTTCGCCCGCCGGGCACTCCGGATCCTGGGTGTTCACGTGACCAGCCGCCGCATCACCTGGAACGGCATCAGGCGCAGAAAAAGAACCTATCTCGTCCTGTCGAACCACGTTTCCTATATCGATATTCTGGTCCTGGCCTCGCGTATGCCGTCGATATTCATCACTTCGATCGAGCTGAGGAACACCTTTCCGCTTGGATTGTTCGCGCGCTTCGGCGGAAGCATCTTTGTCGAACGGCGGAGTCCCGCGGGTCTCAGGCGGGAGATCGAGTGGATCGCCGCGGTGCTCGGCCAGGGCATCTCGGTTGTTCTTTTTCCCGAAGGCACGACGTCGAACGGAGATACGGTCCGGCCGTTCAAAAGCGCCCTTCTCACCGCGGCGATCGACACGGGCACGGACCTCCTGCCAGTCTGCCTCCGGTACAGGCTCATCGATGATCGTCCGCTCGACAGCAGGAACCGCGATGCCGTCTATTACCATGGCGGCATCTCGTTCTTTTCCCACGTTCCGCGGTTCCTGTCCCTGCGCAGCGTGAGCGTGGAGCACCTCATGCACCGGCCGCTACCATCGAACCGGAACCGGAAGGACCTTGCTGCCCGGGCCCATCAGATCATCAGCGCCGCTTACCACGGAAAACTTCCCCTGTCGCGCCGGCTGTGATCCGCAGGATAATTCACCCTTATGCGATCTGGCGACGCTGCTCAGGCGGGATTCAACGGGACAAGCACTTCTCCCCTACGCCTTTATCCGCCGTTATCGGATGTCATACGCGTCTTCCGTGTTAACATGCTTTTTAGACTGGTATTCGTTGGGTTATATGCAGAATGAAAAAGCCCCGGATCGCTCCGGGGCTTGAGATAGGTGTGCTTATAATGTGCTTGGTTGGATGGACGTCTTAGACCTTCTGGACGTTGGCGGCCTGGAGGCCCTTGGGTCCCTGGACGATGTCGAAGGTCACGCGCTCGCCTTCTTTGAGCGACTTGAAGCCTTCCGACTGGATCGCTGAAAAGTGCACGAACACGTCCTCGCCGTTCTCCTGCTTCAGAAAACCAAAACCCTTGCTGTCATTGAACCACTTCACCACTCCGTCTGCCATGATTCCGTTACCTCTACCTTTCATGATTATTTACTGCGGCTTGCGCTGCAGCAGAATCCGTGGATAATAATACTGACTTCCCTTTATCGTGTCAAGCTGATATTTCTTTATTTCCCCGTCTGTGGTATAGTATCTCCATTCCGAAACAATTGAATAAAGGAGCCGGGCCCCTCGCGATACGTTGCGTCTTCGGGCCCCACAACGACCATGCTGATCCAGTATCTGAAGCATATTCCGCTGTTCTCCCATCTCAAGGATGCCCAGCTCAAGGAGATCGCGTCGCGGTGCAAGAACGTCCAGTTCAAGAAGGGCTCGGTCGTGTTCCACAAGACCGACATGAGTACGGACCTCTACATCGTCAATTCCGGAAACCTCAAAGCCGTCCTGTCCGATGACGAGGGCGACGAGATGGTGCTCGCGACCTTCGAGAAGGGCGCGTTCTTCGGAGAGTTGAGCCTGCTCGACGGCAAGGGCCGCTCCGCAACGATCGTGGCGGACAAGGATTCCGAGCTTGCTGTGCTGAACAAGGATATGTTCCTGGACCTGATCACCAAGGACCCGCGGATCGCCATCGAACTCATGACCACGTTGGTGGACCGGCTCCGGAAGGCCGACGAGATGATCGAGTCCCTGGCGTTTCAGGAAGTGGGCGAGCGCCTTGTCCGCTCCCTGATGGAAAGCGCGTCAAGGGACCAGAAAACGGTAAAGGGATTCCTGTCCTGCGACAAGATGACCCACAAGGAGCTGGCGGCCCGCATCGGATCTTCACGCGAAGCTGTATCCAAATGCATGAAGGCGCTCACCACCCGGGGAATCGTAAAAGAGTCGGAAGGGTCGCTCCTTATCTCCGAGAACGCGCTGGACCTGCTCCGGAACCGCGCATCGTCCTGATCCCATCCGCAGTCCCTACTTTCGATATCGGCATAGGGGGCGGCCATAAAGGCCGCGCCCCTGCCACACCACCCGGCATGCGGGTCCGCACCGGGCGGTTCAAGAAGTTGAGGCTATGAGAGACGCGGTACGCCGAGACGATCAAAGTACGCA
>Ga0224495_10002596_pt1 | contig 11679 bp, 18 predicted proteins | sample SF_Jul11_sed_USG_FD_168128 | JGI IMG/M metagenome (GOLD analysis project Ga0224495, IMG submission 168128) | Sediment microbial communities from San Francisco Bay, California, United States - SF_Jul11_sed_USGS_4_1 | ecosystem: Environmental > Aquatic > Marine > Sediment | place: USA: California...
CTTCGGGCAAAAATCGCATAGCCGCACTGCGCGGCGAGCAGAATTGCGAAAAAGATAAATCCAAAAGCGGGATATATAACCAGTAGTTAAGAAGGAACTCTCTGAAGCGATACACAAGATCAAACCTTGTAATTTGAATGGAAAGCTAATCCTCCCGTTTTTCTAATATTGCGCATATATTGGCCGCCCATATTTCTGGCGGATGCGTAATCAAACGCGATAACAGCCAATGGATACAATTTTCCGTAAAACGCTTCCCGGTCGAACCTTCTTTGTGAGGATACAATGAAGTAACTTTAAATCCGGCGGCGGTGGCGATTTGCTTCAAACTGCCCGGCGCAAAGCAAGTCTTGTGCGTCAAATCGCCGAATTGATTTTGTATCCCCCAAGGACTCCCGGCATTCGGAACGCGCACCAAAAGCTTTCCGCCTGCATTCAATATTTTTTTGATCTCGATCAAAAGCGATGTGCCCGAGCTGGGATCAAAATGTTCGAGAACATCGAGCATAATAATTCTGTCAAATTTTTGTTTTGCTTTTACAAATTTTTCAATCTTTACCGCGCGAAAATTTTCACGAACCTCAGTTGGCAAATAATCAGCCAGATTTGCATCAAGGTCAATGCCTAAAAAATTCTTAACTTGCTTAGACTTTAGGTAGAGGAGAAAATGCCCCAGACCACAACCCACCTCAAGATAGGACATATTTGACTCGCAGTTCATGGGTCGCCAAATTACGCGATCAAATTGTTTAATATTGCGCTTTTTAAGCTCTGGAGTATGATAATCTTTAAATTGTTTATACGTATGGTAAAAATCAACTTGGGCCATTCTGACGAGGTACTATGTTTACTCGCGTTGTAAATTGCAAATTAGACTGGGCTGAAGTCAGAGCGAGCTCGGCGGTTTAAACGGAAAAAGCGGATAGAGCGGGCGAAAAACGAATTTTTCGTGAAATTCAAAGCATTCGGCCGACCAATGCGGCACGGCAAAGGTGGAGGTGCTGAAACCGACCTCATGAGGCCCGCCGGCGAGAATAAAAAGTAAAATTTGATAGATTAAATACGACACGCTAATCCTGAGCGCCGATGCCACCAAGTGCAGTTGATTATATTCCTCAATCCGCCAATACACATTTATATGCTCGCGGCTGCCCTTGTTTCGGTTATACTCCCGACTTCTATCGCGTCGCGGCTTGTCAGTTTTGAACTCGCGCAGATAGCCGTCGAGGTAGTTCATGATAAAGCGGTAGTTGGCGTTAAACTCATCGAGTATATTGGATGGGATCGAGATGCTCGTTTTAATTTTATCTTGTGGGGGTGCGTTGTTCATAGTGCCTCTATAATGTATGCGCGCTTTACTGAACACTGTCATGCGCACGTAAGTGTTTACTGAAGGTAATCTTCACCCTCAAAAATTTCTGATGATCAGCTCTTTTACCGGTTTTGATATTATTTTTGCAACCGAATAGGTGCAGTCAACGCTTTCCATATTGAAATCTTTGAAGGTCTGCCTAATCGCTGGGACATCGTTTAGTGACAGAATGAACTTGCCTTTTAGGTTTCGTAAGATCTCTGCCAATTTGGGATATTCTGAGCGATTGAAGAGTGTTTTTCCATACTCGCCCTCGGTGCCATAATAGAGTGGATCGAAATAGAACAAAGTGCTTGGTCTGTCGTAACGAGTGATGAAATCCGCATAGTTCAGGCATTCAATAACTACGCCTGAAAGACGTTCATGCACCTCTTCGAGCATGGGCGCGAGTGTTGTGATATTGAATCGAGCGGGACGTTCTGGCACGACGCCGAAGCTTCGGCCTGTAACTTTGCCGCCGAAAGCAGTGCGTTGCAGATAGAGAAAGCGCGCTGCATTTTCGAGATCGGTGAGCGTTGTCGAGTCGACACGACAGAGCCTTTCGAATTCAGATCGAGTAGTGATCTGAAACTTCATCATATCAAGAAACGGGATGTAATGCCTTTGCAAAATTCGAAAGAAATTCGCAATCTCTCGATTGAAATCATTGATCACCTCTGATTTCATGATCTTGTTTCTGCGAAGAAAAATGCCTCCCATGCCAACAAAGCCCTCGGCGTACATCGTATGCGGAACTGAATCGATCAAAGGGATGATTGTTTTAGATAGAATTCGCTTGCCGCCAATATACGGCGCAAGCGGTAGGGTTTTTATCGGTTGTTTCATGATAAGTTGGTCTCTAACATATTACGCAACAGGCACCCGTAACGGCCAAACGTCCGAGTGAATCACCTCGCGGGGATTTTTGGGATTATCGCGATTGTGAATTTCGTTTGTAAGCGCTACCCGTTTTGCGAGATCATCAAATTCTGTCGGTGTTGGTTCGAAAATAGTTTCGTGCTTTTTTCCCGTAATTATTATTTTCACGTAATTTCTCCTCACTATGGTATAAATCGTCTACAGTAAAGCATGGGTACAGCACCCAACGCGCGGGGGTCGGTTGTTTTGCCTGTTCGCGGTGTGCCATGCGTTCCATCGGTTATGGGATCAGTAATACCTCGAGCTGCAAACGCGTCGCCGTACGCATCGTTTATTTCAATGAACGATGCGCCGGTACCAGCATTTAGAAATCCTGTTTTTGCAGAATGCCTATGGCCTTGAATTCTATCCCTTCGCCTCAGCCCAGCAATCACCTCACCATCAGCGTCATTCGTCGAAACAAGCGTTCGACCACTGATCTGGTAATGGCGTGCGGTGGTCGTTGACCCCGGTATTCGGTGCGGATAAATTTCGATGGTCGTTGTCGCCGCGGTAGTTGCGACGTTTGCGCCAACGTGGGCGAATGAAATTGTACGCAGAGCCGGATCGAGCGCGGTGATTGCGTAGTCGCCGATCGGAACATCTCCCGCTCCAAGGGCGGCCACCAGATAAAACGGAATCCATCCGGAGAATGATCCGTGGACGAGATTTTCTTCTGCAAGAGCCGCAAGTAGCGCTAACTCTGGAGCTGTGTTGGCGAGCGTGATCGTCACTACGTTTGAAGTGCGAGCATAATGAGTGATATCAAATGCCGATTTCTCGCTGCCTGCCCCAGGCATATATTTCAATTTTTTCGCTCGGTAATACGGCACGAGATCTGGCCAATTGGCCGCGTTAAGAACTTTGTCAGTATCGGTCAGCGCAAGCCACGGGTTATTGGCGTCGGGCGCAAAATATTGATCGAACCATTCGATTTTTCCGATCTTCAAATAGTTGTCGAGAAATTGCAGCCATGCTTTTACGGTTGCAAAGATTCCTTGAGGTGTCGCGCCGAGATTTGTGTTGAGTGTTGCAAGCTCTGTTGTGTGGCCGTCGACCGTTGTCTTCAGGTCATTGTCATTTCCGTATAGCCTGACGAATTCTGCCTGTAGAAAAAGCCCGTCATCGGGGGTTGTTCTGTCATAGGTTCGTGTTTGGGTTCCGTTAAAAGCCATGGTTAAAACTCCTCTTCATAGCGATAGGTCTGCACCGTATTCGCGTCTTTGTTTTTGCTGGTGAAAGTATCGATTGCAATCAGTGTTGCCCCCGACCATACTCCCATTTCTGAAATTGCCTGACCGTTGCATTCGAGGACACCCAATTCGATTTCGTAGACGTTCTTGTTTGCCGTTCGACCAATGTACGTCACTGATTTTTTAAGCGTCTCTGCGACGAGTGTCGTCTCTGTGGGTAGCGGCGTTCGTGGAACGCCCGCGCTCAATCCGCCTGTACCGACGCTAATATGCGTGATGAGTGGAATCGCGATTTCGCTGGCGCGCGCTCGCGCCAGATCTACTTTTGCCGCTGTTGTAATAATCATTTCATACTCCCCTTATACTGTTCGCTCTGAATAAATCAATCTTCCGCTGGGCGTGATACCGTCGGTGCCGCCGAAATTTCCAGCGCCGTTCCATAGTCCCAATCCATCCATTAGGCCGACGCCGGGAGCGTCAATGGCTGGCTTTCCAAAATAGAGAATTTTTGTCGATCGAGAACTGATTGGTTGAGCAGTTCGGATTTGTGTTCGCGTGAGCCGACCGCTGCGGTTTATCAACGGTGTAATCATATTCGGAGCGAACATGAGCGCTCGCACAGCGCCTTGAATTCCAGCAGCGCGTATTTGTCCGACCGCTTTGCTCAGATTCTTGGGGATTTGTAATGTGTGGATGTCTCCAGAAAACTCGACTTCAAACGCGCCTTCGCGACGTCGACCCGGCGACATTACGCGGGTCCCGTCGAGCATTTTATTACCGTCAAAAAAATAATCCACAGGCAAATCATGCAGCTCTGTCAGCTTGAATGATTGTGTCCCGCTAATTACTTTTGCTATTTGAATAATCTCGGGTATAGAGCCGGAGGAAATATTCTTGGATATAGCAATTTTAATGAAAAGACGAAACTCTTCATCGTCGCGTCCATCGCGAGTTTCACCGACAATAGATCCCATGCGATCAAGAATTTCGCCTTCTGCCGCATTTAGGTCACGGAGAATCGCCATGCCTGCGCGGACACCCTCGAACTCGTCGAGCTTTTCGCTGTAAATCTGCCAGAGCAAACCGATACGCGACGTTTGAACACGCGAAATCAGGGACGATGGAAACTTCTGAAATAAGGCGAACAATCCCATCAGACAACCTCCACTATGATGTGCGCGTTATCGGTTCGCGGTATCTCGCGGATGCCGACGGCCAGAAGATCAGAGGTTGTTGGCGTCAAATTAAATCCGATGAGCACGCTCAAACTATCAATTCCGACAATTTCTTTCATTGCAGCCGCGATTTTCCACGTATACGTTTTCGATCCGACAGTTAATCCACGATAGCTGGTCGAACTTGCGCCAATGGTATCAATTCCGCCAATGTATTTAATCACGGCGGATTGAACCGCTGTTATGTTTCCGGGATTCCAAAGCGGGTTTTTCGTGATATGAACTTTGACATAAATATATTTCGCAGTCGCGCGTGAAAATTTGATCGTCCGAATTTGTCCCGTTCCATCAGTCAATAGAAATGAGGTTGTGCCAAACGTTCCTACGCCTGCGGCCTTGCGAAAAATTGTATCGGCGATGTCTGCATCGGTTCCGCCATAGACCACACATTCGATACTACTTGGCGGGCGAGTTTCTTCATCGAAGTAAGCCGATGTATTTTCATAGATGTAGGCTTCGAGCAGCCCTGGCACTTGTTTTAATTTTGAATAGATACCTGGTACAGAACCGCCCTGACCGAGTTGGCGCGAGTCTTTGAATCTCTGTCTCAACTCATCATCCGTTTCAATATCACTGCCGCCAATAGATGCGTCGATATTAGTTACGCTTGTGACGCCAGCTTGCGGATTGTAAATTTCGTTTATACTTCCGACTGAAATTCCAGCCGTTTTTGCGCCCGCATCGATTGATTGAGCCTGAACCGTCGCACTGCCCGCGACAATTGTGACATCTGCGAGCGTAGCAAATTTGATTTTTTGCGGCGTTTGCGCAACAAATCCTTTTGCGATCACGACGCCATTTGTTCCTACAAATTGCAGCGTCGCAACAGATTTTTGAGGGGGATTTCGCTGAATACTGGCAAACGCTACCAATTTGTCGAGATTCACGCCTTCTGCGTCATCGATCCAATTTTGGTAGTAAGCATTTTCATAATCAGCCCATACAAGAGACAATGCCCACGCCAGAAGCCGCACAAACAAACCAACGGGGCTGAATACTGAAAGATTAATATTGGCTCCAAAAAGTTGCCTCGTACGATCTTCAATTTCTATTTTTAGATCGTCGTAAGTCTTTTTTCTAAAACCGTATTTGCTTACGCCGTAATCCATTAAAATGCCCCTGTTCCTGAGACGCGTGTGCCACCGATGGTCACTGCCCACGTCACGATGAATTTGCGAGTTTCAGTATCAGGTTCCATTTTGAAATTATCGATTGATTCAATTGCCGGTTCACGACGAAGCGCCGCAATGATTGCATCCTTTACCGCTTCGACAGACAAGGGCTTCTCTGAAATTTTTCTCCAGTCGATGCCTTCACCCGGTTCAAGAAAAAATTCCCCGAGAAACAGTTTCATCAAATGATTTATTTGCTGAGAAACAGCATCAGAACCTGTGAGCTCCACCCATGAACCGTTGCCGTCTTCGACAAAATCGCCATTTTCTATTTTCAAATCTTTTAGCATATAATGCTCCGCATATTACGCCCACGCAATGGGCGATCCTCCGGCTGACGGTGTCGCGCTGCCCGTCTTGAGCCAAGCGACAATGGCTGCGGCGTGCGCGTCGAGTGCAGAGGCCATCGATGGCATCGGCGCATTCAGAATGGGTGGCTGCGCTGGCGGCGTTGCGGTATAAAGCGGACTCATTCCTGTAGCTAATGCTGCTGTAAAGGCCTGAAAGCTAGCAAGCCACGTTGCTCCGGTTAGATCGGCAAATGAACCTGTCATCGCTGAGATCATGGCAGCTTTTGCGGCGGCTAAACTTGTGCTGGGTGGAGTTATTCCTTGAGCGCATTTTTCTAGCGCGTTTGCCCAACCCTGCACGGTACGATCTTTTGCATCTTGGTTTGAACTGATGGGGCCCAAATAGGCGGCGTCGTTTTTATCGAACGCTTTACCCAGCTCAGAACGACAGGCGCTAAGCGATAGGGGCATTAGTCGCTATCTCCCATCCATGGGTTCGCGCGACTCAGTTCCTCCGTGAACATTATTCGCCCCCCGGAATTTTGCTCATTGTGGGTCCCATGACCGTTGCATGACCGTGATGCACAAAAGAGAGCGGCACCGTATCATTGTTCGCAATGAAATCCCCCGACGATTTCACGCCGCCAGCATCGATTATGGTTTTCTCTGTGCCGAAATGAAAAATAAATTGATCTGGCAAAACTTGTTGAATTGCTCCGCCTGATTTGTGTCCAATGAGTAATCCGCTTTTTGAAGCCATCGCAGCAGGAAGTGTTGCGTCAAATGGCATGACCGAACCGACAACGTATGCATTTTGTAGACCAAATTTGCCGCCGCCAGTCGTTGCTTTTTGCGAGCGTATGGGACGCGAAATATCGTACGTCGCGAAGGATACCCATACCAGATCACCCTGTTTGTATTCTGGGCGAATCACATAATCGCCGCAAGCGATCATGTTCACAGGTACGTTGACGAGCAGCGGGAAATCAGTTTCGCTCTTGTCGGGCTTTGTGCGCGATAACAGTGGTTTTACATCCGCGAGCATCTTCGCGCCATCAAATTTTTCAATGGAACAAACCGCCCCAATCAGAATTTCGCCAAGGCGTTTATCAAGCTGTTTTTGAAGCAGATCAATAAAATTCTCTGGCGCCGTATCGCTCATAGCGTCACATCCTGTGCTTCAAATTCAGTGATCGCGGTTGTCTGGCCGTGAGAATGTTTTCCCTTAAATATTCGAAAATACCCTTGCACGTCGCGAGCTTCGACGGCGACCGTATCTCCCGCACCGAGTTTATAGTTGAATAATGATTGAAACTTGTAACCCTTTTCGGTTTTCTCTGGACTGCCCAAAAGACCGGATTTTGCGTTGAGTAAGACCAGATTGACGCGATCAGGTGAGCCAATGGGTTCAATGAGCATGCGGCCTTGACGAAAATAGAATTTGGATTGAGTCTCTTTGCAAATGCGCGTGATCGCGTGCGACAGAGTCTCGTTAAAACTAACAGCGTCGGCGAATGTTTTATTTTCCCCTAGGCGTACCGAATAGGGCGTGATGCCGACGTCACTCAGTAGATCGTAGAGAATTTCACGAGCTGTTGAAAATTTTGCAAATGTTTTTGAGACGTACGCTTCGCGCCACTTTTGCGTTGCGTCGGCAACTTTGATTTCGAGAACAATATCGGGCTTTGTACGTTTCACGGTTGAGCTGAATGCCTCACCGACGATCACTTGGCCGATATTCAAACCATAGCCGGCGTCAACCAAAATGACCGGCAGAGGCGGAACACGGCGACCATTGGAATCGGTCTTAACGGACGCTGCGTTAATAGTCTCTGGCGATGGGTTAAATAATCGAACGGTTGAGAGGTTAGGTTTGCCAGAAGTCGCAAACTCTGATTCAAATTCAATCGTGAACGGAGGCGACGTAAATTTGCGCGCGCCGATCGTGACGTGACAGACTCTGCCGAAGAGTTTATCACCCACGGAACACCACCAGAAAAACGGATTTTCCGAAATTGTCGATCGAGACGCGCGGATTGCCCGATTTTTGACCGCCTTGTTCTCTGGCAATATCGAGTGGAATGATTTCAGTTTTGAGATTATATCTTGCGCTGATCGATTTTAATAAATTCTGCCCGTAAGTGAGTTTGGCTGCGCCAACAAATTGATCTTTGTCGTCGAAGAAATTGGCGGTGTAAATATCGTGTGGCTCATTATAGAGAATTTCTATGCTAAAAGGTTTTGAATCAATTATTTCTTGAATTTTAATGGGTATATCATCGTGCGAAATATCCAGAAATTCATTTTCCGCTGTTACTGCTCTGGCCATCAGCTATTAATCCATTTTGAAATTTTTTTCTCAGCCGAACTCTTTCGTACTTTAGTTTTTCGCGCCCCCGGCGGTTTTGCCAGCTCAACGGTTACTTCATCAGCGTTGGCGATATTAATTTCTGTCAGCGTGATGTTCAGCGCTAAACCGTCGCCAGTTTCCTTGGTAGCCGATTTTGTAATTTTTGCAACCACGCAACTGTTGAATGTCAGATTTTTGCTGCGATATTTAAGGAGCGTACCCGAATCCTTCCATTTTGTGAGTAACTCCAAACGAGGCTTGATAGTATCTTCGGTGCCGCCAATCAATCCACCGGTTAATCCGCCTAGCGTACTCTTGAGGGCTTTCCCGTATGATGCCGGGTTCAACGCGCCAACACCGGTATGATTTGACAGAATTATTTTGAGATTCAAATTTTCAGGTTCGGCTTTAGTGTGATCAGAAACGCTACCTTCAGCCGATTCAACGGCGTGGCGGGTAATGATCGAGTTCGCGTCTTGTACTTGTTCGGTCACGACATCGAGCGTGAGAGTCGTTCCGTTGCCGTCTTCGATGACCGGTCGCGACAAACCGCCGCCCGTTAGGCTATCGATGAGTTTACCGGCGATGTCAGCAAGTCCCATTACGCGAGCCCCGCCTCGACGGCAAATTCATTGCGCGATAATAGATCGAGCGCTTCTTTGACCTGAGCGACAATCGAATCGCGCACAGAACCGACTGGCACAGAAATATTGATTTCGCCGATCGAAAGACTGTAACGGTTTCCGCCGAGTTGTTTATTTGAAATCACGCGTCCTGAACCTGTGCCCATCTGTAAAACTTCGGGACCTTCTTCGCCAACCAGATACGTACCGCCTGCATCGACCGAGCCGCCCGATGCGCGTTTGCCGTCAAACGTCAAGACTGGCGCGCCTGCTGTTGTCGCCGTTGGCTGAATTGGACCTAATTGTCCGCGTGCGCCCTTATCAACGCCGAAGCCAGCAGTGCTTTCGCGCAGCGAGGCGATGCCATCGGCCATATCGCGCATCATACTGCCCGAGGTGAATAAATTCATCACGCGCAGTATTTTTTCAACGATTCCAAGAACAAAATTCAGCGGCTTAATGAGGTAGCTATTGATTGCCTGACCAATCTCTGGGTAATCATTAGCAAGAGTTTCGCCAAAGTTTTTGAAGGTTTCAGAGAGCCAAGTGAACGCGGCGCCTAGATTCTCTCTGATCCAGTTAATGGCGTCGCCGATGGGTCCTTTGATTTGCGTACCGGTACCGTTCCACAATCCCTTGAGCCACTCCCATGTATTGAAAAATGCGTCCCAGATATTTCGAGCGATCGCCCAAAAGGTTTCAGAAAAAGTCGCCTTGTCGTTGCTGAAGAGCGACTTGAGCCAGTTCCAGCCGGCGCCGAGTTTTTGTTTAATCCAATCCCACGAACTGCCCGCGCCATTTTTCATCGCGCCCCAGATATCGGTGAACGCCTTTCCCCAGCCTTCCCATTTTCCAAACCAGTCGCCGAAAAAAGATTCGCCGCCTTCCATCCACGTCATGAAATCTTCGATGACGAGAATCACAAAACCGATGACTGCTGCAATACCCAGCCAAAGTAACACCAGCGGCGCATACGACGCGATGAGCGCCCAGTTGGCGACGACCCACGCGTAGGTCGCACTGATCAATGTCCAGATACCGAGAACAAGAAAATAACCGATGAGCGGCGAAAGCGCGATTAAGGTCGCATAGATAAGGCGCATGCCTTCTTCGGTATTCAGCAACCATTCTTTGAATTCTTTGAAAGCATCGACAAGCTCTTTGATGATGTCAACGAAAGGCTCGATGACACCGGCGACGAATTTTTGCGCGTTGGCCATCCACCCTGTCGTAGAAAGACTGGCTTCGTCGGCAGAGTACGCATAGCTGAAAGCTCCTAATGCCATCTCTGCCAAAAGATCCACTACGCCAAAGGCAGAAAATGCCTTAAACGACAAGGACCATATCGAGGTTGAATTGGCGCCCGCAGTTTGAGCTGTGACCAGTTTGTTGGCCTCGTCAGTCAGACTGGTGAAACCTTCTTGGGATTGATCGAGCTGCTCATTGAGATTTTTCAGCTCGCCCGAAGCGGTCCCCTTCAGGTTGACTTCAGCGTTGATTTGTCGAACAGTGCCTGCCATATTTATTTCGCTGTCACAGCCCGACGTTCGTGTTCTGCTTGCTTATTCAGCGCGGCATTTGCCTCATAGATTGTCTCCATGTCAGCGGCGCACGCTTCGGTGAATGTCAGAGCTCCACCTAAGATTGAGCGCCAGAACAGCCATCGGTCTCCGTTAAGACTGGCCTCCTTCTTCTTGAGGACGAGATTCATCAACTGCTCGGGGCTCAAGTTTTGTTTTTGGTGCGAACTGAGAGACTGCATTCCCCCTAAGAAAAGGGAGAAAAATTCTTCCCCATACCTCCGACTCAGCCGGAGTGATGTCATCCAAAGTCGGCTGGTAGTCATGTCCCACGGGAGAGACCACATGTTCAAAACAATAATCCATAAGCGCAACAAGGTCGGGCTTTGAAGTTTTGAAATCGATAATTTCTTGCTGCAATCGTGTCCACTCTCGAGCGCCCGGGTGTTGCAGACGGTAGCGCAGCGAGGCGACTTCTACCTCTGCTGTATAGGGTGGACGGACGGCTCGCGATTGCGATTTGTTCTTGCTCATGACCAAATCCTTGAAATATCTTCGCAGCCGATCACCCATTCGCACTTACCTTCGACATCCGCAAGTTCAGGATCAGGCTCGCTTTCAATCCACGCGTTGGGCGCAACAGCGCTGAGTCCCATGTCGTCCTTAGAAAAAATTCCGAGCGGCCATGTCGCATCGAGCTTTGCCAAACCGAATAAGAAGGCGTTGGCTGGCGACGTCTGTTTCAATGTCAACGTAACCGTACCGCTATTGTCTGCGACTTTGGTTCGACTCACCTCACCGGTTGCGCCAACGTGTTTTTTGAATTTCTCTTTGGTTGTCCGCGCAATTTTGATAAACGTGCCTTCCGCCCAGCCGGTAATATTATATCCCGATGCTGAAACGTTTTTCTTTTTTGGGTCGTATGTTTTTACTGCCATAGTTTTATCCTGTTATTTTTCCGTTGACGGTGATTGAATGAATAGCGCCCGCGAGTTCGAAGCTAAAATTGACATTGGGCAGGTGTCGC
>Ga0224495_10002597_pt1 | contig 11679 bp, 7 predicted proteins | sample SF_Jul11_sed_USG_FD_168128 | JGI IMG/M metagenome (GOLD analysis project Ga0224495, IMG submission 168128) | Sediment microbial communities from San Francisco Bay, California, United States - SF_Jul11_sed_USGS_4_1 | ecosystem: Environmental > Aquatic > Marine > Sediment | place: USA: California...
AACGACGAGGTCATCCTGAACGGGCCGGAGAGCGAAAAGTCCCAGGCTGAGTTTTTCGCCCTCCCGGTTGGCGCTTAGGACGGCCCAGGGCGAAGCCTTCACCAGCGGGCCGATCCCCGAGTAGGAGAACCACTGCTCCTGCCAGTTGTCCGTTCGGCCGGGCGGGAAGCTTTCGTGGTCGGACTGGTTGTAGAGGCGTCCGGCCTGAGGCTCCGTATACTGGCCGTCTTTCTCGGTGAGAAGGTCGACCCAAATGCCGCCCTGTCGCGAGAGGTCCCAGATCCAGACCTTCCGGCCGGGCATGGCGTCCGGCCGGGCCCAGTGACCGAAGCCCGTATCCGATTTCTCGTACCAGGCGCCGTAGAAATCCTCGAACTCGCCGACGGTGAAGTAGCTCTTCGAGCCGGGAAAGGCGTTCGCCTGGTACCAGGAGAGGTCGCGGCCCCGGCGGTCGACCGGCCAGGGCTCGAACGGAACATTATAGTCATGGCCGATAAACGACGTGCCGGGGAAGATGTACTTCAGGTCGTCGGCCGTCTTGATGGCGGCGCACGACCAGGCGTAGTAGGATTGACTGAAAGGCGTCGGATTGTGCCAGCGGGCGTTTGTTTCGAAAGCCGCGGCGTCCGGGCGCAAGGTTATGGCGACGCTCCAGCGGGTCCGCGACGGTAGGTCCATCGCCCCGACAACGCAGCTGACGCTCCCGTCGGCGTTCCGCCCGGCCGCATAATCCACGGGCGTCGCGGTCGAGGGCGCGTGGCCGACGATGCCGAAGTTGAATTCGATCCCGCCCGATGTCCAGGGACCGCGCAGGGCGATCTCCCGGAACTTCAAGACATGGTTTGTGTAGAGGAATTCCGTCCCGCCGGCCTTCTCCGTCGCGCCCCAGACCTTGCCGCCGACCTCGGGCAGGACGGCGACCTGGAGGTACGGGTTTTCCAGCCGGACAACCGTCCATTCCCGATCCTCGCCCGAAGCGCTGAAGCCGTTGAAGGAGAAGTAAGGGTACAAACGAGCCCCGGCCCCCCACATGCTCGAGCGCGCGAAGATGGGCACGGGGTCGGGGTCGGAGAAGGGGAAAGTCGTGATGGTCTCTTTCTGTTCGATGACCGAAGCGCCGCTTTGACTTCCGACGTTTTGGCAGGCGGCTAAAAGCGCGACGGCGGCCGCGATGACGATCATGCGCCCGCTGGCTCTCTTCATAATCCCCTCCTTCTCTTCGTTCCGGGCCAAACGGACGTCCCGCCTATTTCTTTTCCGTGAGTTCGCGATAGATGACCTCGGCGAGGCTCGGGAAAGCCGTCTGTGAAGGGTGCTCAGGCCGGAGCGGGATGCCGAAGGCCGTTTTGACGTCGTCGAGGGATTTTCCCTCTTTGACCAGGGCCTTGACCTTGGCCTGCTTCTCTTCAATGGACTTGGCCAACTCTTCGACCCGGGCCCGGTCGAGGGGGTCGGCGTGGCCCGAGCAGAATATCGTGACTTCGGGTTTGTGCTCGAGGATGGCTCGGAGTGTCTTCACATACCCGAATGAGCTGCCGTTTTTGGAGAGATGAATGAGCGGGTCGCGGCCGACAAAAGCCAGGTCGCCGGTGAGGGCGGCCGTCTCTTCGGGGAAGAAGACGACCGTGTCGCCGTCGGTATGGGCGGGACCGAAGTTCTGGAGGAGAATCGTCTTGCCGCCCCCCTCGAGCGTGAAGCTCTCTTTGTAAGTCTCGATCGGCAGCCGGTCCTTAAAGGCGGGCTGTTTCGCGGCGAGCTTCTCGAGGTCGCGCTGGACGTTTTCGTGGGCGATGACCCGCATCTCCCGGGGGAGATAGATGAGTCCGGTGACGTGATCGCCGTCGCTATGGGTCAGGATGATGGTCGTAATAGGCAGGTTCGTAACCTTCTTGATCTCTTCCAGCTCGTATTGGACCCCTTCGACCGTCATCTTGATGTCGATGAGGACGACGTCCTTGTCACGCAGGTAAAAACAGGTGTTGGCGCCGGCCCCGCCCCTGATCTGATAGAGACTGCCGGCGACCTTTTCCGCCGCCGGCGGCGGAAATTGCTCCTGGGCTGCGGAGCCCAGGGAACCGAAGGCGAAAAGAAAGAGACCGGCCAGCGTCAACGCCGGGATGCGGATATTCTTCATGAGGGCCCTCCTTGGCGACGGTATCGGCTCCATCCGAACCGCCCCCTATTATACCCGTTTCGAAGTCCGCTCGGGAATGGGCCCGCTGCCCGTGCCCCGGACGACAGCTCGCCCCTAGAAGCGGAAGGGAAGCTTCAGCCTGTCCGTCAGCATGAAATTCGCCGCGACCCGCGCCATAGCGAGAAGCGACAGAGGCTTCGCCCGGACCTCGACCCGGCCGGCTTTGACCGCCGCCATGATGGAGGGGACGTTCTTCTCGGCCTTGACGAGCGTCCAGGTCAGGCCGAACTGCCAGAGGTTATGACAGTCGGATGAACCCACCAGGGGCTTCCCGAGCCTCCTCGCGGCGATGACGGCCTTCTTGTTCATGTCCAGCCGGGGGCTGAAGTAGCCGGAAAATTCCACGGCGTCGACGAGGGGAGCGATCGCCTCCAGCGCGTCGTGGAGGGATTTAACCGCCCGATAGAACGGATGGGGGGCGATGACGAGGTCGTCCGGCCTCCGCACTCGCGGCAGGTCTTCGAGGCTCCAGGCGGCGTCAAAGGCGCGGGGTTCGAGGCTGAGAACCTGGACGTGTCTACGGGAGAGCGTCAGCTCGGTCCCCGGGATAAGGACGAGACCGCGATCGACGGCGTAACCGGCGAGGTCGGCGGAATGGGTGACGGCATTATGGTTGGTGATCGCCAGGGCGTCATAGCCGAGATCGACCGCGCGGTCGATGAGGTCGTGCGCCGCATAGGGGACGTTGTCTTCGGGGTCCTCGGCCGTATGCGTATGGAAATCGACTTTGAGCCAGTCCATTTGCCAACGCCCGCCTGGTTGGAATCAATATCCCTTGAGCAGCGCGCTCTTGACGGTCGCGCCGATCTCGGCCGGGTTGGGCGCGATGAGAACGCCCGCCTCCCACAACGCCTCGATTTTTTCCTGGGCCGTCCCGTGACGTCCGGAGATAATCGCCCCGGCGTGGCCCAGGCGCCGGCCGGCGGGCGCGGCTTGGCCGACAACGCAGGCGACGACCGGCTTCGGATAGCCTTGGGAGACGAGGGCGGCGGCGTCCTCCTCCGCTCTTCCCCCGACCTCGCCGATCAAAACGACCGCCGCGGTGTTCGGGTCGTCGCGGAAGAGCGCGAGGACTTCCGCCGAGGAAAGACCGACGACCGGGTCGGCGCCGATCCCGACGACCGTCGATTGGCCGAGGCCGAGCGCGGTCAGCTGGCGGACGGCCTCATAAGTCAATGTGCCGGAGCGGGAGATGACTCCGACGCGGCCCGGCAGATGGAAGGAGCCGGGCATGAGGCCGATCATGGATTGGCCGGGCGAGATGACCCCCGGCGTGCTCGGGCCGATGAGCCGCGTCGTCCGGCCGCGAAGATAGGCCTTGACGCGGATCGTGTCCAAGATGGGGATTCCTTCCGTGATGCAGACGATAAGGCCGATACCGGCGTCCGCCGCCTCCATGATCGCGTCGGCGGCGGCCAGGGCCGGGACGAAGATCGCCGTTGCGTCCGCACCATCCTGGCGGACGGCCTCCGCCACGGTGTCATAGACAGGGAAGCCGAGGTGGGTCGTGCCGCCTTTGCCCGGCGTGACCCCGGCGACCACGCGCGTTCCGTATTCGAGCATGCTCTTCGCATGGACGGTGCCCTCTTGCCCGGTGATCCCTTGGACGACGACTCGCGTGCCCACGTCGAGGAGGATGCTCACGTCGCGGACCTACCGCCCCGGGCTAACGCCGCGGCCTTGGCTACGGCGTCGAACATATCGACGGAGATGACGAAGTCCAGACCGGCCGAGCGCAAGATCCGCCAGCCTTCCTCGCCGTTGACCCCGTCCAGCCGAATAACGAGCGGAACCCGGAGGGTCGTCGCCTGGAAAGCCCGGACGAGCCCCTTGGCGACCACGTCGCAGGGGATGAGGGCGCCGAAGATATTGACCAGGATCACCGTGACCTCGGGGTCGGAGGCGAGGATCTGGAGGGCTTCCGAGAGCGACCCCTCGTCGGCCTTGTCGCCGATGTCGAGGAAGTCCGCCGGCCCTCCCCCTGCCGCTTGGATCATGTCCATCGTGGCCATGGCCAGCCCCGCGCCGTTCGCCAGCCAGCCGATCGTGCCGGGGAGCTTGATGTAGGTCAGCTTGTTCTTCGCGGCTCGGACCTCGAGAGGGGAGGATTCGGCCGGGTCTTGCAGCTTGGCCAGGTCGGGATGTCGGGCAAGGGCGCTCTGGTCGAGGACGACTTTGGCGTCGAGGGCCGTGAGGAACGCCTGGCGGGTCAGAGCGAGCGGATTGACCTCGACGAGCTCGGCGTCGACGGACATGAACGCCCGTTCCAAGGCCATTATGATATGGATGGCCTGCTTGAAGAGCTCCCCCTGGAAGCCCAGGGCGGAAGCCGCTTTGCGGGCCTGAAAAAGCTGCAGGCCCACGAGAGGGTCGGCATACTCCCTGAAAATAAGGGCCGGACTCTCTTCGGCGAGGATCTCGATGTCCGCCCCGTCAATCGGCGAAACCGCGAGCACCACGGCTTCATTAACCCGGTCGACGGTCAGGCCCAGGTAATATTCGCGCTCGACTTGGCAGGCTTCTTCGACCAGCACGGCCCGGACGAGCCGGCCTTCCGGCTCCGTTTGGGACGTGACCAACCTCTGGCCGAGGAGGCGGCGGCTCAAAGGCTCCACTTCGGTCGACGAGCCGGCCCGGAGGATGCCGCCCGCCTTGCCCCGTCCGCCGGCGTTGACCTGAGCTTTGAGCATCACGGGCCCGCCGATCTCCTCGGCCGCTCGCCGGGCCTCCGCGGGGGTCCGGGCGACCCGGCCGGCGGGAATGGGGACGCCGAAGCGGGCGAGGATAGTCTTCGCCTGATGCTCGTAGATTCTCATTGGCACCCGCCTAAAGATAGCGTGTCGGCCCGGGAAAGGCAAGTCATACGCCCGGGGACCTACGCCCGGCCATTATAGGCAAATCATATCCGTACTGACGACCTGCGACGAATGCCTCCGGTCCAGACGTTTTCTATCCTCGGTACGTATCCTCCGGAAGCAGCAGCGGGGCTAGAACTCTGCGGCTGGGCGGAAACATGTAAACCGAACCATCCTTACTTTGCCTGAAGCAAAGACAAAGAAACGCTATGGGGCGGATATAAATTTACGAGCCTATTTTTTATGATAATTGGGATAGGCCGGACGCCTGGGCTTGGGCAAAGGATTCTTAGCCAGCTCGGATAGGACAACCTCGATGGCCTTATCCAACTGCGGGTCCTTCCCCAGGCGGACAAGGACCGGGTCCTGCTCGACCTCGATGTCGGGAGCGATCCCGACGTTCTCGGCGATCCATTCGCCTTTGGGACTCCAGACGGCCGAGCTCGGTGCGGTGACGAACCCGCCGTCCATGAGTTGGGGCGCTCCGGCGCGGCCTACGAGCCCGCCCCACGTCCTCTTGCCGATCAAGGGGCCGGTGCCGGCCGCCTTGAAGTAGTACGGCATGGCGTCCCCACCTGACCCGGCGAACTCGTTGATGAGCATAACTTTAGGGCCGAAGATGGCTCCTTGGGGCTGGACCTCGTCCTCCCCGTCTCGGGTAGCTACCAGGCTCAGCATCTGGCGCTTCAGGAGCTCGATGATGTCGGTCGCCAGGTTCCCGCCGCCGTTGAAGCGCTCGTCGATGATGGCCGCTTCCTTTCCGACCTGGGCAAAGAAATAGCGGTTGAAATTCGTATAGCCGCCGAAAGCCGTATCCGGCATATAGACGTAGGCGACCCGGCCGCCGGTCATTCTGTCCACGTAGCGGCGGTTGTCCTCGATCCAGGCGTAATTGCGGAGCGCCATTTCGCTTCCCACCGGGAGGACCGTCACTTCGCGGGCGCCCTGGCCGTCGGGGTTGGGGCCCACCTTGAGCACGAGCCGCTTCCCCGACGTGTTTTCGAAGAAAGCGTAGACGTTATCTTTGGCGGTGAGCTCGCGGCCGTCGACGGCGAGCAAATATTCCCCGGCCTTCACATTGACGCCGGGCTGGGTCAGCGGCGCCTGCAGGGAGGGGTTCCAGTTCTCACCGTTGTAAACGCGGGCGAAACGATAACGGCCGTTCTCGACCCGGTAGTCGGCGCCAAGAAGGCCGGTCGGGACGCGGTTGACCTCCGGCAGGTCGCCGCCGCCGACGCTCAGATGGCCGACCGTCATCTCTCCCATCATGTCGGCGAAGAGATAGTTCAGGTCGCGACGGGAAACAATATTTTCTAGGAAGGGTTCATAATCCTTGGCCGCGGCGGCCAGGTCGAGGCCGTGGCTGCCGGGGTCGTAGAACATTTCGCGTTGAATGCGCCAGACCTCCCGGAACATCTGCCGCCACTCTTCGCGGGGATTGATCCGGACCTGGATATTGTCGGTCGCCAGCCCGTTGGCCCCCGACGGTCCCTGGGCGGCGGGAGGCGAGGGCGGAACGCCCGCAGGAGGCATCGGCCGCAGCGTGGAGATGAACCAGCGGCCACCCTGGTTGTAGAGGTATTTTTCACCATTGCGAGCCATCTTGAAGAATCTGATCCCGCTCATCACGACATCGGCTCGGCGAGACTTGAGGTCGTAGCGATGGACCGTGTTGCCCGGCGTTCCCGACACGCCGAAGAAGAACGGTGCGGCTTCGATGGCTAGAAGGACACCGCCTTTGGCCACATCCAAGCCGACGTAGTTGCGGGCCGGGAGCGGGACGGCCAAGACCCGCTGCAGGATATTCTCCCGATCGATCTTAACGGCCGGAGGCGGAGTCCCTTTTGCCGCACTCGGTATGGGTGATTCCTTGCCGGCCGGAGCTCCGCTGGTCGCCGGGGTTTGGGATCTTTCCTCTGCGGGCTTTTCCTCCGGACCCTTTTCCTCGTCGCTCTCGGGAGCCAGGGGCGAGGGCACGTCCTTGGCCAGGACGACGAGGTAGACGGTGCTCGACGAAGGCCGGCTGAAGCTGTGAATGTCGGGCTGCAGGGACGCGCCGGAGTCGGTGCTGGCCGTGAAATAGAGGTATTTGCCGTCGGCGTCGAAGACGGGATTTCCGGCGTCGCTCATCCCATCCGTCAACTGAAATATCTGACCCGTTTCCGTCGCGTAGAGAAAAATTGACCCGAGATAGTTGGGGAGCCGCTTCGTGTACGCCAGCCACCGGGAATCCGGCGACCAGGACACGTCGCCGGCGTCGCCCAGGAAGCGGCCTTTGTCGACCCGGACGGGTTTCTTGGTGCCGAGGTCAACGGTCCAGAGCGTCATGTGGCAGTCGACGTAGGCGATCTTCTTGGAGTCGGGAGACCAGAAAAGGGCGTAGTAGAACGACGGCTTTTCCGCTAAAGCGATTTTGACCGGTTCGCCTTGTCCGCTCTGGGCCCGGAGGTGGAGCATGTACTCTCCCGACTCGTCCGAAAAGTAGGCGACGGATTTCCCGTCGGGGGACCAGCCGGGATCCCGGTCCATGACGCCGGGCGAGTTCGTGATGTTGCGCGGGTCGCCCTTCTCCGCCGGAACGGTGATGATCTCGCCGCGCGCCTCGAAGGCGGCTCGGGCCCCGGAGGGCGAGATCTCGGCGTTTCTGAGCTGCCGGCCCACGTTCACATAGCGCTCCCGGACGTCCGGCATGTCGCCGGAGACGGTCACGGGAACAGGAGAGGTCTTTCCCGTCTTCAGGTCGTAGAGGTTGAGGCTCCCGAACTGCTCATAGACGATGGCGCCCGGTCCGGCGCCCGCGGACTTGATATCGCGGCCGCGGTTATCGATCGTCCGGGTGACCTTCTTCGATTTTTGGTCGTAGGCGTAGAGCGTCACCCGGCCGTCTCGGTCGGAGAGGAAATAGACCTTCTCGTCCACCCACATCGGGTTGAAATCATTGGAGGTTGTCCGCGGCAGCTTCTCGATGCGGGAATCCGCGAGGTCGGCGACCCAGATCGGCGTCGCCCGTCCGCCGCGATAGCGCTTCCAGACCGCAAAGGCGCGAGGGAGCGGGACGTAGGCGATCTGTCGCCCGTCCGGAGAAAAAGCCGCCTCGTTCCCCATGGGCAACGGAAGTTTCTCTTCGAGCCCGCCCTCGAGGCCGGCCGTAAACAGCTCGCTGTATCGGGAGTAGGCGGTGCGATTGGAGGTGAAGAGGACGCGCTTCCCGTCCGGGGTCCAGCCAAGGGCGATATCGGCCGCCGGATGCCAGGTCAGGCGCTGCGGGACGCCGCCCGCGGCGGGGACGACGAACACGTCGACGTTGCCGTCGTACTCGCCGGTAAAGGCGATCCGAGACCCATCCGGCGAAAACGAGGGATTTGTTTCGACTCCGGGCCCGGAGGTCAGGCGACGCGCCTCGCCGCCAGAGCGGGGAACGGTCCAGAGATCGCCCGCGAAGACAAAAACAATGTCCGTCTCGTTCAGGTCGGGCGATTGGAGCAGCAGATAGCCGTTCTGGCTGGCGGCGCGGGCCGGCGGGACGACGGCGGACATCGCCAGGACCAGGGCCAAACAAGATAAGGCAAGATAAAAGCGGCCGCAGCTCGATTTCATAAAACCTCTCCTTAATGGTGGCTCATAAAACGCCACGGGATGATGACCCCTAAACACAGACCCTCAATATACTCGGGCGAAGTTCTCGAATCAAGTCGCCAGTTCTCATGCTCCGTAAAAAATGGAGTCCTCCTCGCGATTTCGGGAAGGCTTACGCGACGTTGACGTCTGCCCTGAAGCCCCCCGTAGCGGAGGGAGACTCGCCCAAAGGGCGGGGGAACCGACGGGACTGGTTCCCCGGGGTCGGGGGGAGAGGGGTAAACGTCATCGGCGCGCTCTCTTGAAGCCTTCACAAAATGGCGAGCAGAATTAAAAAAAGCCGGGAGCGGTTCGGCCCGCTCCCGGCCGGTCTGTCGTGGCCCGTTCAGGGCGGACGTTAGAGTTTCGTTTCTCCGACCGTCTTTGTGACCGAGGCGACGGTCTTGGCCATCATGGCCTTTTCTTCGTCGGTCAGCTTGATCTCGAAGATCTTCTCCATGCCCTTGGCGCCGATGAGGCAGGGCACGCCGATGAAGAGTCCCTTGACCCCGTACTCGCCCTCGCACAGGGCGGCGCAGGGAAGGATGCGGCGTTTGTCGTGGAGGTAACTCTCGGCGATGACCACGGCGCTCCAAGCGGGGCTGAAGAAAGCCGATCCCTTGCCGAAAAGCTTGACGATCTCGGTCCCGGCTTCGCGGGTCCGGAGGGCAAGCTTATCGATCTGCTCCTTGGTGGCGATCTCGGCCAGCGGGATGCCGCCGACGGTCGTCAGTCGCGGCAGGGGGACCATATCCGGACCGTGGCCGCCGAGGACCGTGCCGCCGACATCGGCGACACTCACGCCGAGTTCCATGCTGATGAAGGCGCGCCAGCGGGCCGTGTCGAGGGTCCCGGCCATGCCGATGACCTGGTTTTTGGGAAAGCCGGTCAGCTTGTAGAACGCGTAGACCATGGCGTCGAGGGGGTTGGTGAGGATGACGCAGAACGCCTTGGGGGCATACTGCTTGACCCCGGCCGCGACGTCGTTGATGATCTTCAGGTTGACGTTGAGCAGGTCCTCGCGGGTCATGCCGGCCTCGCGCGGCTTGCCGGCCGTCACAATGACGATGTCGGCGCCGGCGATGTCCTGGTAGTTCGAGGTGCCGGTGATCTGCGCGTCATAGTTCCCGTGGGGGGCCATTTCCATGAGGTCGAGGGCCTTGCCTTTGACGACGTTCTCATAGGGCGCGATGTCGAGGACGACGATGTCCCCCAGCTCCTTTTGGGCGATCAACATGGCCAAGTTCTGGCCGATCTGCCCGCCGCCGATGAGGGCGATCTTTTTACGCATGAAGCCTCCTCCTATCGGAATATATCTCTCGGGAGGCCGGCTTTTTTCCGGGCCGCCCCGATGAGCTTCTCTTCAAACCGGGGGTCCGTCCTCAGGCCTTGACGTAACCTTCCCAGGCCTCCTGGAGGCTGGGCCGGCCGAGCCACTCCAGGATGTAGTCGGTGAAGGCCTTGCCGGTGGCGCCCGTCGGGCGGCCGGTGATGACCAGCTTCTTCTCGTACTGGCCGCAGATGTCGAGGGCCATTTCGAGTTGTCTGGCCCTCTCGGCAAAGCCGATGTGGGCGATGAGCATCGCCGCGGCGCGGATCATCGAGGCCGGGTCGGCGTACTGGGCGCGTCCTTCCGAGACCATGCGGGGGGCGGAGCCGTGGATCGCCTCGAACATGGCGTATTGTTTGCCGATGTTGGCGCTGCCGGCCGTGCCGACGCCGCCCTGGAACTCGGCCGCTTCATCGGTCAGGATGTCGCCGTAGAGATTGGGCAGGACGAGGACCTGGAAATCCCGGCGGCGCTTCTCGTCGACGAGCTTGGCGGTCATGATATCGATGTACCAGTCGTCGGCGTCGATCCCGGGATACTCTTTGGCGATCCGATAGAAATTCTCCAGGAAGCGGCCGTCCGTTGTCTTGATCACGTTCGCCTTGGTAACGCAGGTCACGCGCTTCCGGTTGTTCTTGCGGGCGTGTTCGAAGGCCAGCCGGCAGATGCGGTCGGAGCCGGGCGCGGTGATGAGCTTGAAGTCGATGGCGATGTCGGCATCGACCTCGATGCCGTAGGGGCCGAGGGCGTAAAGGTCCTCGGTATTCTCTCGGAAGAAGATCCAGTCGATGCCCTGCTTGGGAACGCGGACGGGCCGCACGTTAGCGAAGAGGTCGAGTTCTTTCCGCATGGCCACGTTGCAGCTCTCGATGTTGGGCCAGAGGTCGCCTTTGCGCGGTGTCGTCGTCGGGCCCTTGAGGGCGACGTGATATTTTTTGATCTCGGCCAGGACGTCATCCGGGATCGGCTTCTTGTGGGCGGACCGGTTCTCGATGGTCAGTCCCTCGATGTCCCGGATCTCGACCTTGCCGGCCTTGAGCTCGTCCGCGAGGACGGTCCCGAGGACGCGTTTGGACTCGGTGGCGATATAAGGGCCGATGCCGTCGCCGGCGATGATCGCGATCTTGATGGGTTTGATCTTGGTATAGTCGATCCAGTCGGGCGCGGTCTTGAGCCGCTCCATCCGCTGCATCTGACTTTCGAGGAGTTTGCCGAAGTGTTCCTTGGCCCTGTCGATGGCCGCCCTATCGATCATGTGTCCTCCAGGAAGACAAAAATTACGGAAAAACATTTTAACCCTATTCGACCGCGGAAATCAACAGGAAGGATGATTTTCTGTCCGTCCGTTGCGCCGCTCCGGCCGTTCCGCTAAACTAAGGACGGTTTCCCTATCCCTACCTGCCAGGAGAGATGGCCATGCTGGAGGACTACAAGAAGAGCGCCGCAGAGCGAGGGGCCATCGGGCTGCCGCCTTTGCCGCTGAGTCCCGCGGAGACTGAGGAGGTCTGCCGTTTCCTGGAGAAGCCTGACCCCGCTCGGCAGGCGGAAGTCCTCGGGCTCCTGACGAACCGCGTCGCACCGGGCGTCGACCCGGCGGCCAGAGTCAAGGCCGAATGGCTGGCCGGGGTCGCCCGCGGCACCGTCGTTTCGCCCGCCGTGTCCGAGCGGGACGCTGTCGCTCTCCT
>Ga0224495_10002598_pt1 | contig 11674 bp, 11 predicted proteins | sample SF_Jul11_sed_USG_FD_168128 | JGI IMG/M metagenome (GOLD analysis project Ga0224495, IMG submission 168128) | Sediment microbial communities from San Francisco Bay, California, United States - SF_Jul11_sed_USGS_4_1 | ecosystem: Environmental > Aquatic > Marine > Sediment | place: USA: California...
TGCGAAGATGATGTCATAACTATTCTCAAGGAAGCCAAGTGCTTTGCTGACGGTACAACAGTAAACGTGCGTCCGGTGTAGTTCTCCTATTTTTCGCAAGTTGTTTCTGATAATGTCACAGCAACTTCTTCTGGAGTCGACAAAATCGACCCATTCTGCTCTACGGCTTAAAGCTTCGATACCTAAAGCACCAGTGCCAGCGTATAGATCAAGGACACGGTCCCAATTAGCGGTGCTGTTATCTAGAACAGAAAATATAGCTTGTCTCACCACGCTGGTCGTGGGTCTAATGGAGCGCCTAGGTAGAGTCTTGAGGTGAGTACCTTTGACTTTGCCACCGGTGACACGCATTTCAATTGACCTTCAACAATAGTTTTGTACTGTTATAGTATATTATCATTCTACATATCAGTTCAAGTAAGTTTGGTTTGTTGACTGAAACGGTGGTATGCTCTATACTTTAGGGCAAGACTACAGGTAGGGCTGAAATGAGCACAGGATTTGAAAGGTTCTCTGAAGGAGCTCGCAGAGTACTAACTCGGGCTCAAGGAGAGGCGCAACGCCTGGGGCACAGTTACATTGATACTGAGCACATATTATTGGGGATAGCAGGAGAGGAGCTGGGGATTGCAGCCAAGGTTCTGACCAACTTTGGTATTTCGATGAGTAAGATACAGGCGGCTGTAGAATTTGTAATCGGCAAAGGAGAGCGTCGGGCTACCAAGGGAGAGGTTGACCTTGCTCCTCGCGCGAAAAGAGCCATCGAGTTCGCTGTTGACGAGGCGCGTCGCCTTAATTCCAACTATATAGGGGTCGAGCATCTCTTGCTGGGACTACTGCGCGAAAGTGAAGGTGTAGCTTTTAGTGTCCTGGAGAGCTTCGGGATTACGTTGGAACGAACGCGTGACGAGGTAAATCGGGTTGTTAAGCAGGAAAGCGCGCGGGCTCGTACCACAGGTCGGGTTGCGACACGCACACCGACCTTGGACCAACTTGGGACCGATTTAACTGCGCTAGCCCGGGCAGACAAACTTGACCCTATCATTGGGCGCCACAAAGAGATCGAGCGCATAGTTCAGATACTTAGTCGTCGCACCAAGAACAATCCGGCGCTCATAGGTGAAGCAGGTGTAGGCAAAACAGCTATCGTTGAAGGCTTGGCCCAGCGGATATTAGCCGGAGAAGTTCCTGAGGTCTTGCAGGGTAAACGGATAATCGCCCTGGATATAGGGGCTCTAGTGGCAGGCACAAAATATCGCGGTGAATTTGAAGAGAGACTGAAGAAAGTTATCGAGGAAGAGAAAGCTGCCGGTAATTGCATCTTATTCATTGATGAAATGCAGACTATTGTGGGTGCCGGAGCTGCCGAGGGCGCAGTCGATGCCTCTAACCTGCTGAAACCTTCGTTATCGCGCGGCGAGATCCAGTGTATTGGTGCTACTACTTTGGACGACTACCGGAAATATGTGGAGAAGGACCCAGCTTTGGAACGGCGGTTTCAACCTATTCTGGTAGCCGAACCTACTATGGAAGAGACTCTGGAAATACTGCGCGGCATTAAACACAGATATGAGGAATTCCACCAATTGGATATAAGCGATGAAGCTTTACAAACAGCGGCTACACTGGCTACCAGATATATAGCGGATCGCTTCTTACCCGATAAGGCTATTGACTTGGTGGATGAGGCTGGTTCCCGAGTACGCATTAAACGTGGTAGTGCCCCTATTGGCTTGTCTGAGGCAAGGCGAGCTTTGGAAAGTGTACGCAAGGAAAAAGAATCAGCGATCTCATCTCAACAATATGAATATTCTAGCGAGCTGCGTGCTCGCGAGCTTCAACTAACGGAAAAAATCGAGACCATGGAAAAGGAGTGGCGAATCAAGCGGGAACAAGGTCGGCCTGTAGTGACATCGGAGGACATCGCTGAGGTAGCCAGCATGTGGACAGGCATACCTGTGATAAAGCTGACCGTTGATGAATCCAGTCGCCTCTTGCAGATGGAGGAGGCGCTACACCGCCGCATCATTGGTCAGGATGAAGCCATAACTACCGTGGCCAAGGCAGTGAGGAGAGCTCGAGCCGGGCTAAAAGACCCAAGACGCCCCATTGGTGTCTTCGTGTTCTTGGGCCCCACCGGAGTAGGTAAAACTGAATTGGTAAGGGCCTTGTCTGAGTTCATGTTTGGCAGCGAAGATGCCTTGGTCAGGCTTGATATGTCGGAGTTTATGGAGCGACACACCGTCGCTCGCCTGGTTGGAGCACCGCCCGGTTATATTGGCTACGAGGAAGGCGGCCAATTGACTGAGGCAGTAAGGCGGAAGTCCTATTGTGCTATTCTCCTCGACGAAATTGAAAAGGCCCATTATGATGTGTTTAACATTCTTCTCCAGATTTTCGATGATGGTCATTTAACGGATGCCAAGGGGCGAAGGGTTGATTTCCGCAATAGCATCATAGTCATGACCAGCAATGCTGGTGCTGAGCTTATTAAGCGCGACATGAGCATCGGTTTCTCTTCCCACATTGAGGGAGAAGGAAAACAACAAATAGAGTACGACAAAATGAAGGAAAAAGTGCTCGGCGAGATGAAGAAGATCTTTAGGCCGGAGTTCCTCAACCGCATTGATGCCACGGTCGTGTTCCATGCCCTGAATAAACAACATATCCGGCAGATTGTGGACTTGATGCTTAACCAGGTTGTTGCTTCCCTCCAAGACAAAAATGTCGCTTTGGAGGTGACTGACGTGGCTAGAGACTTTATTGGCAACAAGGGTTACGACCCTGTTTTTGGAGCCCGCCCGTTGCGTCGCACCATCCAGAATCTGGTTGAGGATCAGCTCTCCGAGGCTTTGCTGCGTGGGGAATTCCTGCCCGGAGACACCGTGGTCGTGGATTGTGTTGATGAAAAAATTGTAATGAGGCCATTGGTCAAGGAGACTGCATAAACATGCCTAGAGAAGTAGTCGAAGCGCCATTACCTGGGAAGATAGTACGGGTTGAAGTCACCGTGGGTAACACAGTTCAGGAGGGTGGTGTGATTTGCACCATAGAAGCCATGAAGATGGAGAATCCTATATTATCTCCAGTAAAAGCTTCAGTTGTAGAGGTGGCAGTTTCACCAGGGCAGATAGTTAAGACCGGGGAAAAGCTAGCCATTATCGAGTATTAGTTATCCTGGCCAGCAGACTTGAAATCGAACAATCAGGGCAGATCTAGATTCAAAAGTGTTTTCGTTTGTCAGCAGTGCGGCAAGGAAAGTCCCAAGTGGTTAGGACACTGTACTGATTGCCAAGCATGGAATAGCTTCGTAGAAACCAAGGTCATTCCTTCCCGCGCGCCCAGCCGTCCTCACGCTGACGGAAACAAGCCCCAGGAACTTTCCCAAGTTGAGAAGGGTGACGTTCCTCGCTTTCTCATTGGTTTCACTGAAGTGAATCGAGTTCTGGGAGGAGGTCTAGTTCCAGGTTCACTGGTGCTGGTTGGTGGCGAGCCGGGAATAGGGAAGTCTACCCTTTTGCTCCAGATTTCGGCGATGATGGCTGAGAATAACAAAACCGTCGCCTATATTTCTGGTGAGGAATCTATTAGTCAGGTTAAGCTTAGAACCGAGCGACTGGGTATACGGGGTAAAGGGATATTTTTTCTTTCTGAGTCCGATCTAGCAGCTGTATTGGAATGCTTGGAGGAACTTTCTCCTCAGCTGGCAGTCATCGATTCCATTCAGACTATGTATTTAGACGGTGTAGCCGGAATGCCCGGCAGTATCTCTCAAGTACGGGAATGCACCTGGAGGCTGGAGAGGTGGGCAAAACAAGAGAACGTGCCCCTGCTAATTACCGGGCATGTGACCAAAGAAGGAGCTATTGCCGGGCCAGGAACGCTAGAACATATCGTTGATGTAGTCCTTTACTTCGAAGGAGAGCCGTTTAGCAGTTACCGAGTGTTACGCAGCGCAAAGAATCGTTTCGGTTCCACTAACGAGGTGGGAATATTTGAAATGAGTGATGGAGGACTAATAGAAGTAGATAATCCGTCTCAAGTTTTCTTATCCGCATATAAGGATGAAACTATGGGCTCAGTAGTGGTGCCCACCCTTGAAGGAAATCGTCCTTTGTTGGTGGAGATCCAGGCTTTGACTACTCCTAATAGTTTTACTCCCCCAAGGCGCATCGCTAATGGCGTTGATTTTAATCGGCTATTGTTGATAATTGCCGTGCTTACTAAACGCGCCGGGTTGAAGCTTTTCAACCAGGATATTATAGTCAACGTTACTGGTGGCTTGAGGGTCAATGAACCAGCGGTGGATTTGGGAATTGCCTTGGCTATCGCTTCCAGTTTTCGTGACGCCAAGCCAGTTTCAGGCTCGGTTGCTCTAGGAGAGGTGGGGTTGAATGGAGAGCTTAGAGGAGTATCACAGGTGGAGAGAAGAATTGCTGAGGCCATCAGACTAGGTTTCAAATCCTGTCTTATGCCCAAACTTAAATCCAAACCGCCCCTTGACTTCACTGATGTGCAGTTACTCCAGGCTGGCTCTGTGACTGAAGCTCTGAGACTGGGACTTACAAAGGAAGGTAAAATGCAAAATGGAGAAGGTAAGAACACAGAGCAGAAATGAAAGAGGTTGGCATGTCAATTCTTGGAGGCAGGGCTAGAGATTGGAATCCTGGATTTAGCAAAATAGGCGTGGTTATAGTTGCTGCTGGGACTAGCCAACGGATGACAGGTGTAAACAAGCTCTTTGCTCCTCTGAAGGGTAAACCTTTACTGGCTTGGTCGGTAGATACCTGTCAGAGATGTAAATTGGTTGGACAGATAGTCGTGGTATTGAATGACAAGGACTTGGCTCGGGGGCGGAAATTGAGAAAAGAGAGGAACTGGTCTAAGGTTACTCTCTGCCGGGGTGGTGCACGCCGACAAGATTCGGTGACAGAGGGACTCAGGCAGGTAAAGGACTGTTGTTGGGTCATGATTCACGATGGAGCCCGGCCTTTCTTGGCTACGGATTTGATTGAGGATGGTCTGAAGACGGCCGATGAGTTCGGGTCTGCTGTAGCCTCAGTGCCGGTCAAAGATACTATCAAGCTGGGTGATGGCGAGGATTCGGTTAAGGAAACGCTCAGGCGCGACAGGCTATGGGCGGCACAAACCCCGCAGATATTCAGTTTTGACATCATAACCAGGGCGTATCAGAACCTCGCTGCAGAGGTTACCGATGATGCCACGGCCGTGGAACGCCTGGGATACAAGGTACACCTTTATATGGGTGATTACAGAAACATAAAGGTGACCACACCTGAAGATCTGGCACTAGCACGTGTCATCGCGAGAGAATGGAAACAGGACAATTAAGAATTGGTATTGGCTGGGATAGCCATCCGTTGGTGTCCGAGCGAAAGCTGGTTTTAGGAGGCGTTGATGTCCGCCATGACAAAGGTCTGTCGGGTTGGAGCGACGCTGACGCAGCAGTCCATGCCATAATAGATGCTTTGTGCGGTGCTGCTGATTTGGGCGACATCGGCACTCTATTCCCTCCCCAAGATCCTGAATATAAAGGTATCTCAAGTTTGGTATTGTTGGGCAGGACCGGCGAAGTGCTCAAAGCTGAAGGATGTAGAGTAGTCAATATTGATGTCACCATAATAGCTGAGAGCCCAAAGCTATCGCCTTTCGTGCCTGAAATGAGAAAATCTATTAGCCAGGCTTTAGGTATAGATTCAACGCAGGTGACTGTCAAAGCTACCACCACCAATGGTTTAGGCTTTATCGGCAGGGGAGAAGGAATGGCTGCCCAGGCCGTAGCTTTGGTCCGCAAGAAAGGGACCGCCCGAAGATCCAAAGACTAGAAAAGGTACCCAGGGCACTGTTCCTTTATGGTGAAGCCGAGAGAAAGCAGCAAATGGTCATTGTTGGTCTGACAGGCGGTGTAGCCACTGGCAAAAGCATGGTAGCCGCTTTTTTCAAAGAGCTCGGGGCCTACATGATTGACTGGGATGAATTAGCCCGGGAGGTGGTGCGCCCTCGCTTAAAGGCCTGGAAAGAAATTGTAGAGTATTTTGGAAAAACTATTTTGAATGACGATTTCACCATCAATCGACAGAAGCTGGCCAACATGGTATTTTCCAACAAAGAAAAACTGGCAATGCTAAATCAGATAGTTCATCCAAGAGTGTTCAGAGAAGACGAGCGACTCACAAACGAGATTAGAAGACTTGACCCTGACGCTGTCATTATTAAGGATATTCCGCTACTGTTTGAAGTCAGTCGTCCCATATTTGTGGACAAGGTAGTCGTTGTTTCTGCCAGTGAACATATTCAACTAAGACGATTAAAAGAAAAGGGAATGAGTCGGCAGGATGCGCAGAACAGAATAAGATCTCAGCTGCCGCTTGAGAAGAAGGTCAAATCCGCTCATTTTGTTATCAATAACGATGGCACTCCTGAAGAGACAAAAAGGCAGGTAGAGGAAATATATTCTTTATTGAGGAAAGGAACCAAACACGGAGAGCAGAGAGTAAGAAGGGGCCCTTCACGGAAGATAGGCCGCCGGTGAACCCAAACAAGTTATGGTCAGGAGGTGATTTGTTGAATCAAATCGAGGCAAAACTACAAAAAGCACTCAATGGAGTCCTTGTCCCTGGGATAACGCGCAGCCTGGTACAGATGAACCTGGTTCGAAGCGTGGAAGTTAACGACGGCAAAGCCAAAGTGACTTTGGCCTCGACTGCTATCCCTGGTCAATATCACAACTTGCTAGAGGATCAGGCGGCGGCAGCGGTCAGCAAGGTTTCTGGCGTCAAAGAAGCGGCTGTTGAGTTCATCGAGGTCAAGCCCAAGGAACTTAATCAGATCCAGAAAATAGTGGCGGTCATGAGTGGCAAAGGGGGCGTCGGCAAATCTCTGGTAGCTAGTCTGTTGGCTGTTTCTTTTGCCCGGGAAGGAAAGGATGTGGGCATACTGGATGCTGATATCACCGGCCCTAGTATTCCCAAGATGTTCGGTTTAAATGGTCGCCCTAGCGGCAGCGAGACAGGTATCTTGCCCATATTATCAAAATCAGGAATCGAGATTATGTCCATGAACCTGCTTTTGCCTAGTGAAGATGAAGCGATTATCTGGAGAGGCCCCCTCATGTCCAAAGCTATCACACAGTTCTGGGAGGAGGTTCTGTGGGGCAAGCTGGACTGCCTCATAATAGACCTGCCCCCAGGAACTGGAGATGCCCCATTGACGGTGTTACAGGCAATACCTATCTCAGGGGTAATAGATGTTTTTACACCTCAGGAGTTGACTGAGATGATAGTCAAGAAGGCAGTGAGGATGGCACAAAAGATGAATGTTCGAGTGCTGGGGGTGGTAGAGAACATGAGCTATCTTGTATTACCAGAGACAGGCAAGAAGCTGGAGGTGTTCGGCAAGAGCAAGGGAGAGGACATGGCCAAGGCTTCCGGAGCTCCTCTTTTGGGAACATTGCCCATCGACCCGGAATTGGCCAAGCTGTGTGACGAAGGACAAATTGAGAAATATAGTTCAGACGCAGTTTTCGAGCTTTTTGCCAATGTGGTCATAGCTTTAGGCCGAATGACCTCGCGATAGCAATAGGGGTAGTCCACGTCAAACTGTCCATCAAATCTTTTCTAGAGGGGAATGCCAAATGACAAAGAAATTTGATGACGCGTTCAAAGAACTGGAACAGTCTATAATGGAGGACATGAAAAAGGTCTACTCAGAGAAAACGATTGATCATTTTCTGAATCCTAGGAATCTGGGTAGGATTCCCGAGCCCGATGGATTTGCCAGCATAACTGGTCCGCAAGGGAATACTATGGAAATATATCTCAACGTGAATGGCGGTAAAATCATGAATGCTACTTTCTGGACAGATGGCTGTGGGTGCAGTATTGCCTCAGGCAGTATGGTTACCGAGCTAGCTAGGGGGAAGAGCGTTTCTGAGGCTGAGAAGATTACCCAGCAGGATATACTGGATGCTTTAGCCGGGCTCCCTGAAGATGACATCCATTGTGCTCTTCTGGCAGCCACCACTCTCAAAGAGGCAATCAAGCACCATTTGGCTTTCAGCAAGGAGCCGCAGAAAAGAGCGTACAAAAGCCCCTAGGTTTTCAAGTTAGTGCTATGGTTCGAAGGAATTTACAGCTTGACTACTGAGGCTTAAGGGATGAAGAAAAGGCGTAGCCTAGAATTGAAACCCATCGGGATAATTCGTTCTCCCTATAAAGACAAGGACCAAGTCCCCAACCAAGGCTATAGAAGCAAGAAAATCGCGCGGATAGAGGTATTCAAGGAATTCGAAGAAGGCCTACAGGACATTGAAGGATTCTCCCACATCGTCGTCATTTATTGGTTTCATAGGTCCCGGGGGTACCATCTATCGGTTAAGACTCCCTGGGATGATATTCCACACGGGCTCTTCGCCACAAGATCGCCCCATAGGCCCTGTCCCTTGGGATTGACGGTAGCGCAGCTGGTAGCCAGGGAAGGGAATGTCCTCAAGGTAAAAGGATTGGATGCTATAGACGGCACCCCAGTTCTAGACATCAAACCATATATCTCCTCAATAGACGAACAGTCCGCTGTTAAATCTGGCTGGCTTGAAGGCAAGTTAGGAAAGGAAAGAAGCTGACAACAACTCATATATTGATACTACTGGCAGCGGGAGCAGGTACCGGCTTTGCTAGCGGATTGTTGGGAATAGGTGGAGGAGCCGTCATGATCCCTGTCAGCTACTGGCTTATCCAGTCCATGGGTGTTTCTCAGGATCTTGCCATCAAAATAGCCTTTGGTACAAGTCTGTTGGTCATTTTGCCCACAGCCATAAGTGGGAGCTGGAGGCATAACAAAGAGAAGGCAGTTCGCTGGAAACCAGCCCTAGTTCTAGGTTCATGTGCTTTGGGCGGCGCACTGGTGGGAGCTACCTTGGCTGCACACCTTCCTGGTGAAGTACTGGAAAAGGGCTTTGGAGGGTTTATATTGGCTGTCGCTCTATGGATGGGTTTGGGCATGCTGCCCAAGTTCAAAAAAGAGGTTGCAGAGCCACGGGAGAATCTTGGCCTTGCAGCAGCTTGCGGATTTCCCATAGGGATGGTGACCGGCCTGACCGGCCTAGGCGGGGGCGTACTGATAGTCTCTGTGCTTGTGTTAGCCCTTAACTTTCCTATGCACGTTGCTGTGGGAACATCGGTGGCTTCCATAATACTTGCTAGCGTTGGTGGGATTGTTGGCTATATCGTAAATGGACTAGGGGTACCCGGCCTCCTCCCTCATTCCATAGGTTATATAAACTTGCCCATATGGCTATGCCTGGCAGCTACTAGCATGCCGATGGCCCAACTCGGGGCCCGGGCAGCACACGCCCTGCCCGCCAGACCACTAAGGTATATCTTTGTTGCTTTTCTCGTCTACGCGGGCCTAGAGATGATCGGTGCCTTTAGCTGGGTACAAAGTCTGTAGCTCCGATGGATAATTAGAATCGACGATATAACCGCCTCTACTAATCTACCAGAGTACGCTGCATATGGGTCTCAGGAATTCGAACTGACTAGAGTAAAGGCAGACAAGAAGCAGGAGCCCCAGAATTATCAGTATCGTGGCACCCACAGGTCTTGAATACTTGGCATAGCGGTCTCCCACCCTCGAAGTCAGGGCAAAAGCGGCTGTGCCGAAGATAACAAGGTCGTCCAGCATGAAAAATACAACATACAGCAGGATGTAGCCGTAGTATTGGAGGGTGGAGAGATTGGCCAGGGACAAAACCTGGGTGAAAACCGCCGGAATTGCTGCCGAGCAGACGAATTCGACCGCATTCACGGTAAAGGCCAGCGCTACAATTCCTACTAAAATTCCCCAGGTCAGGGGAGATGAGACAATCTCCTGCACTTTGGTCATGGTCTTCTTTCGCGATTCTTCGCCCGTGACTTCACAGACGACAGCGCCTTTTGTCGCTACGAATCCCTTTATCTGCAGTATCCCTCCGCCCAGGGCCACCAATCCAATAACGATCGTCACTGCCTTGACATAGCCGATGAACAGGAAAAGATTTAGCCATACTGTCATGAACAGAAAATACAGGATGCCTGAAGCCAAAACAAACGAGCCGACGATCAACCATATTCTCTTCTTGTCTCTCAACATCGCTACTATGGATATAAGATAGACAAGCACCCACATAGCACAAGGATTGAAGCCGTCCACAAGACCCAAAATCACCGCCAAAGCAGGAAGCGAATAATCAGCAAGTACAATTTCCCCTATCAACGGTAGGACAATCGTGTCTCGAGGTTCTTCACCTGTCGGCGGTGGGCAGTCTCCTGCCAGACATTGCTGCAGAGCTTCCTCAATTGCCGTGCCCGTCGTATATTCGGATTCCCAACCACCAAACACTTGATTTCCGAAGATGGTTATGGGAAAGTCTGGCTCATATTCTATCCCTCGCTCCTCAAGCATCTGAGACAACAAAGCTGTTCCTGCAGGTGTAGTCGCGTCGTGACGAGTAATGTTGATTGAAGGGTAGTCCGTTTCTAGTTTTTGATTAAAAGGCTCTTGCTCTTCGCAGTGTGAACAGCCAGGAAGATAGAAGAAATGGACCTCATAGCCTTCACCAGGACTTGATGTTCCCTGACTCGTGAATCCGATCACTATTCCCAGGACTATCAGGGATATGATCAGGTATCTCTTGAAGCGGTCCTGGAAGGTGTTCTTCAGAAAAATGGTCACCCTGTTGTACATTGTTAAATGTAATCTCAAAACAATATTCCCTGTTCAGGATGTCTTACAGGCAAGACACACGGTGTGCGAGTCGCCGCCGGGAAGGCTATGCCCTTGGCCAGAACTTGCATTCATCCTGAGCAGCCGGGGAACGAGCATGTGTTGCAGCTCGCCACTTCAAGAAGCAGGTCCTTGACGCCCTTATTATTGGCAATATCGGACACTATCACCGTGACTGTAACCTTGCCGGGTGTTTGCGGGGCAGTCCAGCCGATTATGGAGCCGTCTCCAGACTTCTCACCACCTGCGCATATCCATTCGTAAGATAGTTCGCTGGCGGTGTCTGCAACAACACATTCAATATCAAACGCTTGGCCTTTCCCCACTTTGTATCCCCAAGAGTATGACTTTAGGTAGCAATGTTCCGCTGTGACAACCAAGGCTTCGATAGTAGGTGGTTGGCCTGTAACTACGGTAACATGGAGCGTTCTCGTATCCGCGCTGCCATGACCGTCACTAACCAGAAGTGTGATGTTGTATACGCCAAGGTCTTGCGGAGCATTCCACACCACTTCAGATCCCGTGCCAGCAATATTACCTCCGGTGACTGTCCATTCGTAGGTCAGTTCATCTCCGTCAGAATCTTTGGCATCACAAGTGACATTGAGACTACCGGATGGCAGAGCCCAGTCTGCGTTGGCTACCAGAGCGTTAATGGTTGGCGCACTATTGCGTCTCACTGTGATATCCACATGGCCAGTGGCCGTGCCACCGCGACCATCCGTCACGATTACCGTAATATTATAGGAGCCTGCAGGGCTTGGGGCAGTCCACGTAACCGTAGCTCCTTGTCCGCTTATTGTCCCTGCGGCGGCCGACCATCCATAGCTTAGCTCGTCGCCATCGGAGTCTGTAGCGTTACAGATGATCTGACAAGTCCCAGAAGGAAGGA